>MDTD01066978.1_pt1 | contig 14914 bp, 13 predicted proteins | sample 811221 | NCBI WGS metagenome assembly MDTD01 (sample SAMN05326646, study PRJNA326480) | marine metagenome | isolation source: seawater | place: Pacific Ocean: South West | collected 2011
CCAGCGTTCATCCTGAGCCAGGATCAAACTCTCGAAAAATTTCCTAAATGTTTTTATTATTTGAGTTAAAACTCTTTCATATCCACGAAAATAAATTTATCTCAAACGAACAAAAAATGTCAAGTACTAAATTAAAAAAATATTAAAAAAAACAAGACAATTTTTAAATTAATAAAAATTAGAGGATAAAATGATTAAAGGCATAAAAGCATTTAATTATATGCAAATAGATATGCATATATATATATACGTATATGTGAATTTACAAGTACATATGGGCAAAAAAAATGTCAACATATAGACATATCTTACGATTTGAAAAATACATATACCATAATAAAAAATACAGAATTATAACTTTTGAGAAAAGGCAATTTGAAAAAATTAAGCAGAAATATAGGAATAGAATAGGCTGCAGACTAATAATTAAAAAAGATACATGGATTTCAAAACAAAATAGAAACTACATTGGTAAAAATATTTTTTTAATATTACTTCACATATAAGTGCAAAAAACCGAAGATAGGGTATATAATCATATTCATATGATATAAATGAATATTATTGTTTTAATATTTAGAAAAAGGATTAACATGATCACTGATTCTCAAATTTACCTTGCCTTAGCTATCGCACTTGTTGCATCAATTCTAGCAATTCGATTAGGCACAACCTTATACGCTTAAAAAGAGTTAAGTTAAAGGTTTTCGAATCATTAAAATATTGGAAACCTTTTACACCCTTTTTAAAAACCAATAATAAAATTTAGTTAAAAAAATAGATTAAAAAATGAAAGAAACTAATTTACCAATCTTCCCTTTTACGGCAATTGTAGGACAAGAGGAAATGAAACTGGCTCTTGAACTTAACGTAGTTGATCCGAAAATTGGTGGTGTAATGATTATGGGCGACCGTGGTACAGGAAAATCTACAACTATTCGAGCAATTGCGGATCTATTACCAAAAATTGATATCGTAAAAGATGACCCATTTAATTCACATCCAACAGATCTTGAATTAATGAGTGCAGAAGTTCTTGCGGAATATAAGAACGAAGTAGAATTAAGCACAGAACAAATTAAGATCCCAATGGTAGACCTTCCTTTAGGTGCAACGGAAGATCGTGTTTGTGGTACAATTGATATTGAAAAAGCCTTAACTGAAGGTGTTAAAGCGTTTGAACCAGGTCTTTTAGCAAAGGCTAACCGTGGAATCCTTTACGTAGATGAGGTAAACTTACTAGATGATCACCTTGTAGATATCTTATTAGATTCAGCTGCATCTGGATGGAACACTGTTGAGCGTGAAGGTATTTCAATCCGTCATCCAGCACGATTTGTACTTGTAGGCTCAGGAAACCCTGAAGAAGGAGAATTACGTCCACAACTTTTAGACCGTTTTGGCATGCACGCGGAAATTAGAACAGTAAAAGATCCTGTTTTACGTGTTAAAATTGTAGAAGAACGTACATCATTTGATTTAAACCCACAAGAATGGTTAGATAAGTATGAAGCTGAACAAAACGCTTTAACAGAAAAAATTATCAACGCCCAAAATCTTCTTTCAGATGTAAAGCTTGATTATGAACTTCGTGTTAAAATTTCTGAAGTATGTAGTATTCTGGATGTTGATGGTTTACGTGGAGATATCGTAACAAACCGAGCTTCTAAAGCTTATGCTGCTCTTAATGGCCGTGATGAAGTAACAGTTGAAGATATTGAAAAGGTAATTACACTTTGTTTACGTCACCGTTTACGTAAAGATCCATTAGAAACAATTGATTCAGGTGATAAAGTACAACAAGTATTTGAAGAGATTTTCGAAATTGAAAAATAAAAAGTCTAATACCAATCGATAAGATAGCTCTAGTAGGAATCGAACCTACATCCAAAACTTAGAAGGTTTTTGTCCTAATCCGTTAGACGATAGAGCCGTGTATTTACTAACTAAGACTAACAGAATTAGTTAGAAAATGCAAATGTTTGAGAGAGAAAAAAGAACTACGAATATAAAATATTCGTAGTTCTTTTTTTTTGCTCTAAACAAACGAGAGATATTTAGTTAATTTCTGTTTCAATAGAATCACCATTATCATTAGCATTATTCGCAGCATCTTGATCTGGAATATTACTAATTAGAGTAGCCATTAACTCTTGTAATTCTTTTGTTTTAAGTTTTAATTCTTCAAAGTTCTCTGAATCCATTGCACTTCGAACTTCTGTAATTAAATTATTAGCTTGCGTTTTCGCTGAGTCATCTAATGTTGCATCTAAACTTTCAAGTTGTTTTGTTGCTTGATAACATAAAGAGTCTGCTTCATTACGTAAATCTACGTTTTCACGTCTTTCTTTATCTGCTTTTGAAAATGCTTCTGCTTCTTCAACCATACGATCAATTTCTACATCATCTAATTTTGATGATCCTGTAATTGAAATTGATTGTTCTGCACCTGTATTCTTATCTTTTGCTTTAACAAGTAGAATACCGTTTACATCAATGTCAAAGCTAACCTCAACTTTTGGTACACCACGTGGTGCTGGGCGAATACCATCTAACTTAAATTCACCTAAACTCTTGTTATCTGCTGCGAATTCACGTTCACCCTGTAAAACATGAATATCTACATTTGTTTGATTATCAACAGCTGTTGAGAAGAATTCCGATTTCTTAGTAGGAATAGTAGTATTTCGTGCAATAATTTTTGTCATAACACCACCCATTGTTTCAACACCAAGTGATAAAGGTGTTACATCTAATAACAGAATATCTTTTACTTCACCAGATAGTACACCACCTTGAATCGCTGCTCCAACAGCTACTACCTCATCAGGATTTACGGTTTGGTTTGGTGTTTTACTAGTAATAGTTTTTACAACATTTTGAACACTTGGAATTCTTGTTGAACCACCAACAAGAACTACTTGATCTAGTTTGTCTGTATCTAGACGTGCATCTTTTAATGCATTTTCAACCGGAATACGACAGCGACTAATTAAGTCATCACACATTTCTTCAAAGAAAGCTCGCTTTAATGTCGTTTCAATATGTTTTGGACCTGTTTCTGTTGCTGTAATAAACGGTAAACTAATACTTGCTTCAGTTAAAGTTGATAATTCAATTTTTGCTTTTTCAGCAGCTTCAGTTAAACGTTGTAAAGCTTGACTATCTGTTTTTAAATTAATACCTTCAGCTTTTTCAAACTCAGAAACAAGGTAATCAACAATTTTTTTATCGAAGTTATCTCCACCTAGACGAGTATCACCTGATGTTGAAAGAACTTCAAAAATACCGTCACCAACTTCAAGAATGGATACATCAAACGTACCACCACCAAGGTCAAAAACTAAAATACGTTCATTATCTTTCTTATCAAGACCGTAAGCTAACGAAGCCGCAGTTGGTTCGTTAATAATACGTAAAACTTCTAAACCTGCAATTTTACCTGCATCTTTAGTTGCTTGACGTTGATCATCATTAAAGTATGCAGGAACAGTTACAACTGCCTGATTAACCGTTTGACCAATATAGTTCGAAGCATCACCTGCAAGTTTTCTAAGTACCTGTGAAGAAATTTCTTCTGGACTAAAAACTTTGTCTAAGTTTGAACATTTAATCTTAATAGTATCCCCATCTTCAACGATGTTATATGCAACCTCACGTAATTCTGCATCTAATTCGCGGGCACTTGAACCAATAAAACGCTTTACTGAGTAAAACGTATTTTCTGCATTAATTACACCCTGTCGTTTTGCAATCTGACCGACAAGTAAATCTTGTTTTTTTGTATACGCTACAATAGACGGAGTTGTTCGTAAACCTTCTGAATTTGTAATTACAACTGGCTGACCACCTTCAATAACTGCGACAACTGAATTTGTTGTACCTAAATCTACACCAATAACTTTATCTGCCATTCTTATATCTTCTTTTTTAAATATTAATTAAAATTCCATGACGTTCATATAAAAATTATGTACAAGAATAGAACTTAAAATAAAAAGAAAAACCGACATTAAAAAAATGCATCTGACTGGGTTTGAACCAGCGTAGAACGGATTATGAGTCCGGTGCCTAACCACTCGGCCACAGATGCAAAAAATGGAACTGGTGGGATTTGAACCCACGTCCAACCTAACAGTTTTTTTAAATCTTTCACAAGCTTAGCTACAAAAGCATTTTATTTAAGATAAGTAACTTAACTAGGCTTACAAACCTAGAGCAAAAACTAAATGAATTATTAAATTTTAATTTTATAAATTAAATAATATCAAAAATCTAAGCGAAAGCTAAAGTTCTTTGATTTGAAAATACGTTTTTGATTGCATTTATTTTTTTTATAATCGATTTTAACGAGTCAATTAAACTCGACTTGCATTAAAAAAAATATTAAATTGTCGAAACCTATCAGCCCCAAACTAAAATTTACTGATCAAGATAATAATAACATAAAAATTGTCTGAAAAAAGCGATTAAAAGTAAACTAATTAGGCAGAAAGGGATTTGAACCCTTGATCTTTAGAATCGGAATCTACTGCTTTATCCCCTAAGCTATCTGCCCAACATAAGAATAGTTTTAAGACAAAAACCAAATCTTGACTCAAATAAAAGAATTTTAAAAACTCAGTTAATAAGTCAAGATTAAATTTCAGTGATATATTTGATTGCTTATTCACTATTATTAACAACAATACATTCAGTTGTTAAAATCATACCAGCAATCGACGCAGCATTTTGTAATGCAGAACGACTTACTTTTGCAGGGTCAATAATACCTAGGTCATACATATCGCCAAACTCTTCTGAATATGCATTATACCCTACATTAAAGTTTTCTTGCTGAACACGCTCTAAAACAATAGCACTGTTTTTTCCACCATTAGTAACGATACGAGCTAAAGGAGCTGTAATAGCTTTAACAATAATTAAAGCACCCACTAATTCATCTTCTTTTAAGTTTAATTTTGCCCATTGTTTTAAACTTTCAGCTAGATGAACAAATGTCGTACCACCACCCGGCACAATACCTTCTTCAACAGCCGAACGGGTAGCATTGATAGCATCTTCAAGACGTAATTTTTTATCTTTCATTTCGGTTTCGGTAACTGCACCAACTTTAATAACAGCAACACCACCAGATAGTTTGGCAATTCTATCTTGTAATTGTTCTTTTTGGAACGGTTCATCTACTAAACTCGTCTGTTTTCTTAATTTTTCACAGTGCTTTTTAACAACATCTTCAGTACCCTCGTTAATAATTGTCGTATCGCTCTTTGAGACAATGATACGACGTGCCTGGCCTAATTGTTCCAATTGAACTTTTTCTAAACTTAGACCAGTATCTTCGGTAATCACTGTGCCTTCAGTTAAAACAGCAATATCTTCAAGGATAGGTTTTCTCCGAGCACCAAAACTCGGTGCGCGAACAGCAGCAACATCAATAATATTTTTTAATTTATTTAAAATTAAAGTAGTTAATGCTTCTTTTTCAACATCAGCAGCAATGATAAAAAGTGGACGTTTTGTCTTAGCAACCTGTTCCAGAATTGGAATTAAATCTTGTTTTACGATTGAAATTTTCTTATCCGTAATCAAAATATACGGATTCTCTAAAACAACTTCCATCCTTTCCGGGTTTGTAATGAAATATGGTGAGATAAAACCTTTATCGAAACGCATACCTTCAGAAATTTCAAGTTCAATTTCAGTTGATTTACCTTCTTCTAAAGATATAACACCATCTTTACCTACTTTGTCTAATGCCGAAGCAATCATTGAACCAATCTCTTTATCATTACCAGCCGAAATAGCAGCAACTTGAGAAACTGATTGAACATCTTCTACGGGGCGAGAATATTCATTGATTTGTGCAATAACAAAATTTACAGCCTTTTCCATACCAATTTTCAACGAAATTGGGTTTGCACCTGCCGTCAAATTTTTCATACCTTCTTTAACCATGGCATAAGCTAAAACTGTCGCAGTGGTTGTTCCATCACCAGCAACATCATTTGTTTTAGCAGCTGCTTGACGAATTAATGAAACTCCTGTGTTTTCGATATTATCTTCTAATTCAATTTCACGCGCGATAGAAACACCATCATTAATAATTTGAGGCGAACCGGCAAATTTTTCTAAAACTACATTTCGACCTTTTGGACCTAATGTTACAGAAACCGCTTCTACCATAATATTCATACCTTTAATAAGCGCACGACGTGCGTCATCTTGATATAATATTTTCTTACCTGCCATAAAAACAATCTATATAAAGTTAATTCTCGTTTTTTTTTACCCAAAATCTAATAAGTAAAAAATAAATTCTTATTAGAACACAGACATATCATACCATTAAACTAGATGTTTTAAAAGATACGGAAAACGGATAATTAAAAAATTTTAAATCTTAAAATAAATGATCGCACAAATATGCTACTAAAAGTACAATAAAAAAAACGAATTTTACTTAAAAAAACCTAAACTTTCTAGTAATATCGGGATTTCTTCAAAAAAAAAAAAAATTTATGTTGCTTAAAGGGTAAAATTTTGCTACATTTATGTGGTATGAGCCTGGATAGCTCAGTTGGTAGAGCAGTGGACTGAAGATCCTCGTGTCACCAGTTCGAATCTGGTTCCGGGCATTAAAAAGATTCGAGAAATAATAAGCGTTTGAAAAATTAAATGTAACACATATTGTTCGTTAGTTTTATAAAAAATGACTTATACTTAAATTAAAATAACCTTTTAGTAGACTCTACAATTTAAAGATTAAAAATATTCAGAATAATGAAGAATAAATTAACTTCTGTAATTATTGCTTTCTTAGTTGCCCTATATGCTCCTAGTGCGAGTTTTGCTGCTGGTATTCTTGTTGATTGTGATAAATCACCTGTTTTCACGAAACGTCTTAACGCTAGTGTTAAGAAATTAGAAGGACGTTTAGCAAAATATGAACAAGGTACACCACCTTATCTTGCTTTACAAGCTCAAATTGATCAAACAAAAGCACGTTTTAAAGCTTACGGTGATTCTGATTTACTTTGTGGTCCCGATGGTCTTCCACATTTAATCGTAGATGGTGATTGGAAACATGCAGGTGAATTTATGATTCCTGGTTTAGGATTCTTATACACTACAGGTTGGATCGGATGGGCTGGTCGTAAATATATTAATACCGTGGCGACATCAAGTAATCCTACAGAAAAAGAAATTATTATTGATGTGCCTCTAGCATTAAAAATTATGTTATCGGGATATCTTTGGCCTGTAGTTTCGTGGCAAGAGTTTGTTGCTGGCGATTTCGTAGCTGAACCTGAAGATATTACAGTTTCACCTCGTTAATTCTTTTTAAATTTCATTAAATTCTTACTTTTTTATCGTTTTTATGTATATAATTACCTTAATAAGTGAGTTTTAATCTTAAATTTTTGGATCATATTTAATTACTTTAATTACATAAGCTAATGTTTAAAAAATCTAGTATTTTCGCGTTATCAATTGGTGTTTCTCTTTTAGGCTCAACTGCAGCCAATGCTATTGAGTTAGATGAAGCTACACGTACTGTAGCTCTTGATTCTTCTGGTAAGACTACAGTATTAACTGCTGAACAAGTAAAACGTGGTAAGCGTTTATTTGGTGCTTCGTGTGGTTCTTGTCATACTGGTGGTATTACTAAGACAAACCCAAACATTGGTCTAGATGCGGAAGGTTTAAGTCTAGCTACTCCAAACCGTAATAGTATTGCAGGTTTAGTGGACTACATGAAGAACCCAACAACTTTTGATGGTTTAGAATCAATTGCAGAAACACACCCAAGTATTGCCAGTGCAGATATCTTCCCTAAAATGCGTTCATTATCGGAAGATGACTTATTCGCTATTGCTGGTCACATTTTATTACAACCAAAGGTTGTTGCTGAGAAATGGGGTGGTGGTAAGATTTACTACTAAAGCTAATAAAAAATAAATTTAATTTATACTTATAAAAATTATGGATGCTCTAAAAACATATTTATCAACAGCACCAGTTTTGTTAACTGTCTGGATGTCACTTACAGCTGGTATGTTAATTGAAATGAATCGCTTCGCTCCTGATTTATTAACACTGTAATCTTAATTATTAACTATTGTAATTTTTTTAATTCTTAAGTATCGTTAAAAATAGCTCAAGTTTACATAATAAAAATAAAAATAATGTGTCAGAATTATTCAATAGCAGCACATTTTTATTTTTATCGATGTTAAACTTGAGTCTTTTGTTATCTATATACTTTACCTTTTTAATCAAAACTTATTAAAAACGTTGCTTTAAGCGTGTTGCTTTACCTGATAGGCCACGTAAGTAGTAAAGTTTCGAACGGCGAACTTTAGATGAGCGTTTAATTTCAATTGTTTTAATTTTTGGAGAATGTAGTAAGAAACAACGTTCAACACCAATACCTTGCATAACTCGGCGTACAGTAATTGTTTTATTAATTCCCGAGTTCTTTTGCGAAATAACAACACCTTCAAAGGCTTGAACACGAGTCTTTTTACCTTCTCGAATTTCCACCCCTAATCGAACTGTATCACCTACACGAACGTTCGGCACATTCTCTTTTAAATACTCTGATTCCACTTTGTTTAAAAGAGCTGTATTATTTATTTTATTTTTTTCGTTTGTTAGCATAAGAGTTTCGCTTGTAACTATAATATATTTTAATACAATAACCTATTTTGATTATTGACGTAAACCTTTAAGCATTTTTTTATTAATTGATACCCTCCACCAAAAATACTAGAAGATGAAAATAGAAGATAAAAACTCATTCTGGTAACGAATAAGATGTTTGAACGTTTTACAGAAAAAGCCATAAAGGTTGTGATGCTTTCTCAAGAGGAGTCACGTCGTTTAGGGCATAATTTTGTAGGTACTGAACAAATTTTACTTGGTTTAATTGGTGAAGGTACTGGGGTAGCTTATAAAGTATTAAGATCTGTAAACTTAACTTTAAAAGATGCTCGAATGGAAGTTGAGCGTATTATCGGTCGCGGTTCGGGTTTTGTCGCTGTTGAAATTCCTTTTACACCTCGTGCTAAACGTGTTTTAGAAAACAGTATTGAAGAATCACGTGATCTTGGTCACGGTTACATCGGTACAGAGCATATTTTACTTGCACTTTTAGATGAAGATGATGGTGTAGCTTGGCGATTATTTGACGATCTAAAAATTGATGTTGAAAAGCTTCGTGCTGATGTTTTAATGGCTATTGGTGCCGATTCATCAGATTTAAATGCTGTAGCATTAGTTATTGGTGGTGAAGATGATGATCGTGAATATTCACTTGAAGAATATACTACTAATATTACTGAACAAGCGAAAGAAGGTAAGCTTGATCCAGTAGTTGGTCGTGCAAAAGAGATTGAACGTGTAATTCAAATTCTAGTACGACGTAAGAAAAATAACCCAGTTCTGATTGGTGAACCTGGTGTTGGTAAAACAGCTGTTGCTGAAGGTCTAGCACAAAGAATTATACAACGTGATGTACCAGACATCTTAGAAGAAAAAGAAATTGTTGCTTTAGATATTGGTCTTTTATTAGCGGGTACTAAATACCGTGGTGAATTTGAAGATCGTATTAAGCGTATTATGGAAGAAGTTCAAAATTCAACAACTATTATCTTAGTTATTGACGAAATCCATAATTTAATCGGTGCGGGTGCTGCTGAAGGTGCGGTGGATGCTGCGAATATTTTAAAACCTGCTCTTGCACGTGGTGAGCTTCAATGTATTGGTGCTACAACGATTGAAGAGTACAGAAAGCATATCGAAAAAGATCAAGCTTTAGAACGTCGATTCCAGCCTGTAAATGTTCCAGAACCTAGTGTTGATGAGACAATTCAGATTCTTCGTGGTTTACGAAACCGTTATGAGCGTCACCATATGTTACGAATTAGTGATGGTGCTTTAGTTGCCGCTGCTAAATTAGGTGCACAATTCATTGCTGATCGTTTCTTACCTGATAAAGCAATCGATTTAATCGATGAAGCGAGTGCACGTGTTCGTCTATCAGGTTGTGGCCTTCCAAAAGCTGCAAAGGATTTAGATAAAGAATTACGTGAACTATTACAAGCTAAAGATATTGCAATTCGTGAGCAAGATTTCGACGAAGCTGGTCATTGTCGTGACTTAGAGATGGAAATTCGAGCTCAAATTACAGCTTTAATTCAACGTCAAGAAGGTTTAAATAAAAACCAAGCGAAATATAATCCAACTGTTGAGGAAGAGGATATTGCAGAAATTGTCGCTGCTTGGACTGGTATCCCAGTAAGTAAAGTCTCAAAATCTGAGACTGAAAAATTACTTAAGATGGAAGAAATTTTACACAGTCGTGTAATTGGACAAGATAAAGCCGTAATGGCAATTTCACGTGCAATTCGTCGAGCTCGTGTAGGTTTAAAAAATCCAAACCGACCAATCGCAAGTTTTATTTTTTCAGGACCTACTGGTGTTGGTAAGACAGAGCTTACAAAAGCTTTAGCTTCATACTTCTTTGGTTCGGAAGATACTATGGTTCGTATGGATATGTCTGAATATATGGAACGCCATAATATTGCTAAGTTAATTGGTTCACCTCCAGGTTATGTTGGTTTTTCTGAGGGTGGTTTATTAACTGAAGCAGTTCGTCGTAAGCCATATACAGTAGTACTTTTCGATGAGGTTGAGAAAGCTCATCCAGATGTATTTAACCTATTACTTCAAATTTTAGAGGATGGTCGATTAACTGATGCACAAGGGCGTCTAGTTGATTTTAAGAATACTCTATTAATCTTAACATCAAACATTGGTTCGAAAGTAATTGAGAAGGGCTCACAAGGTGGTCTTGGCTTTGAAACGGCTGATGATGAAAGTGATAGTCAATACGATAGAATTTCGAGTGCTGTAAATGAAGAATTAAAACAATACTTCCGTCCAGAGTTCCTAAACCGTCTTGATGAAATTATTGTATTCTCTCAACTTAACAAGCAAAATGTACGTGAAATTGCGGATATCATGGTTGCGCAGTTATGTGATCGTGTTTTAAAGCAAGGACTTAATCTTGAGGTTACTGATGCTGTAAAAGAAAAACTAACAGATGAAGGTTATAATCCAGTGTATGGAGCTCGACCTTTACGTCGTGCTATTATGCATTTATTAGAAGATAACCTAGCTGGTTCGTTCTTAAATACAGAATTTAAGAAGGGAAGTAACATTATTGTTGCTTTAGATGCAAATGGTGAAGTGAAGATTAATTTAACTGAAGGTACATCAGTACCTGAAGAAGAAGATAAGTCGGATGTGCCAAAACGTCGTCGTTTTGCTTTATCGACTATGCGAAAGCGTAAGAAAGAAAAAGCAGATCAAGACCCAGCAGAGCCAGTTGAAGTTTCTTAATCTAAATTAACAGTATAATTTTTCAGCCTATTATAATTAATGTATAGTTAATAATAATAGGTTGAAGAAATACGTGTATAAGCAGTATTTTTTATAAATATTAATATTTCATGTCAAATATTGCTTATTTGATAGTATACTCTTATTAACTAGGTTTATAGTTTAGCTGATTATACCATTAACCTTATTTTTTAATTTTCTAAAATATTATGACTCCATCATTAGTAAATTTTGTATTAAGCTTATTTGCTGGTTTACTTGTTGTTGCTGCAATTGCGACTGCTTTAATTTGGGTTAGTTCAAATGATCAATTAATTCGAGACTAATATATGATTAACATCAACGTCGGTCCGAACATTCTTGTTGGAATGTTAATAATTGCAGCCTTCTTAGGCTTATATTTTGTTCGTACAGTTAAGTTTGAATTAGCACGTGATGTTGACATGTTTTATACCAGTCTTGGTTTAATGTATAGTTCTATATTAATCATTCATGGTTGGCGTTTAGACCCAATTTTGCTTTTTAGCCAAATTTTAATTCTAATGACTTTATTAGGTATTGGGTGGGAAAATATTCGACTACGTGGTCTTTTAATCGCAGATAAGATGAAATATAAAACGTCAAGAAGCAAAGATTATCTAGGTTTGTAGTTCGTACAATCTCTAGATAATCTTAGAAAGAATAAAATATCCGAGTAATTAAATATTTTTTAGTTGATGCATTTTTATAGTTAATAATGGACGGTACTGGATTCGAACCAGTGACCATCTGCTTGTAAGGCAGACGCTCTACCACTGAGCTAACCATCCTTTCTTCTTTAATAATAATATATTTTTAGAAGACTTTTGTAAAGTGTTTTATACTAAAAACTTAGATGAGGAATTTAATTTAAATTCCTCACCTTTTTATTTCTTAAAGGTTACCCTTTTTTAAAGCTAATAATAGAATTACAACTGGACCTGATAATAGAATTACAGCTGCCGAAAGCAGTTGACCAATAATTTGCCAATTAATCATAAATGTTTAGAATCTAAATATTTTATCTTATTAAAATACTTAATGAGTAAGTTGTTTACCCATTGAATGGCATAACACATTGTATATTAATACACATAATATTACACGATTGGGCTAAAAAAGTAAGTTAAATTTTTAACTTTTCGTGGAATGTTTTTTGTGTTACTATTATATTATTGCTAGTACAGGGTTGCTAACTCAATGGTAGAGTACTCGGCTTTTAACCGATAAGTTCTGGGTTCGAGTCCCAGGCAACCCAATTAAACAATTCTTATAAATAACTTAGTCATATAATATTTAATTAATTATTAAAATTTTGATTATGCATATAAAAGAAGATTTAGCACGGTTAGTTGAAATTTTACCGAAATCTATCCAAGAAACAATCAATGAACATCCTGATAAAGATATCTTAATTGAAATTATTATGGATCTGGGTCGTCGGCCTGAAGCACGTTTTCCAACCCACCCTGAATATTTATCACCAAATGTAATTACTTGGCAGGATTTAGATTATTCTATAAAACGACTTAGTCGTTTTGCTGATGATAATCGTGCAGGTATTGAGCGTACTTTACATCGTATTAGTTGTATTCGTAATCGCCAAGGTTTAGTTATTGGCTTAACTTGTCGTGTTGGGCGTGCTATGTATGGTACGATTAATAGTATTCGTGATTTATTAGAATCAGGTAAATCGATTCTAATTCTTGGAAAGCCTGGTGTTGGTAAGACAACTATGGTTCGTGAGATTGCAAGGGTTTTAGCAAATGAAATGGAAAAACGGGTTGTTATTATTGATACGTCAAATGAAATTGCCGGTGATAGTGATGTACCACATATTGGTATTGGTCGCGCACGACGAATGCAGGTTTCAAAAACTGATTTACAGCATAGAGTAATGATTGAAGCCGTAGAAAATCATATGCCTGAAGTCATCGTAATTGATGAAATTGGTACTGAATTAGAGGCACGTGCTGCACAAACAATTGCTGAACGTGGTGTTCAGTTAATTGGGACCGCACATGGTAATTACTTAGGAAGTTTAATTAAAAACCCTATATTATCAGATTTAGTTGGTGGTATTCAATATGTCACATTAAGTGATGAAGAGGCACGACGTCGTGGAACACAAAAAAGTATATTAGAACGTAAAGGACCGTCAGCTTTTCAATTAGCTATTGAAATTAATGATCGGCTAGTCTGGACAATTCATGAACGTATTGAAGAGTCTGTAGATATGATATTGCAGGGTATGGATCCGAAGCAGCAAGTTCGTGACTTGAGTGACAATGGTCAACTTAAAATTTCTTTAAAAAAGTTAGACTTAGTTAACGAAAATAAAAGTATAGCAAGTAACTCGACAAAATTAAACAAAGCTTGGCGTCGTTTAGATAAAACAAAAATAAACCATGTTAAGTTATTAAAGACTGATGACAATAGTAATTTGAATTCTCAGAAGGAAGCGAATAGCTCAAAAATTATACAAACTAAGTCAAATGTTGTTTCAATTTTTACCTATTCCGTATCTAATAATTTAGTACGTAAATGCAGCCAATCTTTAAGTTTAGACATTGAATTAACTGAAGATATGAATGAAGCAGATATTGTCTTAGGTTTAAAAAGTCATTTAAAGGACAATCTTTTACTTGTTTTAAGTGCTAAAAAGTTAGGTATTCCTATATATTCAATTCAGAAAAATACGATGCCACAAATTACGCAAATTCTTTCCGATATTTCCTCGTAATTTATCTTTTGAACTTATTTAATTTCTTATTAAAAGTTGTTTATACTGTTTGTTAATGGATATTTGTATTTGAAGGACTAAATATGGCTGCTAAGTACATTATGACAAAAGACTTGATTTTTGAACGCGTCAAACAAGTTATTGAAAATCAACTCCTTATTGAAGAGAATGTTATTACTGAAAATACAATTCTTTTAAAATCACCAGAAGGTGATTCGTTAGATGTAGATTCGTTGGATCTTGTTGAGTTAATTTTAACATTTGAGGAAGCTTTTAAAATCGACATTTCAGATGATGATGCTAGTAATTTATTATCTGTTCAAGATATTGTTGATTATATTGCATTGGCACTTCAAAAAAAAGAAGAAGAAAGTGGAAAGAGAAAAAAATTACCAGGTGAACTAGCTCAAGAATTAAAGCTCGTTGACCCAATAATTGATGATTAATTTAACCGGAAGTAATAAATCTTTGTTTATGTGCTTAATTTTTTTTACTTTTCTTTGTTTTTATTATGAGCATAATTAAATTTTAGATAAGTAATTTAAATAATTTATATAGACAAAATTTTTACTTTTTGTTAATATAAAATGTGTAATCGGGATGTAGCGCAGCTTGGTAGCGCGCCTGCTTTGGGAGCAGGATGTCGCAGGTTCAAATCCTGCCATCCCGATTGATTCTACTTTTAGGAACTATTAGTTGACAATTGAACTAAGCTTACAGTAGTATCATTATTAACGCTAGTTA
>MDTD01120292.1_pt1 | contig 14912 bp, 13 predicted proteins | sample 811221 | NCBI WGS metagenome assembly MDTD01 (sample SAMN05326646, study PRJNA326480) | marine metagenome | isolation source: seawater | place: Pacific Ocean: South West | collected 2011
CTATGTAGCTCAGCTGGTTAGAGCGCAGCATTCATAATGCTGAGGTCCTTGGTTCAAGTCCAAGCATAGCCACCACTAAAGAATTATTTTAGTTAACTTATATTTAAAATTAGAATTTACTTTTTCAGAACTGCCAGAATCACTAGCACAGATACTAATGCAATAAGACCATCCTGACCGACCATTACCAAGATTGATACTAGATTTTGATAAACACTACCTACAAAAGCAGTGTCTGGCCCAAATAAAACTCCGAATAGCAATGATGCTGCAACAACCAACAATAAGACCTCAGTAAGTCTTTCTAAGAACTTTTTAATTTTGCTGAAGTCGAAGTTCAAAAATTTCATCTTAAAAAACATGAGGGCCGAAGCCCTCATGAAAATAAATTTTATTTTAGGTTAAGAACACTCATGATGATGAACAGAACTACAAGCCCTGCTAAGCCATTCTCACCCAACATTGCAACATAACCCATAATTGTATCGATTACGTCACCAACAAAAAATGTGCTACCACCAAAGACGATTGAGGCTACGATTCCCAATCCGATAACACTCACGAGAACTCCAGTAAGACCTTTTACAAAGTCGTTTACTGCTTTCATTATACTATCCATCGTTTTTCCCCCATGAAATAGTTCAAAAATATAGTAACCAATGGACCATTTTTCACAACTTAATTTAAATTCTTTGAAAGTATATGAACATCAATAAATTGAGAGATATAAATATAGTTTATGTATTAGTTAAATCGCTGAAGTATCCATTTTTAGTCGTTTTAAAAAGAAATTATTAATCAAAAAAAACTTTTGGTGCAATTATTCCTTCCGGATCAATTGATTTTTTAAGGGTTTTCAGCAATTCCAGTTTCTGCTTATACTGAGGAAATTCATTCCATATCTCTTTTTTCCGTTTTCCAATTCCATGTTCAGCGCTAGGTGACCCTCCAAATGATTTAAGAATGTCATAAACCTCTGTTAGTTGATCTTTTGAATTTTCGTCAAAAATAATATTCAGGTGAATATTACCATCACCGAGGTGGCCAAAATTGAAAACTTTTGCATGTGAAATTTTTTTATTTATTTCAGCCATAAACTTCTCCGTTGATAATTTATCAATACAAAAATCAAATTTTTCTGCCCCCATTTCTGATAATTTAACTGGCAAAAGCTCTCTTCGATCCCAGAAATTTTTGACTTGCCGAGAATTTAATAAACTAATATTTTCCATCCTCTCTGAGCAATGCTCTAAAAAGTTTTCAATTTCATCTTTTGAGTTGGAGTTTACTTCAATAAGAATTTCATATTTCGATTTTGCAGCACCATCTAGAAGGTTTTGAGAATTAAAGTCAAGAAACTCTATAGCTGTAATCATTTTTGATGGCTCTTTAATTAACTCGTAAACCTCAAACAAATTATTAGTATGTAAAATCACTGATTCTGAGAATTTAGGGATTGGATAAGTTTTAAACGTTACATCAATAATAAAACCAAAAATCCCCTCTGATCCAATAAAAAGCTCCATGAGGTTAGGTCCAGTTGCGTCTTTGTCAGCAGTTTTACCAAGCTCAATAATTTCACCACTTGGTAGAACAACAGTCATATTCTGCACGTGATTTCTCGTTGCACCATACCCAATAAACTTTGCGCCAGCAGCATTCGTTGCCACGTTTCCACCTATCATCGAGGAAGAAGTAGCTGAAAACTCAATCGGAAGAATTCTTTTTTTGTCCCTCGCAATATTTTTTGCATTATCTGTAACAACCCCAGCCTGACATTTCAAGAGATCATCAGTTACCCATGAAATTTCATTGAGGTTTTTCATATTTACCACGATTTCTTTACAAACTGCAGTGGCGCCTCCACTCAGACCAGTTCTGCCTCCAGATGGAAGTAATTTTAAATTATGATCTTTAGCAAAATTTAGAATATCTTGGACATCTTTTGTATTTTCTGGGAAAAAGATTGCTTGAGCATTCGGACTAATTCCTTTGTACCAATCTTGGCCAAATTCATTAAGACTTGCTTCGTCATATTTAATTTTTTTGGTTCCAAACTTTCTTTCAAGCTTTTGGTTTATATCATTCATTTTTTGAAGACAAAATAGTTTCTGTATAAAAAGACTATTATAAAAGCAAAGGGTGTTGTGATAATTTTTTGAACAAGAATATTTGAAATATTAAAAGATTCTAAAATTGCAAAAATCAGTGCTGTAATGACAGCACCCATTACTCCTCCAAGAAAATAGGCAGAAAACTCAACCGTTGGTTTACTATCGAGCCAACCTCTAGGAAATACAAAATTTTTTGCCAGTACGTAACTAACCAAAGTTCCAGTTATATAACAGAAGAAGGCAATCAAAGCCCTTTCAATGTCTAGAATAAAATCAAGAATTAATAGCAGTGTGAAATCAAAAACAAATGCTGCCAAGTTAGTGCCGCCATATTTTACAATTCTTGGAATTTTCATCAGTTATTTATTACCGGAGCAATTACGAGATTTATTCCTCCTACATCAGAATTAGAAACCCTAAAACTTCCTCCAGTATAATCTCCTCTTAAATCTCCTGGGCCACATATCCCTTGGTCATTAAATGAAAGAATGTCACCTAAAGTAGTGCAAGCAAAGACTTCATCATATGTGTCATTTGGCACTTCCCTAATTCTAAAATTTGCAACTCCCTCTTCCATTTGCATAACATCGCATGGAATGATTTCATTTTCATCATTTACTGCACATATCCAAAGCTGATCAACAGTAGCTTTTATTTTTTCTTCTCCACTGGAGAATAAAATTGGGATAGATGTTGAAGGCTGCCCGCCACTAAAGTCAAAAATTGCAAGTGCAACATAATTACCATCGGCAAGAGATGATCTATTTAATTTAACCTTATATGTCCCAAAACCACTTGCATCAACTTGACTTGCTTCAACACTCACAGACGAAGTTGTATCTTGAATTCTGATATTTGAAACAGAACCTAATCCAGAAAGCTGAAAATTTTTCTCACTCAAGGCATAACCCAAAAATAGTCTATCTGGTTCGGTAACACTGTAATTTAACATATCTCCAGAAATGCCAGCTTGTATGTTTGAAACACCTTTTTCCATATCCATTAAACCGTATCCGTAAAAATCATCCTTTCCAGGATTTCCAATATCTTTTGTTAAATTGCCAGATCTTAAGTACTGTTTTAATTGGTCATAACTCAAATCAGGTTCTAAATATTTTAATATTGCAAAATATGCAGAAACATGAGGTGCTGCCATAGAGGTGCCATTATAAACTTGGAGCCCTTTATATGATTCACCATCATATGAAGAGTTTTTAAAAGAATAGGCCATAACACCATCTCCGCTACCATTTCCATCTAAGTCCTCTGAGTTCTGCCCCCCAGGCGCAGCAACATCCACATGATTATTAAACGAGGAGAACGAAGATCTTCTTTCATCAAACTTTGTTGATGAGACAGAGAAAGAATATTCACATGATGCCGGAAATCTAATTGCAGAATTCCCTTCATTACCCGCTGAGGCAACAACAAAAATTCCGTTATTTTTCATATTTTCAATTTCTTCACAAATAATCTGATTATTTCCCCCGCCTCCCAGACTCATATTAATGATATTTACAGCTCCATAACTTTCAGAATCGTAAATAACATCTGAGTCATTCTGTTTGCCCTGGATATAGTAAAAGGCTTGAAGCTGATCATAACTCGAACAGCCGCCTCCTCTTTCACTCCTATCAGATCCACACACCCTCAGTGGTAAGGCTTGTACAGCCAAACCATTAATTTCATTTCCATCATTTTTGGCGGCCATTGTAGTTGCAACATGAGATCCATGACTACCAAATATTTCACCATCAGACTGGACTGGTTGGAAGTCAGGATCGGTAGGATCAGAATCTAAACCATCTCCGTCAAAAGAAGCATCAGTGTCAGAAACAAAATCATAACCACCTTCCACAAAGCTAGAGTTTTGAAATGCTAAAGAATCTGAAGTCGGAGCGCCAGAGTCTAGTACTGCAACAACTATGTTTTTAGTATCTTGTCCAATAATATTCAACGCCTCTTTTGCTTTTATTTGTCGTAGATTCCACTGATATTCATCATAAAAAGGATCCGGGCTGAAGGGAATTGGATCAGCGTCAGGATAATAGATATGGTTTAAATCAATAAGCCAATTCGGAAATCTATTTTTTAAGAACTGATTAATTTTATTTTTTTTAATATAAGCTGAAATTGAATTTGAAAGATAAAACTCTCTAGAAATTTTTTCTAACTCAAAACTTTCATTAAAAGCTTCAAAGAAAGCAGTTTGATTCAGTTTTGATTTATTTAAAGTATCCAGAGGTTTCTTTAGATTAAAAATACTATTAATTTGAGTAATTTCTTTATTTGTTATTGATGCGCTTAATCTACTATTCTGAATTACTAGAAATTCTCCAGTATCATAAGCTGTGTTTGATTTGGTTGCCCGATAAGATTGAAGACCCTGTTCAATAGATAAAGAATACTTTGATCCAATTCTATTTTGATTTGCATTGACGACTAAGTAAAAGATGCCACTACCTGAAAAATTAATATTTTCTTGAGAACTTATATTTGCACTAAATTCAATAGGGCTACTAAGTTGGTCGGAATCGTAAAGAAATATATCATGATCTGCATTGCTTACGGCCTGATCTAAGGTTATTTGAACATTTTCTCCATCAAGTGACAGCACATAAACATCCAATGCGTCCTGTGTAATCTCACCCTCTTCACTTGTATGAGTGCCAACATAGCCAATTATTGTTGCGGGACTAAATATTGGTTGGGCATTAGAGCTTAGATTATTCGATAAGTAAGAGAATGCTTTATTTGGAACATCGGTATCAATTATCACGTCCTGCTCAAGTGTAACCTGTCCCCTTATATTGAATCTTTCTGGTGCTGGTGCTGGTGTCGGTGTGGGACTACTAGAAGAATTATTATCAGAAGAACTTGAACCATCACCACTGCATGAGGAGACAAGAATTAAGGAAAATATAATGTTTAGGGTCTTTCTTGGAATCATAAAGCTGTTATGCAGCTACTTTTTCAACTTTTTTTAATACGATGCTTATTTTGTCTATTCCCCAGTTTAATTCTTCTTCTGAGATAATTAATGGAGGAGCATACCTTATCGTTGTTTCATGAGTTTCCTTACATAAAATACCATGCTCTAAACACATCAATGATAAGTCTTTCCCAGAAATATATTTTGGGTCAATCTCTACACCAAGCCACAGGCCCATGCCTCTAACATCTTTTATAATTTTTGAATTCATATTTAAAAGTGATTTTTTAAAATGATCTCCCATTATTCTGCTATTCTCAATGAGATTTTCTTCGTGTAATAACTCTAATGACCTTTTCCCTAACGCAGCTGCTAATGGATTTCCACCAAAAGTAGAACCGTGAGATCCTGGATTCATAAGTTCCAAAACCTCTTTTGAAGATAAGAAGCATGAAACAGGCATAAAACCTCCACCTAATGCTTTTCCTAGAATAAGCCCGTCAGGCTGTATGCCAGAATGTTCATATGCAAAAAGCTTACCTGTTCTGCCAAGGCCTGACTGTATCTCGTCTAAAATCATCAAAACATTATTTTTTGAGCAAATTTTTCTGATATCGGGTAAATAGTTTTTTGGTGGCACAATTATGCCAGCTTCTCCTTGAATGGGTTCGATTAAAACCGCTGCAGTGTTTTTATTTATTGCCTTTTCAATCGCACTGGAGTCTCCATATTCCACGGTAACAAATCCAGGTGTATGAGGTCCAAAATCATGTTTTGAATTCTCGTCTCCAGAAAAGCTGATTATAGTTGTTGTTCTACCATGGAAATTGCCACTTGCAACAATAATTTCAGCTTTATTCTTTTCGACTTTTTTCTTTCTGTATGCCCATCTCCTTGCTGCTTTGATAGCAGTTTCTACTGCTTCGGCTCCAGCATTCATAGGAAGTGCCATCTCAAAATTACTCATGCTTGTTATAGTCTCCAAATAAGGTCCAAGTTGATCGGTATAAAATGCTCTAGAGGTTAAGGAAAGCTTGGCTGATTGCTCATGAAAAACCTTTAATAGCTCTGGATGTGCATGTCCATGACTTATGGCTGAATATCCGGACATCATATCAAGATATTTATTGTCATTTACATCCCATGCCCAAACTCCTTTTGCTTTTGATAAGACAACTGGGAGAGGCTTATAATTTTCAGCGCCAAAATTTGACTCTTTCTTTATATATTTTTTTTGAATATCATCTAACACAAGCGTATTCTAATCAAAATTTGATTCTTTAACTAGGAGAAAAATGAAAAGACAATCAACTGATCATATATTTATGATAGAGCCAGCGGAATTCTATAGTAATCCTCAAACAGCAGGATCCAACCACTATCAAAAACAAGATAATCTAGAAGATAAGGACCTCATTTTAAAGAAAGCAATAACTGAATTTAGAAACTTCAGAGACAAGCTTGTTTCAGAGGGTGTAAACATAACTACTTTTAAAGGTGATATTGGTTGTCCAGATCATATCTTTCCAAACTGGTTTACAACTTTTGAGGATGGAACAATGCAAATTTTTCCAATGAAAGCCGAGAATAGGAGATTAGAAAAAAATCCAAGGATGGTTGATACATTATCAAGACATTATGAGCTTAGCGATGATCTGAGTTATTATGAGGAAAAAAATATATTTCTTGAGTCTACTAGCAGTATGGTGTTTGATAGAGTTCATGGGGTAGCGTATATTACATTGTCGCCAAGAGCTGACGAAAATCTAGCGAGAGAGTGGTGCAAGAAAAATAATTTTTTTCCCATGATCTTTGAAACCATGAGTCATACAGGCAGTCCAATATACCACACTGATGTTTTAATGTATGTTGGCACTGAGATGATAGGAATATGCTTAGAGGTAATTACTGAAAAATATCAAGATCAGGTTAAAAGTATGGTTAGCAAGCACCATAATGTAATGGAGATTGAAGGCTCTCAGCTGTTATCATTTTGCGGGAATAGTTTGGAGGTCGTAAATAATAAAAACGAAGCATTTCTTGTTATGTCATCAGAATCTGAAAGTGCATTGACAAAAATTCAAAAAGAAGAAATTGCCAAGCACTATAAAAAGATTATTCATTCTGATCTTTCAACTATTGAAAAGTTCGGAGGCGGATCAGCTAGATGTATGCTCTCCGAATTATTCTAATTCTCAGCGAATTCTAGCTTCAACCTTCCTTGTCTTCCAATTTCTACTAACTTAACTTTAATTTTGTCACCTTCATTTATAACGTCGGTTAAATGCTCAAAGTCTTGTTTAAATTGCGAAATATGAAGCAAACCATCTTTTCCTGGCATAAAGGTCACAAAAGCTCCAAATTCAACAACTTTTGCAACAACCCCCTCATATACTTTGCCCTCTTCAGGCTCTGCACAAAGAAGTTCTATTTGTGCTTTTGCTGCCTCTGCAACCTCTTTATTCTCTCCAAAAACATTCACCTCACCAGAATCTTGTAACTCAATAGTTACACCAAATTCCTCCTGAAGGCCTTTGATGGTTGACCCACCTTTTCCTATAACAACCTTTACTTTATCTTTATGAACCTTAAATTTACAGAAGTAAGGCGCTAATCCAGTCAGTTCTTTAGGAGAGGATAGAACCTTATCCATTTCTCCAAGGATATGCATCCTAGCATCTTTTGCCTGCATTAGAGCTTTCTCAAGAATTTCTTCATTGATACCCTCAATTTTAATGTCCATTTGAAGTCCCGAAACTCCACTTTTTGTACCAGCAACCTTGAAATCCATATCGCCTAGATGATCTTCATCACCAAGGATATCAGTAAGAACCTCGTAGCGATCACCATCTTTCACAAGGCCCATTGCCACGCCAGCTATATTTTCCTTTACAGGTACTCCCGCTGCCATTAAAGCAAGACTACCACCGCAAACAGAAGCCATAGAACTTGAACCATTAGATTCAGTAATCTCACTGACCACTCTTATAGCATATGGAAATTCTTCTATGCTAGGAACAGCAAATTGAAGTGAACGTTTTGCTAAAGCTCCATGTCCGATTTCTCTTCTTTTTGGCCCCATTGGAAAACCTAGTTCTCCAACACTATAACTTGGAAAATTATAATGTAGCATGAAATTATCTTTTACCTCTCCTGCGAGAGCATCAACTGTTTGAACATCTCTTCCTGAGCCTAGTGTTGCTGTAACAATGGCCTGTGTTTCACCTCTAGTAAAAAGTGCTGAACCATGGACTGATGGTAAAAAGTTTGTTTCAATTTCAATATTTCTAACTTCAGTAAGACTTCTTCCATCAATTCTTTTCTGATTGCCTAAAATATTCTCTCTAACTATTTCTTTTTCAACTTCTTTAAATTGTTTAAGATAGCTGTTTTGTAATTCTTCATCTAAACCTTCAAGCAAATCAAGCTTCACTGCATTGATTTTCTCACCTCTCTCTTTTTTATCAATTGTCGAAAAAGCATCTTCGAGACCTTTTACCGTCTTTTCTTTAACCTCAAGGAATATTTTTTTGTCTTCTTCTTCAGAAGGGTTTTTGAAATCTGTTCTTTCCGGCAAAACCTCTTTTGAAAAATCATCGATACCCTTGATGACAGGTTTCATCTCTTGATGACCATAAAGAATAGCTCCAATCATAAGATCCTCACTTAATTCGTTAGCATCAGATTCAACCATTAGCACTGCACTTTCTGATCCTGCAACTACCATATCTAGATCGGAGTTTTTAAGCTCCTCAAATGATGGATTAAGAACATATTCATCATTTATGAATCCAACCCTTGCCGCTGCCATAGGCCCCTTGAAAGGAACGTCAGCTATAGACATTGCGGCAGATGCAGCCATCAATGCAACAACATCTGGTGGATTCTCTTTATCTAATGAAAGAAGCATGCAATTTACTTGCACTTCATCTTTGAAGAAGTCTGGAAAAAGTGGTCTTAATGGTCTATCTATTAACCTAGATGTTAAGGTTTCAATTTCTGTTGGCTTACCCTCTCTCTTAAAGTAACCTCCCGGTATTTTGCCTGCTGAATAAGTTTTCTCCATGTAGTGCACACTCAATGGAAAGAAATCTCTGCCCTCTGCACTTTGCTTTGTAACAACTGCACACATAACAACTGTTCCACCCATTGATGCAACAACTGATGCTGTTGCTTGTCTCGCTATCTTTCCTGTTTCTAATACAAGCGTTTTTGATCCCATCGGGATCTCTTTCTTAATATAATTTTTCATATTTAATCTCTTAGTTTTAAATCCTTAATTATCTTTTCGTAAGAGGAAGGATCTTTCTTCTTTAGATAGGAGAGCAATTTTTTTCTATCACTCACAATTTGGAGTAAACCAGTTCTTGAATGATTATCTTTTTTATGACCTTTAAAGTGTTTTTGCAAGTCCTCTATTCTTTTTGTTAAAAGAGCAATTTGCACAGCAGTAGATCCTGTATCTTTATCGTTACTTCCATATTTTTTTACAATATCGGATGTGCTGCTTTTACTTAAACTCATTAATATTTCCCCTATACTTTATACAACGTTCTAGGAACTAAGCCCCTACCTTCTACTATTTCTCCAATTCCTAAAAAATCGTCTTCAAAAAAAACTAAATGTTTTTTTAATTTGTCTTTAATTTCGGTCTCAATGCTTGAGCCATTTTGAAATTTCTTTACCTCAGAAGATGTTATTTTTACCTTTGGAAAATCTTTTAAAATTTCTTCAATGCGCTTAACATACTGCATTTTTTCACGATTGTCCAAATATTTTATATCGGAAAATTTTACTGCATCACCTAAATTCCACGAGCCAATAGAAGTGCGCTCAAGGTTTTTCATAATGCAATTACATTCAATTTTTTTTGCGATATCTGTTCCGAGTGTTCTTATGTATGTCCCTTTTGAGCACCTAACTGACAATGAGAAATATGGATATTTAAAATCTGTTAATTCAATACTAAAAATTTCCACAGTTTCTGACCTTATGGGAGTAGACTTGCCAGCTCTCGCAAGTTTATACATTGGGACTCCGTCAACTTTCTTTGCAGAAAAAGATGGGGCAATTTGATTATAACTACCTAAGAATTGTTTAACTGAATGATTTAATTCATCTAAAGATGGGCGTTTTTCGCCCTTATATGAGGAGAGCTTTCCCTCTACATCTTGCGTATCTGACGAAACTCCTAATTGAAAGGTTGCATTGTATCCCTTTTTTTCCGATGAAAAATATTGAATGAATTTTGTTGATCTATCAAAAAAAATAGGAAGAAGGCCAGTCGCCAGCGGATCAAGGGTGCCGGCATGACCTGCTTTTTTAAAATTTAGGTTATCTTGAACTTTTCTCAATGCTTGATATGAGGAGATACCCTTTTCTTTATTTAAAAGGATCACGCTCATCAGCTTGTGTTTTTGATGAGTTTATCAATATGTCGAACTTTTTCGAGATGTTCGTCGTAATAAAACTTTAATTCGGGCACTTTTTTAAGTGGAAGAATATTGCCAAGCTCTTTTCTTATTCGCCAAGAATTATCATTTAGAATCTTAATTATTTCTTCATTTGTTTTATCAGTCTGAAACGATGAAATAAATACCTTTGCACCAGATAAATCACGAGAAGTATCTACATGGTTTACACTCAAAAATCCGATATCATCTCGCAGGTTAGAATTTTGGATATATGTTGCTATCTCTTTTTTAAGATTGTCATTAATTCTGATAATCCTATCTTTAGCCATTTGTACTTAAAGCGAACGTTTTTCTTCTTTTTGCTCAAAATTTTCAATAACGTCGCCAATCTTTATATCAAGATAATTTTTAATTCCTATGCCGCACTCTGTTCCATTCTTCACTTCTTTGACATCATCCTTGAATCTTCTGAGAGAATCAAGCTCACCCTCATGAATGACAACATTATCTCTCAGGACTCTTACATGTTTTTCCCTTTTTACAAGGCCTTCAGTTACCATACATCCAGCAACTAATCCAAATTTAGGAGACTTAAATACTTCTTTAACTTCGGCTAAACCCAATATCTTTTCTGAATATATAGGCTCGAGAAGTCCAGAAAGAAGTCTTTTTGAATCTTCAATTAAATCATAAATAACGCTGTAATAACTTATTTCTATTCCTTTCGATTCTGCAAGTTGTTTTGTTTTATTATCAGTTCTAACGTTAAAGCCGAGGACCCTTGAGCCTGTAGTGATTGCTAAATTGATATCAGAGGAAGTAATTCCACCTACACCATAACTAACTATATCTACTTCGACCTCTTCGTTTCCAATTTTTCTCAATGATGCCACTATTGCCTCACTTGTTCCGGCAACGTCAGATTTAACAATTATTCTTAGCTTATTAATTTTTTCCTGATCAAGCATCTCAAATGCCGATTGTGTAGTCATAATATTTTTATCATCGATCTGTTTTTGGAAAGCTTCTCTACTATCCACAAGGGTTCTTGCATCTTTTTCAGAATCCATTACAAAAAACTGTTCGCCAGCTGAAACACAATCCTCAAGACCCAAGACTTCTACTGGTGTGGAAGGGCCAGCATCTATAACTTGAGTTCCAGAGCTATCAATTAAAGTTTTAATTTTTCCCCGCTTTTCTCCTGCAACAATTACATCTCCTTTCTTTAAGATGCCTTTTTGAACAAGCAAAGTGCTTAAGGGTCCTTTGAATCTATCTAGCTCAGATTCTAAAACGACACCTTGGGCATTTCCTTTTTTAGGAGATTTCAATTCTTGCATTTCTGATTCAAGGTGCACGGCATCTAAAAGCTCATCTATTCCTTTCTTTTGTAATGCAGATATTGGTAACATTTGAACTTTTCCACCCCAATCTTCCGAGACAAGATCGTGCTTAGCCAAATCACCTTTTACCTTTTCTATATCAGCACCATCTAAATCAATTTTGTTCATTGCAACAATAATTGGAACATCAGCTGACTTTGCATGAGTTATGGCTTCAATCGTTTGTGGCTTAACGCTATCATTTGCTGCAACGACAAGTATGACTATATCTGTCGTATTTGCTCCTCTTGCTCTCATTGCTGAAAATGCTTCATGCCCAGGAGTATCTATAAATGTGATTATTCCAGTTTTTGTTTTGACTTCATATGCTGCAAGGTGCTGTGTAATACCACCTGATTCACCATCAACTACATTAGTTGATTTAATCGCGTCAAGTAATGAAGTTTTTCCATGATCTACATGCCCCATTACTGTTACAACTGGATGCCTCTTATCTGGTGTCTTTTCATCTTGGTAACTTATGAGTGGAGTTGGATAATCGAACTGTTCTTCAACTACATTCTGCTCTTCTTCATATTTCACGGAAAATCCAAACTCTTCAGCTACTAAGACTGCAGTCTCTTGATCAATCTCATCATTAAGAGAGGCCATTACACCTAGTTCCATTAGTTTTTTAACAACTTCATTACCTCTTTTACTAATTTTTCTTGAGAGATCATTGACTCTTATTGATCCATTAATATTTACCGATTTTATTTTTGTTTCTTTTGTTTTCTCAAATTTTTCCTTTTTAGTTCGCTCTGGTTTTGGTTTTGTTTCTGATTTCTTGGGGATTGGTGCTGGTGTTGTAGCAGGTTTTGGTTTTACAACATCATTTTGAGTTTCATCAGATCCTGATGATGATTTTGACTTCCTTATAAAAGATAAAAGGATTTGTTTATCTTCATTAGAAACTGCATCTTCAATATCTTTATGAGGAAGACCGGCTTGAATCATTTTTTCAAGAAGAGCCTTTGGATCTATCTTTAACACTTCAGATAATTTTTTTACAGACATATCCATTCAAATTCTCCCCTAATCAAACCATGGCTTTCTAGCCTCCATGATAAGTGCTGATGCTTCGTCATCACTTATACTCTCCACAATATCCTTAAGCTCAGGAACTGACATTTCTGCTAATTCCTCAAGTTTTTTAATTTTATTAGAGCTTAGATGGCTTAAAACCTCATTAGTTATACCTTTAAGATTAACCAATGTATCCTCCATAGTTGGATCATTAAAGTCTTGATTAAATTCATCCTGCAAGAGCAATTCGCTTGCAAAGTTTTTAATCTCTACAGACCTTTTGTCTGTTTTAAATAACGACTTATAGAGTTTTTCGTCGCCATCTATAATCTTTTCCAAGCTGTCAACTTCAAGATCTTTAAGATTTTTTATCTCATCTTCTGTAAGAGAAAGTCTTACACCAAGTTTTTCATATTTTTCTTCAAGACTTGTTTGCTGATACTCTTTAAACTGCTCTCTATTAAATACTTTGAAAGACCAACCTATCATCTGAGTCATAAGTCTTATATTTTGTCCATTTTTACCTATAATTTGAGCTTGATTATCTTCCTCAACTTCGAGGATTAAGGTACTTGTTCTATCATCAACCAAAATTGAAAATATTTTGACTGGAGATAGGCAGTTAACAACAAATTCAGCAGGATTATCACTATGAATGAAAATATCTATTCTTTCATTTCCTATTTCATTTGATACTGCTTGAACCCTCGAGCCACGCATTCCTACACAAGCTCCAACAGGATCGATTCTTCCATCATAAGTTTTTACTGCAATTTTTGATCTATATCCTGGATCTCTTGCAATAGATTTAATTTCAATTGTTCCCTCAGAAATTTCAGGCACTTCTTGAGTAAAAAGTTCTTTTATTAACCTTTCATCAGTTCTGCTCAAAATTATTTGGGGTCCTCTTGGTGTTTTAAGTATTTCTTTTATAACTGCTCTTACCCTGTCATTTAGTTTAAATATTTCTCCAGGAATTATTTGGTCTCGAGGAATTTGAGCGTTTAGATCTTCCTCAATTTCTATTAACAAGAAATCTCTATTAATCCTTTTGATTTGTCCAGAGATTACTTGCCCTATCAGATTTTCATATTTTTCAGTAATCTTACTTCTTTCAGCCTCTCTAACTTTTTGGATGATTACTTGTTTTGCTGCTTGAGCTGAAATCCTTCCAAAGTCTATATTTTCAATTTCTTTCTTTGCAAATTCATCTTCTACTATCAGTCCCTTGGTTTCCTCTTTTCTTATTTCATATTCCTCGTCAATTTCGTCTTCTGTTGAGATTATCCATTGCCTAAAGGTTTGGTACTCACCAGTGGATCTGTCAATGGTAACTTTGATATCACTATTATCGCCAACCAGTTTTTTTGTTGCACTTGAAATGGCTTCTTCCAGTGCTTCAAAGATAATTTCTTTGTCTACACCCTTTTCCATTGATACAGAAGCAACAACATCTAAAATCTGTTTATTCATTTTCTTTTCTTAATTGATCCTCTAAATCTAATTTTCCTTTTTCTATATTGCTAAATTTTATCAATATAGGTCCATCTTCTGTTTTGACAGAAATCTCTGAATCCAAAACGTTTAAAAGTGAGCCTTTCACTTTTCTAAGATTGTTCACCTTAGTGAAGAGTGATAATGATACTACATCTCCAACAAATTTTTTATATTGATTTAAATAAAATAGTTTTCTATCAATTCCTGGGGATGATACTTCAAAGCTTTGAAATTCTTGAAAAATTGACTCAAATTGAAATGAGTAGTCTATTTCTCTGCTGACTTTCTCGCAATCACTGATATCTACTCCAGAAATAGCATCAATATAAATTCTTAACAAACGGCCTCGCCCTTGGACAGAATCAAATTCAATGCCCCACAACTCACAACCACAACTACTTACAAGTGGAGCTAAAAAGTCTTCAATATCTTTCTTGACCATTATATTGGTAGCGGGGGATGGATTTGAACCATCGACCTCCGGGTTATGAGCCCGACGAGCTACCAGACTGCTCTACCCCGCAGTGACGATAAGCATAGATAAAAG
>MDTD01087927.1_pt1 | contig 14911 bp, 13 predicted proteins | sample 811221 | NCBI WGS metagenome assembly MDTD01 (sample SAMN05326646, study PRJNA326480) | marine metagenome | isolation source: seawater | place: Pacific Ocean: South West | collected 2011
AAACGAGTGTTCGAACTAGACATCACCCTCTGCCCGCTCTGCGGCGGACAGCTTCGCGTGATCGCAGATATCACCGATCCTGACCTCATCCGCAAGATCCTCGACCACGTTCAAAAGCGTGCCCCACCAGGGCTACCGCCACGACGCGCACCTTCCGATACAACCTATCCCGACCTGTTTGCCAAACGCCAATAAATCCGAGGCGACCATCCCGGCTGCGCGTACCATCTCTCGGCTTCCCCGTTCACCCCGACACCCGTACGACAACCGCTACTACCGCCGTGCGATCTCCAAGCCATCCTTATAGATGAGGATCAGCTGGCCCAGCGCCGCCCGCTACGCCAACTCCTGCCATACGCCTGGCAACACGAGAAAAGACCCGTTATTTTCCCTATTCGCCTGACGGCCAACTCGCACTCCAATTTTCGACCGGGAACATACGGGAGACTGGCAGCGGCATCATGCTGAGAGCTGGCATATAAGCTCGCAATCAGCGCGTGCTCAAGTCCAAAATATTCTTGTGCAGCTTTAGCCGTCACGCCAGCTTTGATGCCATCGGTTCCCTCGGGTGAACGCAAAGCTGTGATCTCATGTTGTACTCGATAGGCTTCGGCTAGATCGAGTTGGATGTTTATCTCAGGAATCGGAGAATGCACACGGATCGCTTCGGCTATATCATTTTTTACCCCTTCGGAAAGACCAACACTGCTCACATGATTCTCCTCGTCATATACCAACCATTTCGTCTTCTTTGAGCGCCTCGCGTAACTCACCGGCGATCTCATACGTATGCTCAACCAATGATTCTCCATTAGCGACTATTCTGGGGTCGTAGTTGTACCCAATGTACAAACTCTGATTGTAGGTAGTAATCGTGACCGCCAATCCCAGATTTCCGCTCAAGACCATTAAAGGTACTTGCTGCCGAATTTCACACCCCTCTACGAACTGAGGCACTTGGACACCAGGCACGTTAGTACAAACAAAGTTAATACCAAAATTCGGTTGCTGGAATCCTGTTACCGGCTGCTGCACTGGAGACGGATTTGCAGCTGCAAATGACGACCAATCAAACTGAGTTCCAACAAGCTGTGATGCCGCAAAGGCCACCGGAGAAAGGCCACCCATCATCTCACCGACCAGCGCGAGCGCTTGGGCGTTACCTTTGTCTTTTTGATTCAGCATCTCGGCGATTACGGTATCGAGTCGCTTTAATGCGCCCATCGGAGACGCTGGAAGATATGGATACACGGCAGAGATACGATTCCCCAAACTGCCTTTTTCATCTTCGGTACGAACATTGACTGGGCACATTAATCGAAAGTGTTGCCCATCCACCTGTTCACCAATCGACTTCAAATAACGCGCGACGGCTTCGGTCACGATGGCCAGCGCAATATCATTAACAGTGCCACCCAGTTCCCGGAGTTTTCTGATATCCGAAAACTCGAATTCGGCAAAACGGAGTTTTCTCTTTGGCCCGACTGGCGTCATGTTAAATGAAGGCGTTATTGCCGGTTTGGAGACAAACTCCGACATTATCTGACTGGCTTTGGTCAGCTCAGCTTGCGTGTCAGCATCTGGAAGTTGAGGTGGTTCGGACCATACTTTGTAGTATGCGGCCATGCTTTCGCTCAAGAGCTGGGCAGCACTGGGGGCATCCTCAACCTCAAGAACTTGTGCGTCAGGAATATCCTCCGGTTCAGCCGAGAAATCGAATAACGTCATCGCGATTTCGACTGCGGAAGCACCATCGAGCAAGCAGTGGTGCGCAGAGTGGAGCAAGATAGTCACATCTTTGAGTCCGTGTATGACTTCAATCCGCCACAACGGCCGAGCCCGATCTAGGAGTGGTTCGTTGAGTTCAGACGCAAAATCCAGCGCATCCTGGAGGGAACTACCTTCCGGTAATCTATGCTCACGAATATGATTCGCATAGTCGAAGTCGGGATCGTCCACCCATCGAGGGTGATCCAGGTTGAAGGGTACAAAAAGCAGCTTTCGCCTAAATGCAGGAAGTAAGTGCGCGCGCTGTTCCAGTCGAAGACGCATATCTTCTGCAGTGAAATGTCCATCCACTACACATACGTTAGCGAGGTGTTGTGGAGTACTGGCGGTCTCCATGTAGATAAACGCAGCATCTGTTGGGGAAAGTTTCATCCGATGCCCGCTCTATCATTGCTTGCCGCTAGAAAACATGGATTCCCATTCGGGTGTGCCCGGTTGAGCTTTCCACTGCTTGCTCTCAGCGAGAACCGACAAGCCTTCGGATACTGAGGAACGCACCTTGATTGCCTGATACCAACGATTAACGTTTGGATATTCAGCCAAGTCTTGACCATGTAGCTTCCTCGTCCGAATCCAAGGAAACGTAGCCACATCAGCGATCGAGTACTCACCCGCCAAGTACTCGACTGTCCCAAGCCGCTTTTCAAGCACTTGATACAGGCGCGCAGCCTCGTCAGTGTATCGCTGAATTGCATAGTCGATTGGCTCTGGTGCGTATTCCCTGAAGTGATGTGCCTGCCCCAGCATCGGACCTAGCCCACCCATTTGAAACATTAGCCATTGCAGCGTTTCTAGCCGAACGACAGGGTCATGCGACAACAGTTGGCCAGTTTTTTCCGCCAAATAGATGAGGATGGCACCGGACTCAAACATCGCGATGGGCTTGCCACCGGGCCCTTCATGATCCACGATCGCCGGAACCTTGTTGTTGGGGCTAATCGCTAGGTACTCTGATTTGAATTGATCTCCCGCCGTGATGTCTACAGGCACCACATTCCCTAGCAGGCCTACTTCGGCCAACATAATGGACGCTTTGTATCCATTGGGTGTTGGCCAGAAGTAGAGATCAATCACGGCAGGAGACCTTTTCTAACTAGCCAACGATCTTGAAGTGCGCGGGTCGATCCAACAGCAAGCCAGGATTCATGATCCAGTTAGGATCTACCTCATTCTTAGCGGCTGCCATCATATTCCTAACAATTGGATCAACTTCCTTATCAAACCAAGGCCGGAAGCTCCTGCCGACAGCATGGTGGTGAGTAATGGTTGCACCAAGCTCTGAGATTGCGTCTGAAGCCACATCCGAAAGCGCTTGATAGTCTTCCAAGCTTCGATCAAGTGTGGAGGGGGCGACGACAGAGTAGTAAGGGGCAGGACCATCAGGATACAAGAATGAGAATCGTCGACAAACGACGCCACCACCCATGATGTCTTTCTGAGCTTGCCGCATACGCTTAAGGATCTCAGTATCCACTGCCTCAAACTTATCCCATGTGTATGCAGTTTCGAACGTGAAGCTAACAATCCCCATCGCTGCACGAGTGTGCATAAGACGAGGTAGATATCGGAACTGATCTCGCCAGTTACCTTGGGCACCACTACGGCTTGATTCCAGTGCATTATCTTTGGATCCAGCCTTTGATTGCACTTTACCGCCATGGTCCTGGCAAATTTCAACTGCTCGTTCTAACCACGCATCCACCGAGTGGTCTGCTGATTCGAAGCCAAGCATCAGCATTGAGTGTTTGCCATCACCCGCACCATAGAAACGCGCATCTTGTTCGTCGAGATAGCGGCAGTTGGCTGGGTACAAACCCGCTTGCGTGATTTGACGAATCGCTTCCGCTCCGCCATAGAACGTATCGAACGCGATGGATGCGTTTGCGCGAAACGCCACGCGTCCTTGCAGCTTCATCCAAGCCTCAGTGATGATCCCCAATGTACCTTCTGAACCGATGAAGTAACGATCGGGATCCGGTCCGGCGCCTGAACCCGGTAATCGACGGTTCTGCACCGTGCCCGAAGGCGTGACCACACGTAACGTTTCCACCATGTCATCAATGTGTGTGAGATTGGTCGCGTAGTGACCCGAAGACCGTGTCGCGATCCAGCCACCCAAAGAAGAAAACTCCCACGACTGAGGAATATGTCGCAGCGTAAAGCCATGTGGCTTGAGCTGGTCCTCTAATGAGGGACCGAGCGTGCCGGCTTGAATTAACGCAGTGCGAGAAACCGGATCGACTTCTAAAACCTTGTTCATATTCCCAAGGTCAATACATACAGATCCTGCGTACTCTCCATCCTCAGGCGGGCTGAAGCCATCGGTCACACTCGATCCGCCGCCGAATGGGATGGCGGCATAGTTATTTTCCCCACACCAGTCAAACAGCGACGAAATTTCGTTTTCATCTGCAGGATAAGCCACCACATCAGGGGGATTTTCAAAGTCCCGATTGTAGATTCGTGTCATGTCCTTAAAGCTCTTGCCATAGGTGTGCATGACACGATCCCACTTATCGCCTGTTACAAAGTACGACAGAGAATCTGGAATCTTAATCCTCGACTTTGGCAGTTCGAGTTCATCGATTGTGGGGTCAGACAATACTTCAGGGGTGTCGATACCCAGTCTTTCGCCCACACGTTCGGCCATCTTCTTGACCTCGGCAGGTGTAATCTCTTCTCCTTCATAGCCCCAGCTATAAAACTTTCTGGGCTTTCCGTAATAACCTCTCTGTTCTGGCATCTTTGTCCCCTGTTGTTAGGCGTTAACGAATTCTTACGCTGACCTGCAACCTTTCACAGGGCGACTCAGCGCAATTCTTGACATTTTCGATCAGCAAAGTACCGGATCTCCTATGCGTCAATACCAAGCTCATCGAGATGCGCTTGACGAAGTACGCGCTTATCTATTTTTCCTGAAGCAATTCGAGGCAAAGCATCCGTTGTGGTTTTGACATAGTGTGGGATCTTGAATTTCGCTAAACGTGCTTCTAAGAACTCGCGAAGCGCGCTTTCTTCCAACACACTTTTCGAAAAGATCGTTGCGCCGACGTTCTCACCGAGGCGTTCATCGGGTACTCCGTACACGCTTACCTCGACGACGTCAGGATGATCAAGTAACGCATCTTCTACTTCACCGCAGCCGATGTTTTCACCACCACGAATGATCAACTGCTTGATGCGATCCACGATGAATAGATATCCATCTTCATCAATGTAGGCCACATCGCCCGTTCTAAACCAATCACCCATGAAAGAGTCTTCATTCGCGTCTGGTCGATTCCAATAGCCATGAATGACAGACGTGCCACGGACCAATAGTTCGCCGCGCTCGTTTGCTGGAAGAAAGTTGTCCTCCGTATCTACCACGGCAATTTCCAACATGACCGAAACGCGCCCAGAACTTTGGGGGTGTTCCAGATAGTCTTCAGCATAAATTCCGGTACCGATCGAATTGGTTTCGGTCATACCCCACCCAGTGGTCGGCGTGGCGTTTTTAAACTGCTTATCGATACCTTCGACCTGTGAAGTCGCTCTTGGCGCACCACCGCCGCCTACAGATCTTAAACTCGCTAAATCCCGTCCTAGCTCGCGCGCTTTATCCGTGAGGTCTCCTGTCATCGCGGGTGTAGCAACAACCACGGTCACCTGTTCTTTTTCGATCACGTCACACGCCACTTCTGGGTCCCACTTGTACATGCATAGCACCCGGCGCTGCGTTCGATAGGAAGACAGCAGCACAGCCAACAACCCGTTTACGTGAAAGAGGGGCATCCCTAGAAGCGTGCCTTGGTTTTTAACCGGGGCACCCGGCTGTCCGCCAGCCCGTTTTTTTGCCGCCGCTATCGCTGCATAGTCTGTTTCCCACGAAAGGAGCGCCGCAATAATGTTCCGGTGCGTTGAGACGGACCCTTTTGGATGACCTGTCGATCCGGACGTAAACAATATAACCGCATCATCATCAGTGGCGATGTTTGCCTCGGGCATTGCTTCATGTCCGTTCAGGAGTTCATCCATGGGCACCACACTCGGATAGTCGTTTTGACATCGAACGGAAATGATGGGTAGTGAAACTGGAGGAGAAATCCGCTGAATACGCTCAATTCTCTCCTCGTCGGCAAGAACCAGAGAGATGCCGGTATGATCCAAGGCGTAGTTAATCTCGTCTGCCTCCCACCACGCATTGATCGCGACGGCGATGGCGCCAAGAGACGTGATCGCTGTAAAGGCAAGAGACCATTCTGGGTAGTTGCGCATTGCTATGGCAACTCGGTCTCCAGGCTTCACATCAAAGTCAGCTTTAAGATGATGCGCTAAACTCGAAGCCCTTTGATAGGCCTCGGTGAACGTATATCGCTCGTCTTCATATACAAGGAATTCGCCATCGGTCAGATTTTGTTCGTAAAGCTCTCGCAAGGTTTGTGGCCCATTCACAAACCACTTTCTCGGCTTGCCGTGCACCATAACTTCTTGCACTTCCCAAGGCTGTCCTTCCGCGGTGACTATCGCTATGGCTTCATCCCGATCAATCACGTCCAACCCCCTCTGATTCCAAAAGTACATTGGTAACAGTCGGAAGGGAGATGCGAACAGGACATTTTCGCTGAATAGTTGACCTATACGTTCACAGCACGTTTGCCTTGCTTAGTCGAACATGATGACTTGGCGTGCTTCCTCACCGGTCTTCATCGCCTCAAACGCGTCGTTAACATCCGCTAACTTAATGTGCCGGGAAATCATGTCATCCAAGTGGAGCTTCCCATTGAGGTAAAACTCGACAAAACGAGGCATATCAATCCGAAAGCGGTTTGAGCCCATCATGCAACCCTGAATCTTTCGCTCCCACAGCAGATCCGCGCCATCGAGCTCAAGCTTAGATCCCACCGGTAACATACCCGTCACCGTCGCCATCCCACCCATACGTAGCATTTTGAACGCTTGTGCTGCCGTGGCAGGTAAACCGATCGCCTCAAAGCTGTAGTCAACGCCACCTTTGGTAAGCTCGATCACTTCGTTCACCGAATCAGCGGAACTCGCATTGATGGTGTGCGTTGCGCCCACCTTTCGTGCCATGTCGAGCTTATTGTCCAACCGATCAATCGCAATGATCATGCCCGCACCGGCAATCGCTGCACCATTGACCGCCGCGAGTCCTACACCCCCACAGCCAATCACGGCAACGGTTGATCCCGGCTCAACGCCCGCCGTATGAAAGACCGCGCCCATACCTGTTGTGGTAGAACACCCAATCAGTGCTGCACGATCCATGGGCATATCCTCGCGAACTTTCACAATGGCATGTTCGTGGACCAACATGAGTTCAGCGAATGATGAGAGGTTTAGGTACTGATTGATCGGCTGATCGCCCTGAAAGAGGCGCGGTGCTTCATCACGGTCTCGCGCGACTTCTGGGCTCTGACATAACGACAGGTGACCCGTTAGACAGTGGTGGCAGTGGCCACAAAATGCTGACAAGCAGGTGATCACATGATCGCCTTTCTTGACGTAAGTGACGTCAGAACCCACCTCCTCAACTACGCCTGCACTTTCATGCCCGAGAATGGTGGGCAATGGAAACGGCCAGGAACCGTCTAGAAAATGGAGGTCGGTATGGCAAACCCCCGCTGCGAGTGGCCGAACGAGCACTTCCCGTGGCCCTGGCTTCGAAATCTCTACGTCCTCGATTTCGATGGGGGTGTTGTGTTCTCTCAAGACTGCCGCTTTCATACCTACGCTCCGTGGTTGGTGCCAAACGTGTACAAGCCTCTGTATTTGTTGAATATCCGTATATGACCTTTTCGGTGTATTGTTGACATTTTCGTTCACATTTAGCGAAATCTGCTGAATACTGGGCTGCCATTCGCTATGGTCCAGCCATAGTGAGGCGCAGATGGCGATTTCAGGATGTCATCGTCACCCAGTATCGAAGGGAGTTCGCTCAGGACAAAATCTATGTAGAACGCTTATGCTAGATAGGAACGCCAAACGCGATGCAGCCGCACTACGAATTCTGTTAGATGTCGCCAACGAGCAACGCATCAACCCGACATCCATTCTGATAGACACAGATCTCAACGTCGACAACGTCTACTCTCATCAGGCCGAAATTGAGGTCTGGCAAGAGTTGCGAGCCATTGAAAACCTCCGTGAGATTGAAGCACCGCTATCTCTCGCCATCGAATCGGCCAGTCGACTGCATATCACAACGCTTGGCGCTTTGGGCTACGCCATGCTCTCAAGTTTTGATATCCGTTCCGCACTTGAGATTGCAGCTAAATTCCACTCAATTTCGTTATGGCTTTGCGATGTCACAACCGAAGCGCGCGGTAACGTCGTTGAGTTTTTTGTGCTACCTCACACGCTGCCCGAATCTTGTCGAGATTTTTGTTCCATTCGCGGCGTCGCCTCACTCAAAGTCTGGGTATCAGAACTACTGGGGCGAAACATTGCCCCCTTGTCGGTCCAACTCAGGACGCCGAAACCTCAGGACTCAGATCTGTACGATTCATTCTTCGACACCCGGATTGAGTACGGTGCCGAGGTATACAAAATCTCATTCGAGCGATCTTTGTTTAGAGAACCTCTAAAACTGGCGGACCCATGGAACCGTCAGCGCTCAGAGGAAGAGCTGAAAGCAATAAAATCACGAAGGGAGGCCACATTTGCAAATCAGGTACGTGAGCTCATTCTGATTAATCCTAAGAAGAACCAATCGGAAGACACTGTCGCTCGATCACTGAAGATATCGGGCAGCACTTTGCGACGACGGCTCAAAGAGGAAGGCACGACATTTCGAGAAGTGCGGGCGGAAACCCTCCACGCCTTGGCACGTGTGATGTTGATCGGCTCACCAAGGAACATCGACGAAATTGCTGATCAACTTGGCTATTCCGAAGCGGCGAGCTTTGTCCGTTCGTTCCGGCGAATCGAAGGCATAGCACCAGGTGCATGGCGCAAAGCCGAACGCGAGCAACACTAAGAAAACCAGACTCTCTGAACGATAATGTCAATCATTGACTTGGCATGTCATGTCATTGGTGCATGCCATGCCAAAAAATGGGCGCAATTTTGGGTAATTGGGCCTTGGAAAAAGATGGCAACAGAGAACGCTAGTAACACCGCAGAACAAAGCTTCGATTATGTCGTCGTGGGAGGGGGTTCGGCAGGCTGTACCATCGCCAGCCGTCTCTCCGAATCTGGACAATACAATGTCTGCTTGTTGGAGGCTGGCGGCACGCACAAATCGCCGCTCGTCACCATCCCTTTTAACCTCGCAGTGACTGTTTCCCGGGGCGTTAAGAATTGGAATTTCGAGACCACACCGCAAGTTGGACTGAACGGTCGGAAAGGTTTTCAACCTCGCGGAAAGGCGCTTGGCGGCTCTTCTTCAATCAACGCAATGATCTACATTCGAGGTGTCAAAGAAGACTATGACAGTTGGGCTGCGCTAGGGAACAAAGGATGGTCCTATGATGAGGTCCTACCCTACTTTAAAAAAGCCGAAGACCACGTTGCTGGAGAAACTGACATACATGGCGTCGGCGGTCCGCTCACGGTTTCTCCTGTACGCAGCCCCAACCCGCTCAATGACGTTTTTATTCGAGCTGCAGAAGAGGCTCAGATCCCCCTAAACACTGACTTCAATACAGGGTCTCAAGAAGGCGCCGGTTACTATGAACTTACCCAACGCAACGGTGAGCGGTGCTCGGCAGCACGCGCGTACTTGGACCCCGCTGAAGGAAGAAAGAACCTGACCGTGTTCCAAAACGCATATGTAGAACGCGTCATCTTGGCCGGTAAGAAAGCAACCGGCGTACAGGCATCGATTGGCAATAAATCGCAGCGGATCAACGCCGCTCGGGAAGTCATTGTCTGCGCCGGTGCACTTCAAAGCCCTCAAGTCCTGCTACTTTCAGGCATTGGGGCTCCGGATAAGCTCACACCGCACGGTATTTCAGTCGCTCACGATCTACCCGGCGTCGGTGAAAATCTACACGATCATCCGGACTACGCGCTTCTCTATAAAACCAGTTCATCCGACGCCATTGGTGCGAATACCCGCTCCGGTCTGAAAATCATGTGGGATTCCATCCAGTACAAACTCAGACGGCGTGGCATGTTGACCACCAACTTCAACGAGTCTGGGGCCTTCTTTTATACCGATCGGTCTGAGCCCTCTCCGGATATTCAACTCCACTTTGCGATTTCCATCGTTGATAGCCACGGCCGAAAAATACATCGCTACCATGGTTATACCTGTCACGTCTGCGTCTTGCGCCCTAAGAGTCGGGGCAACCTGACGTTAACGAACGCCGATCCACAAACACACCCTCAGATCGATCCCGCGATCCTCGCTCACGACGATGATATGGAAACGATGGTTAGAGGCGTGATGAAGGCCCAGCAGATCATGGAAGGACCCGCCTTTGATTCGATCCGCGGAGAACCGCTATATGGTTCAGGATTGAAAGATCGTGATGCACTCATTGAGGACATTCGCAACCGAGCGGACACCATCTACCATCCAGTTGGTACCTGCAAGATGGGACAAGACGATATGGCGGTTGTGGACGAGCAGCTCAAGGTCAAAGGTGTAGATGGTCTGCGAGTCGCAGACGCCTCCATCATGCCGATCGTCATTTCAGGAAATACCAACGCCCCTTCCATCATGATTGGAGAAAAATGCGCGGCGATGATCCTGGAAGAAGCCCGCGCTGGAAAAAATCCGCTCAGCCTTGCGAGCTAGCGCGCACCCATCGCTCACACCCGCGTTCTAACAGGATTTGAGCGAATATGTCAATTATTGGGCATAGCGATCATACAAATCGCGCCTCGCCTGCCAAACAATGGCCAATCCTGGGGAAATTGGCTGTGATGCAATGGCGGAAACGACACCTTCGAATGCACTGAGTTTCGACTACGTGGTTGTCGGGGGTGGTTCAGCCGGATGTACGATCGCGAGCCGCCTGTCAGAATCTGGTCAGCACAGCGTGTGTTTGCTTGAAGCGGGTGATTCTCATACGTCTCCCCTCATCACTGTTCCGTTCAACGTCGCACTGACGATTTCTCGCGGCTTCAAAAACTGGAATTTCGAGACCACCCCACAAAAAGGCTTGAATGGCCGGCAGGGCTTTCAGCCACGGGGTAAGGCACTGGGAGGTTCCTCCTCCATCAATGGCATGATCTACATCAGAGGTGTGCCTGAAGACTACGACGCCTGGGCTGATTTAGGGAATACGGGCTGGGCGTGGCAAGATGTGTTTCCCTATTTCAAAAAATCTGAAGACCATGTCGCCGGAGAGACAGAGGACCACGGTGTTGGCGGTCCACTCACCGTCTCACCAGTGAGGAGCCCAAACCCGCTAAACGACATCTTTATTCGAGCAGCCGAAGAAGCACAGATACCTCGTAACGACGATTTTAACTCAGGGTCTCAGGAAGGTGTGGGCTACTACGAACTGACGCAGAGAAATGGCGAACGATGCACGGCCGCACACGCCTATCTCGATCCCGCATTGGGTCGCAAAAACCTGACCGTCATCCAAGAAGCCTACGTTGAGAAAGTGACCATCGCAGGCAAACGTGCGACCGGCGTTCAAGCACTGATCAAGGGCCAGCGGAAAGCGATTCGAGCCAACCGCGAAGTCATCGTATCTGCCGGTGCCTTACAAAGCCCGCAAGTGTTACTACTCTCCGGCATCGGTTCACCGGACAAACTAACCCCGCACGGTATCGAGATTCGACACGAGTTAGCCGGTGTCGGTGAGAACCTGCACGACCATCCAGACTACACACTCCTATACAAGAGTACGTCTCATCATGCGATCGGCGCGAATACCCGATCTGGCATCAAGATCATGTGGGACACGTTGCAGTACCGACTGCGGAGACGTGGGATGCTCACAACGAACTTCAACGAGTCCGGTGCTTTCTTTTATACCGACCGATCAGAGCCGTCGCCTGACGTACAACTACACTTTGCCCTATCAATCGTGGATAGCCATGGCAGAAAAATTCATCGCTATCCAGGGTATACCTGTCACGTCTGTGTACTTCGGCCAAAAAGCCGAGGCAATTTAACGCTCACGGATGCCAATCCACTGACTGCACCACAAATCGATCCAGCCATATTGGCAGACAATCGCGACATGGACGTGATGCTCAACGGCGTTTTAAAAGCACAACAGATTATGGAAGGCCCAGCATTTGAAAAGGTGCTAGCAGAACCGCTTTACGAATCCGGTTCCCACGATCTCGATATACTGCGCGAAGACATTCGTAATCGCGCGGACACCATCTATCACCCTGTAGGCACATGTAAGATGGGACAGGATGACATGGCAGTTGTCGATGAACGCTTGAAAGTCCATGGCCTTGAAGGACTAAGGGTCGCAGACGCCTCCATCATGCCGATGGTCATATCCGGCAATACGAATGCACCCTCCATCATGATCGGTGAGAAGTGTGCCGCAATGATCCTTGAGGATCTTGCCTAGTGAGTCTCGAAATCGTTTTGCAGTGGGTCGGGCCCATCGGCATTCTTGCCGTCGTCGGCGCCGTCGCGCTTGCCGGTTGGTGGCGCGCCGAAACCATCCCGAACTGGTCGTTTGCCGCACAACGATTCAGCACCGACTTTCCTGAGCATGAGCCAGTGTTCGGCACCGTCTCCACAGATGGTCGTGTTGCGTTGCTAGAGCTAGAGAAAGACAAAGCCAAATCAATAGGCTTCGTCGTTGTCACAGGAGATAAGTGGACAACTCGCCTGCTTCAACCTGACATCAGCCACATTGCGCGCTGTGAAACGGGACTGAAGCTCACAATGGATGACTTCACGATGCCAAATGTGAAGATCAAACTCGAACGCGATATTGCAGATCGGTGGTATACAGCTTTTAACCAACCAAAGGTGACATCCAATGGATCAGCTGCCTGAACTCGCACCAACCCACCTAGCTGTTCCCGTCTTCATCGCCGTGATGCTGCTCGAGCTTCTGATTGGCCGAGTCTACGGCAATGCAAAATTCGAAATGCGCGACACCGGACTTAATCTTCTCACGAGCTTTGTGGCTGGCACCGAGCGTGTACTTTCAGGCGTCTTGTATGCCTTTGTCCTGATGTACGTTTATCAGTATCGCGTATTCGATTTCGAGTTCAGCTGGATGCTCGTCGCAATCGTGTTTGTTGCAGATGATCTCATTTACTACATCAAACACCGTATCGAGCACACCGTGCGATGGGCGTGGGCGAGCCATGTCGTCCATCACTCAAGCCAACATTTCAATACATCCGTTGCATTGCGCCAGACTTGGACATATGCGTTAACTGGCTTGATCTTGCTCTACATCCCACTCGTCCTGATCGGCGTTCACCCTGCGTTATTAGGGTTTTGTGCCGGTGTTAATCTCGTCTATCAGTTTTTTCTCCACACCGAGACAATTAGGCGATTACCCCGCTGGTACGAAGCCATCATGAACACACCCAGCCACCACCGCGTTCATCACGCCACCAATCCCAAATACCTTGATGCCAACTATGCGGGTACATTCATCATTTGGGACAAGCTCTTCGGCACATTCGTTCCGGAAGATGACAACGAACCTTGTCGATATGGCATTGTTAAAAACCTACACACATTCAATGTGGTTCGCGTTGCCTTTCATGAATGGGCAAGTATCGCAAAAGACGTCGTGAGACCGGGTCTTTCATTGCGACAGCGATTGAACTATATGTTCAAACCACCGGGCTGGAGTCATGATGGTTCGAGAGAAACCAGCAAGATGATCAAAGCAAGGCATGTTCGCCTGAACCCTACTTCCGCTGGGGGACCGGGGCTGCCGGATGTCTCGGAAGTTCAAACCGAGCCTAAGCTGGCCACTGCATCGTAGAGGTGAACTAGGGGATAAGCAGATGAGCACGCTGATCGAATCCGATGACGACCTTTCTGCGAATGACCTGGCGCTGAGCTATCAGGATACGATCGGCGGCCCTATCCGTGCTCTACGAGCCATCGTTGCTCAATTTGGTTACATTAACGACAACCACATCTCTAACGTGGCGGACGTGTTTAACCTTAGTCGAGCCGAGGTACGCGGCATCGTCAGTTTCTATGCAGACCTACGCACAAGTCCGCCAGCCAAACACAAAGTCCGTATCTGTCAGGGCGAAGCTTGCCAATCCGTCGGAAGTCGTGCCTTAACCGCGGATTTCATGGTGAAGAGCCAGGTGCTCAACCAATCAAAAGCCCCCGACTATGTCGAACACGAACCTGTGGTCTGCCTAGGACTGTGTCCTCGGGGTCCGGTAGCCATGATTAACGACGAACTGGTGGCACACTGCTCAGACGCGAATTCTATCCTCGAAAGGCTTGAGCAATGACGGAAGTTTCTCGCGCCTACGTTTCTATGGATTCAATCGCAATTGCTTTGGGTGCGAATGACATCGTAGATGCACTCGAAGCTCGTGACGTCGAGGTTGTACGTACTGGTTCACGCGGATTGTCTTGGGCCGAACCATGCATAGAAATCGAAACCCTGCTCGGTGAGCGCTTGTTGTATGCAAACGTGACCACAGAGGCGATAAATACCGGTGATTCAGCATTTGCGGGACTTGAACCTTTGGATCTCGTCGATCGACTCATCGGGGATCAGACTCGACTCGTATTCTCCAACAGCGGACTAATTGACCCACTGTCCCTCGATCAATATCGCGCACAAGGCGGATTCCAACCTACACCCTTCTCATCACAGGACATCATCAAAGAAATCGAGCTGTCCGGCCTGCGCGGGCGCGGTGGTGCAGGTTTTCCCGCACACATTAAATGGTCCACCGTCGCGAACACCCCAGGGGATCAGAAGTGGATTGTGTGCAACGCCGACGAAGGGGACTCTGGCACTTTCGCCGACAGGATATTGATGGAAGGTGACCCATACCGTCTGATTGAAGGGATGATCATTGCCGGTCAGGCGACGGGCGCCAGCCGTGGCGTCATCTACTTACGCTCAGAATACCCAGTCGCTGCCAGCGTGCTAGGGAACCTCTGCACAAGTACGTGCAGATGATTGATACTTCTCGCCAGGTTGTCGAGGTATTGGGGACTGATGAAGCAGACGACGTTTGCATCGGC
>MDTD01087802.1_pt1 | contig 14910 bp, 11 predicted proteins | sample 811221 | NCBI WGS metagenome assembly MDTD01 (sample SAMN05326646, study PRJNA326480) | marine metagenome | isolation source: seawater | place: Pacific Ocean: South West | collected 2011
ACCTTTCGCGAAATCAAGTCTTGTACAATTTGGATTTGTTCCTGTTCAGTGTGCTCGCCAGGACCAATGTACAGACATTCAATACCTTCGATCTCACCCTCAGCTTTTTTGCAGCCATCACGGGCCAGATCAAAGAAGGGATTATTCATCGCCTTAGGTACGAGAGCAAAAGTCAGTTTTGCGTGTCCCCCAGCGAAGGCCATCGTGGTTAAGCTGAACGGTAGCAGCAAAGCTCCGAGTAAAAACTTTTTCATAGAAATTCTCCTGATATGAAAAAATAACAATCAGTTGATAGTCACAAACTCAAATGTCATCGATAGGCAGACTCCTTTAAATTTGGTTAACGAGATCGTTGGCTTCGGATTTTTTCCAATGCCACCGCAAAAATAATGAAAAAGCCAACAAAGGTGCCCTGCCAATAGGGATCAACACCTGCCATCAACAAACCGTTTCTAATCAGTTCTACCAGAAAAGAACCAATCAATGCTCCATATGCAGATCCAACCCCTCCCATTAAGTCAGCACCTCCAATGACTGCAGATGCAATCACTCTCAGCTCATAAATCATTCCCAGAGCGTTAGTGACAGATCCCATCCAGCCAACAATCATTATAGCTGACATTCCTGCTGTAAGACTGCAGAAAAGATATGCAGACATTTTAACAGCTTTTACAGGGACTCCTGTCATAGTTGCTGCATTTTCATTGCTACCTATGGCATATAAATGTCGACCCCAGGCAGTAAAATTAAGCATGAATCCTAAAAATATGGTTAAAATAAGCATCAAGACTAATGAATTTGCAATACCAAAGTAGCTTCCTCCTCCAATACTGACAAATAAATCTTCATCAGGCCCAAACTCATAAAACATTTTGTTATTAGAAACTACTAAAGCCAAACTTCGACAGATACTCAGCATTCCAAGGGTCACAACAAAAGGAGACAAACCCACATAACTAATCAGAAAACCATTGACAAATCCACAGGCTAGAGAAGTCAACAATCCAGCCGCAATTCCAGCTTCAACTCCATAGCCACTAGATAAGGTCAGTCCGGTAGCGATCCCTGATAATCCCATGACTGAACCAACAGAAAGATCAATGCCGGCAGTAATAATAACAGCTGTCATTCCGATTGCGATAATGCCAATAAATGAAAAGTTAAGAGCAACGTTATTAAAGTTTTGGGCAGTGAAAAAAACCTGCTCTCCTCGTGAATCTGTGCCTGCCCAAGATAGCACTACACATAGACCAATTGCAGCAATAGTTACCCAAAATGGCTGTGAACGATAGAGCTGTTGCCAAACCGAATGTGTTTGTGAATCAATAGCTTTTGCAAGGCTTGTATCAGTCATTGAATTACCTTTTCTATTAAGCGCTTTCAACAGCACCAGTAATTAATCCTGTAACTTCATCCTGAGAAGTTTGAGATATATGCTTGTCTGCAACCTTCTCTCCTCTTCGCAACACAACTACCCGATCACAGACCGTAAATATGTCTGGCATTCGATGACTGATAAGGAGGACTCCAACACCCTGTGACTGGAGACGCTTGATCAATCCTAAGACTTCACTGACCTGCCGGACCGAAATAGCTGCTGTTGGTTCATCCATCAATACAAGTTCTGGCGAAGAGAGCTGAGTGCGTGCGATAGCAACCGCTTGCCTTTGGCCACCAGACATTTGCTTCACTAAGTCACGTGGGCGTGTCTCAGATTTCAGCATCGCAAAAATTTCGCCTGCCTTGGAAAACATAAACCCGTTGTCCAAAATTTTTAATGGCCCAAGCCTTTTTTTCTTTTCTCGCCCCAAAAATACATTGTGCGCAGCGGTGAGGTGATCACATAATGCCAAGTCTTGATAGACTACTTCAATACCATTTGATCTAGCATCGACCGGCTTGTTAAATTGCCGACGCTCACCTCCTAAATACATCTCACCTTCTGTTGGTGGATAATTTCCTGACAAAATTTTGATCAGAGTGGATTTACCAGCCCCATTATCTCCCATCAAGCCCACTACCTCACCAGCAAACAACTGCATGTTAATTCCCTTGAGAGCCTCAATGGCCCCAAAGGATTTACTGATATTTTGTAGATCCAGAAAAACGGGTTTCGCTGGTTTCTCCTGCGAGGAATTAATCATGATTCCTCCTCCATTGGATTTTCATAATTTACTGAGACTACCTTTCCAGTCTCAACTGAGCGGTAAGCAGCATTCGCTAGAATCAGGGCACGGCGACCATCTTCAAATGAAACTTTGGACTCTGAACCCGCTTCAAGAGTATCCATGAAGTCTTCTAACTGTTTCAGGTAGGCCTGACGATAACGCTCGATAAAGAAAAATTCACAAGCATCTCGCCAATGGGACCCCATTGCATTAAAGCGCTCAACACTTGTGGGTTGGCGGTTCTCAGAGCGTAACATCCCTTGGCTGCCATGCGCTTCTAGGCGTTGATCATAACCATAGGTTGCATGGCGAGAGTTGTTGATATGACAGAGTTTCCCCGATGCAGTTTTCATCAGGATCATTGCGGAATCAATCTCGCCAATCTCTTTAGCCACTGGATCAAAAAGATTACCGGTAAATGCAGTTACCTGTGTGACTTCTTCACCCAAAGCAAAGCGAGCCAGGTCAAAATCATGGATTGTCATGTCCCTGAGCATTCCACCAGCAGCAAGGTAGTAAGCTTTCGGTGGAGGTTCTGGATCACGGCTGGTGATGATCACTTGCTCTAAATCACCTATCTCACTGTTTCGAACAGCACTTACCAACTGTCCATGTCCAGGGTCGAATCTTCGATTGAAACCAATCTGAATCAGACTCTTTGCACCACTGATTTGCTTATTGCACTCTTCGACCTTTGCAATATCCAAATCGATGGGTTTCTCACAAAGAACTGCTTTGCCGGACTGAACTGAACGGACGATAAAATCAGCATGTGTGGGCGTTGAAGAGGCCACAAACACAGCATCCACTTCTGCATCATCAAAAATTTCATCGGGATCTCGAGCGACCTTGGCACCTGTTTTTGCCCCCACAGCTTCACCGGATGGAGCATGAATATCATAGATCCAATTCAAGCCACACCTGTCATGAGCTACAATATTGGCAGCATGCATTTGCCCAATACGGCCAGCACCAATCAGAGCAAAGCGAATCATTTTTCTCCTATTCTACGAGTTGACTAAAATCCCCTTTCGGGGAAGAGACGAGGACTATTGTATTGCTTCAATCAGTACTCGACGACCATCTTGATGACTCAACAATGCTGCATCCAAAATACGCTGCACATCGGCCCCCGCAGCAAAATCAGGACGGACGGCTTGTCCTATACGGACTCCCTCAATGAAGTCCCCAATCATATGGCCATCCTGCCGGAAAACATCTCGATAGGTGTTGTGTACTGTATCCCTACGGGCTTTGCCCCAAATATCATCTGGAATTGGAAGCTCATGGGGTAGTCCCTCACCAACTTGCGCCCCATGGACCCGCTGAACTTTGTCCCAATCTGTGACTGAGTAAAGAGTACCCTCGGAACCATGAAACTCCATGTGGTGAGTTTGACCGAATGGAGAATCTTCGTAGCAGACTGTCGTCGCATGAATCACCCCTTGAGCACCATTTGCAAACTCAAGCATGACCATAGCGGTATCATCAGTATGGGTGAATGGTTTTCCATCAGGAGTTGTGTCTGGTCGCTCAATAGGCGACCCTAGACGACAACTAACAGCACTGACAGGACCAATCATCCACTGAGCTAGGTAGATAAAATGAGATCCAATATCACCCAGTGCCCCAGATCCTGCTTCCGCAGCGTTCAAACGCCAGGTATACTTCATTTCCCTTCGGTAGCCAGTGTAGTAACGAAGATTGCAATGGTAAGGTTTCCCAATATAACCTTGATCGATCAACCGCTTCAGATAGCGAGCTGTTGGCATAAAGGAATATGTAAAAGGTACGAGATTGGCTAGCTGGGTTTTCTGTGCAAGTTGAGTCATCTCGAGAGCCTCAGAATAATTGAGGCCCAAGGGTTTTTCGCAAAGGACTGGGATTCCTTTTTCCAGTGCAGCTATGGTGAAGGGAGCATGAGTGTCGTTACCTGTTGAAACGATCAGAGCATCTAATTCCACCTCATTGAGCATTTTTTTGAAGTCAACAAAGTGGTTAGGAATCCCCCATCTTTTTGCAAAATCCTCTGCTCGCTGAGGATTTCTTCCACAAGCTGCAACTACTTCTACATGTGGGTTTCCCTCTAACGCTGGCAAATACATCGCGTCTGCCCACCAACTTGTTCCAGCAATTCCAACTTTGATCACACTCATTTCTCTTGCGTTCCTATTTAGAAATTGGGGTATTTGAACGACCTTGCTCCAACGACTGAATTCAAAATATATCTGGTTCTGCTGTCTCACCAGGATACCCCTGCAGAAACCTAAAATCACAACCCTCATCGGCCTGTGTGACCTGCTCAACGTATAGCGCAGCATATCCTCTGCGATGTTTCAATGCTGGCGCCTGCCACTCTTGTCGACGTCTCTCTAACTCCATGGGTTCCACCAGCAAATCAAGGCGTCTCTCGAATACATCCAGCTCAATCAAATCCCCATCACGCACTAAGCCCAGTGGTCCACCCAAAGCTGCTTCTGGAGCCACATGTAAAACGCAAGCACCATAACTAGTTCCACTCATTCGCGCATCAGAAATTCTCAAAATATCTCGGATTCCTTGTTGCAATAGTTTTTTTGGCACTGGGAGCTGCCCCCACTCGGGCATTCCTGGAGCGCCCACTGGCCCAGCATTTTGGAGAACGAGTACAGAATCAGCAGTCACTCGCAAATCATCACTGTCTACACGAGCCTTAAGGTCTCGAATGTCTTTGAAAACTATGGCAGGCCCACAGTGTTTCAATAGTCTGTCTTCAGCAGCCGATGGTTTGATTACCGCACCCTGTGGAGCTAGGGAACCTCGCAGAACTGCTGTACCTCCAGCTGGCTTTACTGGATTCTGCAGTGGACGAATGACATCGTCATGATAAATTTCAGCACCTTTAAGATTTTCTCCTAGAGTTCGGCCATTGATGGTCTTCGCACTCAACTTTAGTCGATCTTTCAATTGCTGCATCAATGCTCGCAGACCTCCTGCAAAATAGAAATCTTCCATCACGTATTGGCCTGATGGTTTTACATTAGCAAGCAATGGAATTCCCTGAGAAATTTTATCAAAACGCTCCAGGTCAAGAGTTAGTCCTGCTCTGTGGGCCATTGCCAAAAGATGAATGATTCCATTTGTGGAGCCTCCGATTGCCATCTGTACTATGATTGCGTTGGCAAAAGAATCATCACTCAAAATATCTGTTGGCTTCAGACCCTCCCAAACTATCTCCACTGCTCGACGTCCACTCCAGGAAGCCATTCGATTATGATTGGAATCAACGGCAGGAATTGAGGAAGCTCCAGGCATGCTCAAACCAAGCGCCTCTGCCAATGACATCATCGTAGCTGCAGTACCCATAGTCATACAGGTACCTGGGGAGCGGGCAATTCCATCTTCAATTTCTTCCCAACTCTCTGAATCCAATTTCCCTGCACGGCGCTGATCCCAATATTTCCAAACATCAGTTCCACTACCCAGTGTCTCTCCCCGCCAATTACCACGAAGCATTGCCCCTCCAGGGACATACACAAATGGCAAATTCATACTGAGAGCACCCATTATTACACCGGGAGTGGTTTTGTCACACCCACCTAACAACACAGCCCCATCCACTGGATAGCCCCGTAAAACCTCTTCTACTTCCATCGCAAGCAGATTTCGATACATCATCGCAGTTGGTTTTAGCAATTGCTCACCCAATGAGAGCACTGGCAATTCAACAGCAAACCCCCCCGCTTGGTATATTCCCCTCTTAATGTCTTGGACTCTCTGCGGAAAGTGAGTGTGGCAGGTGTTCAACTCATTCCAGGGATTGATGATCGCAATCACTGGCTTGCCAAGAAACTCATCTCTGTGAAATCCCATTTGCTTTGTGCGTGAACGATGTCCAAAGCTGCGGAGATCATCAGGTGCGTACCAGCGCGCACTTCTCAATTCATCTGGGCTTCGTCGATTTGAACTTACCATTAGAAAAACGAATAGGAGTTTAGCGAGAATATTTGAATTTTAATTCTCTAAGAATTTAGTTCGCCAAATATATTTGACTTGTTTTCCAATGGCAAATAAATTCAAAAAATTAATTTTGAGAAAAAATTTTCCAAAACATTAATCTCAATTAGTTTGAGGTAGTCATTCACAAGCTTTCTTATCCTCCTAAGAAGTTGTGTTGCTGACCTACCTTAAGTTCACTTCTTCCTCTGAAAAAAATCACTAAAACATGTCCAATTTCAATCGACAAATGAACGCCAGCCGTCCATTTGATATTGTTTGTATGGGCCGTGTAGCCGTTGACCTCTATGCTGAACAAATACATAGCCCTCTTGAAGATGCCCAAAGCTTCCGAAGGTACTTAGGCGGTTGTGCAGGGAACATCGCTGTTGGCACCTCACGTCTTGGATTGAAATCAGCGATATTTTCCTGCACTGGTACTGACGCCATGGGGAAATTCCTTCGTCAGCAACTTCACCACGAAGGAGTAGATACTACCCTATTACGTGACACCTCTGAGCATTTGACAGCTCTCGTTCTTTTAGGAGTCAGCCCACCTGATCGCTTCCCACTCATCTTCTACAGAGAAAACTGCGCAGACATGCAGATACTCCCTGATGATGCTGATCCTTGCTTCCTGAAAAAATGCAAGGCACTACTTCTCACAGGTACCGGGCTTTCTAGTCCATCCATGAAGCAAGCTACCCTAGCCGCCATCAAGACTGCTAAGGAACAAGGCTGTGTTGTGGTTCTAGACATTGACTATCGACCTGTTCTGTGGGGATTGACCGCAGCTGGTGACGGCGAATCACGTTTTGTTGCGTCTGAAACTGTCACAAGAGAATTGCAACCGTTGATCAAGGATTTGGATCTGATCATCGGTACTGAAGAAGAGGTAATGATCGTCGGTGGCTCTGAGACCTTAGGAGATGCCCTGCGAGTAATCCGTGATTCTTCAGTAGCTACCGTGGTACTGAAGCGTGGAGAAAAGGGTTGTGAAGTGTTTGAATCTGGTAGTCAGCAAAGTCGAACTGCCAGACCATTTCCCATCAAAGTGCTGAATGTTCTTGGAGCCGGAGATGCCTTTGCCTCAGGATTTTTGCGTGGATGGTTACGGGGTGAATCACTGGAAACATGCGCACTTTGGGGCAACGCCAACGGTGCGCTGACTGTCACCCGGCATGGTTGTGCTCCCTCGATGGCTTCTTTTGAGGAATTACAATACCTCATTGAAAATTTTGATGCAGATCCAAACATTCTAACAAACCCACAATTGTTGCGTCTTCATCAACGAACAATTCTTGGGAAACCAAGAAATTTTCCATTGCAAGTGCTTGCTTTTGATCATCGCACCCAATTTGAAGATTCCTGTAAGCAGCACAATAAGCCAACCAGCAAAATTGCTGAATTCAAAAGATTGGTGTTTGAGGGGTTCAAAAAAGTGGCTGCAGAACAAACATCACTCCCTCTTGCGCTACTGGTTGATCCAGAATATGGAGCTGATATTTTGCAGGATTCAGCCTACGCATCTTATTCGGTGGGAGCCCCAATTGAGCAAGCGGGCTCTTTTCCGGTTGAGTGGCTCTGTGGGGAAGAGTTGCATGAGCACCTCGTTGGGCGCCCATCCGAATGGTTTATTAAGGTCCTTTGGCACTTCCATCCTGCTCTTGATGCCAAAAAAAAACTGAGACAACTCGACCAATTAAAAAGACTGGAAACGATCTGTCAATTGCTTGATCGACGCTTGATGGTGGAGCTGATTCTCCCGTCAAACCTTTCGCAAGATGGAGAGGCGCAGGCAGCTGCAATTGAAGAAGTTTATAAAGCCCAAATTACACCTTTTTGGTGGAAGATGATGGCCCTTGATGATCAAACCGAGTGGCAGAAAGTCACGAATGCCCTTGATCGTCACGATGCCGAAGCTGGGGTAATTGTTCTAGGGAAAAACGCTCCTCTAGAAACTTTCCCCAGCTGGTTCAAAATCATGAGATCCACTCCACATACTTGTGGATTTGCCGTTGGGCGCTCCATCTTCTGGGGACCATGGGAAAGCTACATCAATGGCTCCTTGACCTCTGCGCAGATCCCCTCCATTATCGAAAAGAATTACAAAACTATTCTCAGGATGTGGGAAGAAGCCTCGCCTGGTTCTTAATCAGAATTTAAGGAAATAAATTGACACGTCCAAGCCACCTCAATGAATTAGAGGAATATGTCAACTTTACTCAGCCGCCATCAGGAACCTGACAACACCGGATTGGTTCAAAGCATCACTCCAGAACGCGCTCAGTGGAAACACGTGGGCTTTGATGTCTACCACCTACATCAGGGGCAATACTTACAGCAAGTAACAGGAGATCAGGAGGTCTGTCTCGTACTGGTTACAGGACGAGCTGACATCAACACTTACAAGGAGGATTGGAAAGACCTTGGAGACAGAATGAGCGTCTTTGAGGAAAAGGCCCCTCACGCAGTGTATGTACCACACTCTAATGAGTTCACTGTAACAGCAACCACAAATCTCGAAATCGCAGTGTGTCGCGCTCCGGGATTTGGTGACCATGCTGCACGCTTAATTCCACCAGAATCCATGGGTCGTGAGACACGTGGCCAAGGTACTAACACAAGGCACGTCTGCAACATCCTACCTCAGACGGAACCAGCTGATAGCCTATTGGTTGTTGAAGTAATCACACCTAATGGCTCCTGGTCAAGTTACCCACCACACAAACACGACACTGACAACATGCCCAGTGAATCACAACTGGAAGAAATTTATTATCATCGACTGCAGCCATCTCAGGGCTTCGCTTTCCAGAGGGTCTACACAGATGATCGATCACTGGATGAGACAATGGTTGTTCATGATGGGGATGTGGTGATGGTTCCTCGTGGTTACCATCCAGCAGGAGCCCCTCACGGTTACGATCTTTATTACCTGAACGTCATGGCAGGTCCGAGCCGTGTCTGGAAATTCAAGAATGACCCTGCCCACGAATGGATTGTTCAACTATGAGTATCATCCACCAATTGAATTGAGAGAAGATAGAAAATGTCCGTAAAACTGATCCAAAACTTCATTGCTGGAAAACTTTGTCATCCAGCAAACGCTGACAAGCTATCTGTGACCAATCCTGCTACTGGGGAAATTACAGGAGAAGTCGCACTTTCCAGTGCTGCTGAAGTTGACCAGGCGGTGCAAGCTGCAAAAACAGCTATTGTTAAATGGGCGACGACTCCTCCACTACGACGCGCACGAGTGATGTTCCGCTTTTTGGAGTTGCTTCAGCAAAATCATAACAGACTGGCTGAAGCGATTACTAAAGAGCATGGAAAAACCTTTGAAGATGCAAAAGGAGAAGTTCAGAGGGGAATTGAGGTAGTGGAATTTGCCTGTGGTGTACCTCATCTACTAAAGGGGACATTCAGTGAGCAGGTAGCCAATGCGGTCGATGCTTACTCATTTAGGCAACCGTTGGGAGTCGTTGCCGGTATTACGCCCTTCAACTTCCCGGTCATGGTGCCAATGTGGATGTATCCTATGGCAATTGCCTGCGGAAATTCCTTCGTCTTAAAACCCTCCGAAAAAGACCCAAGTGCCTCCTTATTAATGGCAGAATTACTACAGCAAGCAGAGTTGCCGGATGGGGTCTTCAATGTCGTGCAAGGTGGCCGTGAGGCAGTAGAGGCATTGTTGGATCATCCAGATATCGCTGCGATCAGCTTTGTCGGTTCAACGCCAATTGCCAGAATAATTTATCAGCGTGGTACGGCTCATGACAAAAGAGTTCAGGCTCTTGGGGGTGCCAAGAATCATATGATCATCATGCCAGATGCAGATCTGGATCAAGCGGCCAGTGCTTTGATGGGTGCCGGTTATGGGAGTGCGGGTGAGCGCTGTATGGCGATCTCCGTGGCTGTGCCAGTTGGGGAAGAAACGGCAAACGCACTGTTAGATCGACTAATTCCCCAAGTCAAAACTCTCAAAATTGGTAACGGCATGGAACCAGGCTTGGATATGGGTCCTTTAGTTACCCGTACACATCTAGACAAGGTTTCTGCATACGTGGACAGTGGAGTGGAGCAAGGTGCACGACTTCTAGTGGACGGTCGAGGCTACGTGGTGCCGGGCCACGAAAATGGATTTTTCATCGGAGGCTGCCTTTTTGATAAAGTCACCCCCGAGATGGAGATTTACAAGAACGAAATTTTTGGCCCTGTTCTGTCGACAGTGCGAGTCCCAACCTATGCGGCTGCAATGAAATTAGTTCACAACAATCCTTACGGAAATGGAATCGCAATCTTCACACGCGATGGTGATACAGCTCGCGATTTTGTAAGCAAGATTGAGGTAGGCATGGTAGGTGTGAACGTCCCAATCCCGGTACCAGTCGCCTTCCACAGCTTTGGTGGATGGAAAAAATCTTTGTTCGGTGATCATGATATTTATGGTCCTGAATCCATCAACTTCTACACCCGACTCAAAGCTGTCACTTCCAGATGGCCAACAGGAATCAAGGAAGGTGCGAAATTCAACTTTCCTACGCTCTAAATTTAGAGCTGGTTAAGCCAAAGAGTCGTTCAGAAAAGAACTATTAACTCAAAAAGTCTGAAAATTAGTTCTGAAATTTTGAAATTGGAAATTAATTTTCAAAAACCTTGTTCTCTATCAATTTGGCCTATAATTTAGTGTCGAACAGTCTTTCATCTGATCAGCCTAGCTCTCTATAATAATCTTGAAATTGAGGCCCAATGCGTCCAAATCCACTGATTAAACTGCTTAATGAAGACCGCGCCATCGTTAATGGATGGCTGGCGATTCCTAATTCTTTCTCCGCAGAGGTGATGGCGCACCAAGGATGGGATTCGCTGACAGTGGACATGCAACATGGTGTGTCCGACTATCAGAATGCAGTGACAATGTTCCAAGCAATCTGCACTACAAGCACTGCTCCGTTAACCCGCGTACCCTGGTTAGAAGAGGGGATCGTCATGCGCATGCTAGACGCCGGGGCCTACGGAGTGATTTGTCCAATGATAAACAAAGCGTCTGATGCAGAGCGCTTTGTTCAAGCTTGTTATTATCCTCCCTTTGGACAACGCAGCTTTGGACCAATCAGAGCCCTCTTCAGTTTGGGAGCAGACTATCCATCTCACGCCAATGATGAAATTCTCCCAATCGCTATGATTGAAACGAAGGAGGCAATGGATAACCTAGATGACATTCTAAAGGTAGAAGGCATCCGCATGGTTTACATTGGTCCTTCAGACCTAGGGAACTCTCTCGGAAGGGTCCCAACTTTCGACCAAGAAGATCCTATCGTTCTAGAAGCGATAGATATGATTCTTCGAAAAGCCACAGAGCACGGTGTTGCAGCTGGAATTCACAACGGGACACCGGAGTATGCTCTACAAATGATTGAAAAAGGATTCCGATTCGTGACGATCGCATCAGATTCCCGTTTGATGGCTAGTGCTGCGCAAGGTGTTTTGACCAAGATGCGCTCAGACATGTCTGAATCACCTAGCTCCAGTTCCTACTAATCATGTCGACTCCCCGTGGGCACATACTGCTACTCGGCAAAATCCATGATGACGCAATGCAATTACTGCGATCGCATGATGAGTTAACCCACGAGGTATTGGAGAAACCATCTCGGAGAGAAATCTCCATCAAGTTAGCAAAAGCTGATGCCTTGATCATACGTACCACTGAGCTGTCAGCAGACATGATGGTTAAAGCGAATCAACTTAAAATTGTGGCGCGTCATGGAGTGGGATATGACAATATTCCAGTTGATGTACTTTCAAGAAAAAAAATCCCCTTGGCAACCACTGGTAATGCTAATGCCATTACGGTTGCCGAACATGCGCTATACTTGATACTAACTCTAGCGAAACGTGGGAGCACCTTTGATCGAGCAATGAGAGAAGGTGATTGGGAATCTCGTAATCGTCTCCAGGGTTCAGAGATATTTGGAAAGAATCTCTTGCTGGTAGGCTATGGTCGGATTGGCAGAGAAGTGGCCAAACGTGCCTTAGCATTTGGAATGCGAATACACGTCTTCGATCCTTATGTGGATTCAGAGCAAGTTATTCAGGCAGGAGCAATTTATGTTAACGATCTTGGGGCTTCTCTATCCGAAACGGATTTTCTCAGTCTACATCTGCCATTCACTCTTCAAAATCGACATATTATCGGCGCATCAGAGATCAAGACTCTTCCAACTACAGCCTATGTTATCAATACTGCCCGCGGAGGTTTAATTGATGAAGATGAACTTCTAAAAGCGTTAAATGCAGGAACACTTGCTGGAGCCGGGCTGGATTGCTTTGAGCAAGAGCCTCCACAACGAAAAATGGAGTTATTGAGATCTGACAAAGTAGTATTGAGTCCCCACAATGCAAGCTTAACAGCAGAATGCACCCGTCGGCTTGGGTTGGTCTGTGTTGAAAATGTAGTGGATGCCCTGACAGGGCGATTACAAAAAGATCGAGTGGTAAATTGGGAAGCAGTTTACTCTTGAGTTATCAAAAAAAGACTCAATTCTGCTCAAAATGATATGGCTTGGAGGGTGAGATTCTTTGCAATACTTTTGGGTCACTTGATCCTAAAAGATCCTGCGGATTGAATTCTTCCTGGGAGCTCTCAATCTGAAGCCGGCTGGCCATGCTGACAATTAGACTTTGTGCAAGGGACATTGTGGCAGCCAACGAATAACTGAATTTATGACCCGCACCCGGCACGACAAGCGAGCAGGTGCCGTGTTTATACAGAGGGCTCAATTGGCTATCCGTAAAAGCAAGAATTGGGATCTTCTTACGGGCTGTCCCCTCAACGATGTCTACAACTTCACGAGCGTAATATCGGAACGAAACGGCAACTAGCAGGGATTTCTCATTCATCAACTCTGCCTCCTCAGTTGCCAGTCCGCCAGAGCTATCGAGAAGCCGTACATTTTGTCGGAGATAAAGTAACAAATAACGAATGTAGTAGGCGACTGATAGCGAACGCAATTGCCCCAGAATATAGATTGTGTCTGCTTCCTGTAGTAATGAAACTGCCTTTTCCAGTACTTCGGATGAAATACTGTGCTTGAGGTCATTCAAGGCTGCAATGTCATTAGTTACCAAGGACTGTAGGAATGAAGCAGTCGAATTGCTCGACTCTGATGAAACCTCATTACTAAATGATTCCAAGCGTTCTTTCGAACTTGCCGTGGAGATCAGGTGAGATTGAAAAACACGCTTCATTTCGCTGAAGCCATTGTAGCCCATGTGCTTAGCGAAACGTACCAGGGAGGAAGGCTGAACCCCTGCTTGATCTGCAATAACTTTGACAGATTCAACTGCCATCGCATTTGGGTTTTGAACCATAAAACGTGTAATACGCTGAAAACTTTTCTTCATCCTTGGAAACTGCTCGGTCACCTGCGTGATCAACCGTTCATAGGTATCAGGTAGTGGGAGGTTCGTCATCAGAATCCCTAGAAGATTGTGTTCATATTGTTTTCAAATATGTTGGTAAAGCAGATGAACCTAATAAATTTGAATTTTTGTTCAACAATTTCGTAAAATAGACTTTTTGAGTCAATTAGCAAGAGGAGTCCTTATGAAAACAATTCAACTAACGATGGCCCAAGCCCTGGTTCGCTATCTTATCAACCAACACACGATGATTGATAGCAAGCAAGAACCATTGTTTCCAGGTGTTTTCGCAATTTTTGGGCATGGCAACGTTACCTGTCTTGGAGAGGCTCTGGAATCAGTTCGTGATGTAATGCCTACTTGGCGGGGTCAGAATGAGCAATCAATGGGTTTAGCGGCAGTTGCTTTTGCCAAGGCAAGGCGCCGACGTCAGATCATGGTTGCCACATCCTCAATTGGCCCTGGCTGTACAAATTTCCTGACGGCTGCTGGCACGGCTCACTCGAATCGTCTACCCGTTCTGTTTCTCTCTGGAGATACCTTCTCGAACCGGTTACCCGATCCGGTTCTGCAGCAGGTTGAACACTTCCAAGATCCAACAATGACTGTTACAGATGCCTTCAAGTCCTGTACAAGATTCTGGGATCGAATTACCCATCCCGCACAGTTAATGGTCTCCCTACCACAAGCTATTGCAGCAATGATGGATCCTGCTACTTCTGGACCAGCATTCATTGCCTTACCACAGGATATTCAAGCCGTAGCTTACGATTATCCCGAAGTATTCTTTGATAAGAAGATTCACCGAAGTCCACGCCCTCGACCAGATCAGGATAGCATTGCTGAAGCAGCAGAAATTTTGAAATCTGCCCAACAGCCGATGATTGTTTCTGGCGGAGGGGTATTTTACTCAGATGCAGTTGCTACACTGACCAGTTTCGCTGAGAAACATGGTATTCCCGTGACAGAGACAATTGCAGGTCGATCACAAATGCTGCACAACCATAAGCTCAATGCTGGGCCACTCGGAGTAATCGGTTCAAGCTCTGCAAATGCAATTGCTGCAGAGGCTGATGTAGTCCTTGCAGTGGGAACTCGTCTACAAGATTTCACCACGGGTTCATGGTCTGTCTTTGGTAATGAGTCAATGCGGTTAATTGCGATCAACGCAGCAAGCTTCGATGCTCACAAGCACCGGGCGCTTTCTGTAGTCGGAGACGCCAAGGTTGGTTTGGAAGATCTAAGCAGTGCTCTGGGTAACTGGGCAGGCAGTCCGGATTGGCTCGAGACAGCACAGGGGCATTATGCAGAGTGGAACCGGACCGTAGATGAGCATTCC
>MDTD01139378.1_pt1 | contig 14908 bp, 13 predicted proteins | sample 811221 | NCBI WGS metagenome assembly MDTD01 (sample SAMN05326646, study PRJNA326480) | marine metagenome | isolation source: seawater | place: Pacific Ocean: South West | collected 2011
GCGCTTGTAGCTCAACTGGATAGAGCGCCTGACTTCGGATCAGGAGGTTCTGGGTTCGACTCCTAGCAGGCGCACCATTTATTCACCCATATTTATTAAGGTTCCTTTTATTCGTGCTTTTAAAAAAGAATAATAGAATAAACCAATTCCAAAAATGAAGTAAATTAAATTAAGTAAATAAGCATGCTTTAAATTTTGGTAATCTACAAAATTATTAAGAAGAATATTTCTTGTTTCATCAAAAATATAAACTAAAGGCAATCCTTTAGCTATAATTTGAAAAAAATAAGGAAGAATTTCTATTGGATAATAAATACATCCTAAAGGTGCCAATAAAAATAATGATGACCATGCAATATTTTCGAATGATGGCCCAAACCTCATAAGACCTGCACTTACAAATAATCCAAGAGTAATTCCAAAAATATATAGACTTAAAAAAAGAAGTAATAAAGGGAATCCTAATTTTAGAATTGATACACCAAACAATGGTGACGTTAAGATTATAGCAGGCACAAGGCCAATCAGAGTTCTTATTAAGGCTGTAAAAATTAATGATACAATTATTTCTTTTAGCTTTAAAGGCGCAATAAATAAATTCGTAAAGTTTCTACTCCAAATTTCCTCTAAAAAAAGCATATTAAAACTTATGCTTGATCTGAAAAGAATATCGTAGAGAATAGCACATGTGAGTATAACTCCTAATGTATTGTTATAGTAATCGCTATAAATTGAAAAAAATTTTGATATAAAGCCCCAAAGAATGATTTGAATAGTGGGCCAATAAACTAGATCGAGAATTCTTGGCAGAGATCCCCTGATCAAAAAAAAATGTCTCAAAAATAAACCATACATTTTATTTAAATTCATGTGTTATCCCTTGTAATTTTTAAAAAAACCTCCTCCATATTTTTTCGTCCATGTCTCTTTATAAGTTCTTTGGGTTTTCCTTGATCAACAATAGAACCTTTTTTCATCATTAATACAAAAGAGCACAATCTTTCTACTTCAGCCATATTATGTGAAGCAAGTAATATAGATATTTCTTTTTCTTTTTGATAATTTTCTAAAAAACTTCTCACAAAATCTCCAGTCTCAGGATCAAGAGATGCTGTAGGCTCATCTAAAAGAAGTATTAATGGATCATTGATAATTGACTTGGCAAGACTTACCCTGTTTTTTTGTCCAGAGGAAAGTTCACCTGTAATCTTATTAATAATATCTCCTAGTCTTAGTTTTTCCTCTAAATAATTAATTTTGTCATTTAAATTTTTTACATCATAGAGCCTTCCATAAACCTCTAGATTTTGTTTAACAGTTAATTTTTTTGGTAGCTCTATATATGGTGAAATAAAATTTAATTTATTTAATAGATCAACTCTTTTTTTTTCTACTTCAACTCCTTGTATCAGAATTTTGCCACTGGAAGGTTTTAATAAACCTAATATCATACCTATTGTGGTAGTTTTTCCACATCCATTAGGACCAAGGATTCCAATAATTTCATTTTTATTAACATTAAAAGAAATATCATTAACTACATTTTTATTGTTATAAATTTTTGAAAGCTGAATTACTTCTAGTTGAAATTGCATTATAATTTTGATGCTCTTTTTAATCTATCATTAATCGTTTTTCCAAGACCTTCATTGGAAATTTTTGCAACAGCAATAGATTTATAGTTATCTTTTTTTATCTTTCTGAGAGTACTATATAAGTTTCTAGCAGCTTCCTTCAAATTTCCTTTTTTAGATAGAAAATAACAATTAGGTTTATTTTTTTTGGTTTTTTTCAAAAGTATCAAAGCTTCTTCTTTTTTTGTTTTTTTGACATTTAGTCTGACAGGAATACCAGGTGAATAGTGAAGTTTTGATTGGCCTGGAGTTGAAATTTTTGTTTGTAAATGATTAATCATAATTTTTTTTTTGAGTATCTTTTGAATACTTGAAATTTCTAAACCACCCAATCTTAAAATTTTTGGTTTTTTTCTTACATCAATTATTGTTGACTCGAGACCAATTGATGATCTTCCACCATCAAGAACATATTTGATTTTTTTTCCAAAATCATCTTTTACATCAGCAGAACTTACGGCACTTACTTTTGACGATAGATTAGCGCTGGGTGCCGCAAGGGGAAATTTCAATTCTTTTAACAAATTTCTTGTTATAGGATGCTTAGGAAATCTAACTGCCAGAGATTCGTTATAATTAGTAGCAATTTTTGAAATTTTTGAATTTTTCTTTAAATCTAAAATAAAAGTAATAGGTCCAGGACAGAACTTTTTATACAATTTTAAAAAATCATTGTTGAAATTACAATCTTTTTTCAAATTCTTATAATCGTAATAATGAACTATTAAAGGATTAATTCTTGGTCTTTTTTTAAGAGAGTATATTTTTTTACATGCTAGGTCAGAATAAGCGTTACCAGCCAATCCATAAACAGTTTCAGTAGGTATAGCGACACACTCACTTTTAATTAGAAATTTTTTAGCTTTTTTAATTTTTGTAAGATTAATTTTCATGTAATATCGAAAGTATTATATGAAAGATAAAAATTTACCAAACGATTATAACTTACTATCTCTTGAGGAATTGACCAAAGAAGCTGATAAGATGATTGAGTATTTAGAGATGCAGGATAATTTGGAAAACTCTATGGAAAATTATCATAATTTACTTAAGTTAAACAATCTAATTGAAAAAAAATTTCAAAAAAACATTAAGGATATTAGTCAAAAAACGAAAGACAATATAACTAAAATTATATCACAAAAAAATGCAAAAAAAATTAAATAAAATAGCTAAAGATACAAATTTATTTTTAAATGAATTTATAAAAAAACAAAAAAAATCCGAACTCATTATTGCTATGAAATATGGACTATTTCCGGGTGGAAAAAAAATACGATCAAAAATTTTAATCGATGTTGGTTCGTTATTTCAATTGAATTATAAATCTTTAATCATAATAGGCTCAGCTGTTGAATGCATTCATGCCTATTCTCTAATTCATGATGATTTACCTTGTATGGATAATGACTTTGTTAGAAGGGGGAAGCCTTCAGCACATATTAAGTATGGGGAGTCTACAGCGGTATTAGCTGGGAATTCACTTTTAACTTTGGCTTTTGAAATTTTAAGTCACAAAGATTTAAAAATAACAGACAAAAAAAAATTAGATTTGATAAATAAAATTTCCTCAAGCTCAGGTCATCTTGGTGTAGCAGGTGGACAATATTTAGATTTAAGTTTTGAGCATAAAAAAGTTTCAAAAAAAGAAATTATTGAAATGGAAATTAAAAAAACAGGGAAACTTTTTAGTTTTTGTTGTGTGGCTCCTTTAATTTTAAAAAATAAAACCAAAAAAGAAATCAGAAATTTTGAGGAAATAGGATCAGACATTGGCCTGTTATTTCAGGTAGCTGATGATTTAATTGATTTTAGAGGGAACTCGTCTATTGCAGGAAAAAAAACTGGTAAAGATAAAAAAAGAGGAAAGGCCACTCTAATTAGTTTACTAGGATATGAAAATACTATTAAATATGCTAATAAGTTAATTTTTAAAATTAATTCAAAATTAAAAAAGTATGGTCCTAAATCAAAAAATTTATCAGAAACTTTGGATTATATTTTAAATAGAAATAAATGAAAAAAAATTACAAATTACTAGATAAGATCAACTTTCCTAGTGATCTAAAAAAAGTTCCTGAATCAAAATTACAAAAAGTGGCTGATGAAATAAGAGAAGAAATGATTGATGCTGTATCAGAAACAGGTGGTCATCTAGGAGCAAGTCTTGGTGTTGTTGAATTGAGTGTTGCGTTACATTATGTTTTTAATACACCAAATGATAAATTAATATGGGATGTTGGTCACCAATGTTATCCACATAAAATCTTAACAGGAAGAAAAGATAAAATAAGAACATTAAGACAAGGTGGGGGTCTTTCTGGATTTACAAAAAGATTAGAGAGTGAATATGATCCTTTTGGTGCAGCACATAGTTCAACTTCAATTTCTTCTGCCCTAGGTATTGCCGAAGCTAACAAACTATCTAATAAATCTGAAAATGTTATTGCAGTTATAGGTGATGGAGCTATCAGTGCAGGAATGGCTTATGAAGCGATGAATAATGCTGGTGCATCAAAAACAAAAATGATTGTGATTTTAAATGATAACGATATGTCAATTGCAAGACCTGTTGGAGCAATGGGAACATATTTAGCTAAAATTTTTTCAGGTAAAATTTATTTTAGTTTGAGAGAAACGATTAAACTTATTACTTCTGCATTTTCAAAACGATTTAGTGCTAAAGCCGGTAAGGCAGAAGATTTACTTAGATCTGCAGTTACTGGTGGAACTTTATTTAGTGCTCTTGGATTTTATTATATTGGTCCAATAGATGGTCATGATTTAAATTCATTATTACCAATTTTGAAAAATGCAAGAGATACAAAGCATGAGGGACCAATACTCATACATATTAAAACTAAAAAGGGTAAAGGATACTCATTTGCGGAGACAGCTAAAGATAATTTTCATGGAGTATCAAAGTTTAATGTTAAGACTGGTGAACAGGTTAAAAGCTCAAGTAAAATGCCCTCATATACTAAAGTATTTGCCAATACACTAATCCAGCATGCAAAAAAAGATAGTAAAATTGTTGCAATTACTGCTGCAATGCCAGATGGAACAGGTTTAAACTTGTTTCGTAAAGAATTTCCAGAAAGAACTTTTGATGTTGGTATAGCTGAGCAGCATGCAGTAACATTTGCAGCAGGTTTAGCTACTGAAAATTATAAACCCTATGCAGCTATTTATTCAACTTTTTTACAAAGAGCTTATGATCAGGTTGTTCATGACGTAGCTATTCAGAGTTTGCCTGTGAGATTTGCAATAGACAGAGCAGGTTTAGTTGGTGCAGATGGACCTACTCATGCAGGCAGTTTTGATACTACCTATTTATCAACTTTGCCAAATTTTGTTGTGATGGCTGCAAGCGATGAAGCAGAACTTGTTAGAATGATAAATACCTCAACGGACATAAATGATAGACCCTCTGCTTTTAGATATCCAAGAGGTGTGGGATTCGGATCAATCCTTCCTTCAATAAATGAAAAATTAGATATAGGGAAATCTAAAATTATTCAAGAAGGAAGAAAATTGGCAATATTAAATTTTGGTGCAAGATTAAATGAAACTTTAAAAGCATCAAATAATTTAAAAAAAAAGGGTGTTAACATTACAATTGTAGATGCTAGATTTGCAAAACCTTTGGATGAAAGTTTAATTTGGCAGCTTGCAACCACACATGAGGCATTTTTAACTATAGAAGAAGGATCTATAGGTGGTTTTGGTGCACATGTATTAGATTTTTTGACTAGAAAAGGTTTATTGGATGGAAATTTAAAGTTTAGGTCGATGACATTACCAGATATTTTTATAGATCAAGATACACCAGAAAATATGTATAAAGTTGCAAATTTAGACTCAAGTTCAATCGAAGATAAAGTTTTAGATTTATTAAATTCTAATATTATTTTACAAAAACAAAAATAATTTAATTACACTGTGCTTTATTCATAAGATAGTGATCTAATAAAACACAAGTAAGCATAGCTTCTCCAACTGGGACAGCTCTTATCCCAACGCAAGGATCATGTCTTCCCTTTACAGAGATAGTTGTATTTTTTCCAAATTTATTAATTGTTTTTCTGCTTTTTAAAATTGAGGACGTAGGTTTAACAGCAAAAGAAACTTTAATTTCTTGGCCTGAAGAGATGCCACCAAGAATTCCTCCAGCATTATTAGATTTAAATTTGAGCTGTTTTTTATTTTGAAAAATTTCGTCTGAATTTTCTTCGCCAGATAATTGTGCAGAATTCATACCTGAGCCAATATTTACTCCTTTGACGGCATTTATGCTCATTATTGCTGATGCAATGTCAGAGTCTAATTTTGAGTATATTGGTGCACCTAAACCAGCTGGAATTCCATTAGCTCTAATCTCAATAATTGCCCCACAAGACGACCCAGCCTTTCTAACACTTAACAGATATTTTTCCCATATTTTTAACATAGATTTATCTGGACAAAAAAACGGATTTTTATTAATTATTTTATCATCCCACTTTTTTGTATCACAACCTAATATCCCAAGTTGAGTTACAGCCCCAGAGATTTTGAATTTACTACCTAATTTATTTTCTAGTACTTTTTTTGCAACAGCTCCTGCAGCCACTCTTGCTGCAGTTTCTCTTGCTGAAGATCTTCCGCCGCCTCTGTAATCACGTATTCCATATTTTTTAAAATAAGTAAAATCAGCATGTCCTGGCCTAAATTTATCTTTTATATTTTTGTAATCTTTTGAACGCACATCTTGATTGTAAATTATTAATGAAATTGGAGTACCAGTCGTTTTTCCTTCAAAAATTCCCGAAAGTATCGTTACTTTATCACTTTCTTTTCTTTGGGTTGTAAATTTAGATTGTCCAGGCTTTCTTTTGTTTAATTCTTTCTGTATATCTTCTTCTTTTAATTGAATTAAAGGAGGACAACCATCAATTACGCAGCCAATTGCCGGACCATGGGATTCTCCCCATGTTGTGAAACGAAAAAACTTTCCAAAAGTATTAAATGACATTATTTATATTGTATAGATTATTTTGTTAAAATTATGAATCAAAAAAACTCATTTGGACTTAATAAATGCTTCCTAGATGTAGATGATCCATTTAAATTATTTGAAAAATGGTTTGAGGAAGCAAAAAAGAAAGAAATAAATGACCCTAATGCCTTATCATTAGCAACTGCTAATGAAAAAGGTATTCCATCAGTAAGAATGGTTCTTTTAAAAGCCTTTGATAAAACTGGTTTTGTTTTTTATACAAATTTGAATAGTCAAAAAGGAGAAGAATTAAGAAATAACCCTAATGCTTCAATGTGCTTTCACTGGAAAAGTTTATTAAGGCAAGTAAGGATAGTGGGAGCCTTAAAACAAGTAGATAGCAAAACTGCAGATGATTATTATAGCTCGAGAGGTTATGAAAGTAGAATTGGCGCTTGGGCCTCTAATCAAAGTAGTGTTTTAAAAAATAGAGAAGACCTTTTACAGTCAATAGAAGATTTTAAAAAAAAATTCAATGATAAAAAAAACGTACCAAGACCTCCTCATTGGTCTGGCTGGAATTTAAAACCAACTAGCATAGAATTTTGGCTAGATGGAGATAATAGAATTCATGAAAGACTAAAATATTTTTTAAAAGAAGATAACTCTTGGACAAAAAAATTATTAAGTCCTTAAAAGTTTCTGGCCAAACTAAAAGAAGTTAAATTTTCAAGTATGTTTTTTTCTTCACAGTCTTTAAAAATTGATAAAGAATTGGAAGCTAAATTAATATAATGTTGAGCCTTTTGATAACAAGCATTTATGATGTTATATTTTTTAATTAATAATAAAATAGAATTTAAATCTTTTTCATCTTTAGTATTTCTTGAAAAAACTTCTTTTAATTCTTTTTTTTCTTTATCGTTTACTTTTTGATATAATAAGATTATGGGTAAAGTTATTTTTCCTTCGTAGAAATCTTGTCCAATTTTTTTCCCAAATAATTTAAGTTCTGAATTATAATCTAAAGTATCATCTGCTATTTGGAAAGTTAGACCAAGATTTTTTCCATAAAATTCTAAAGCTTCTTTTTCTTTAGATTTCATATCTGATAAAATTGCACCAACTTTTGTTGCAGCTGCAAACAATTCTGCAGTCTTTGCAGAAATAATTTTTAAGTATGTTTCCTCTAACATATCAACTTCACCTTTATGCTGTAACTGCAATATTTCACCTTGAGCAATTTTTGATGAAGTAGACGATAATAATTTTAAGACTTCTAAATTTCCATCTTCAACCATCATTTCAAAGCACCTGCTTAGAAGGTAGTCTCCTACTAATACCGAAGGATGATTGCCCCAAATATTGTTAAGAGTTTTTTTACCTCTTCTAACAGATCCATTATCTATTACATCATCATGCATTAGAGTTGCACTATGGATTAGTTCTACGCAGGCGGCTAAATTAATATCCCTGGTTCCTTTTGCGTAGCCACATAATCTAGCTGAGCCTAGGGTCAAAAGAGCCCTAAGTCTTTTTCCACCAGTATTCAAATAATAATCAGTCATTTTTTCAGCTAAATCAACATTACTATTTAGCTTACTTTTTATTTTTTCCTCAACTAATAAAAGCTTATCTTCAACAGAATTTCTAAGTTGAAAATAAGAATTATTTATTTCATTTTTTAATTGAACTACAGTTCCCATTTCTGGTGCAAATTAGTATATTAAGTTTAATTTTATTACTTATCAATTGACGCACCTAAATCTTCAATTATAAGGTGTCTTTATATTCACTTAAAAATTCTATAATGATTCAGAATGTTCTCTTTTTTTAAAAAGAAAAAAATCGTTCCACACATAAGATTAAGTGGAGTTATTGGAAATGTGGGTAAATTTAAACAAGGAGTCGATTTTTCTGGGCAAGAAGAAATAATTTCAAAGGCATTTTCTCTAAAAAAAGCTTCGTGTGTTGCAATAACGATTAATTCTCCCGGTGGGTCTCCGGTACAATCACACCTTATATATAGTTTTATAAGACATCAGGCTAAAAAAAATAAAAAAAAAGTAATAATTTTTGCAGAAGATGTAGCTGCTTCGGGTGGCTATTTGATTGCATGTGCTGGAGATGAAATTTATGCAAACTCAAGCTCAATCATTGGTTCAATAGGAGTTATATATTCCTCTTTTGGATTTACCGAGCTAATTAAAAAAATTGGCGTAGAAAGAAGAGTACATACAGCTGGCAAGAACAAAAGTACATTAGATCCATTTCTTGATGAAAAAAAAGAGGATATTGATAGATTAAAAAATATCCAGTTGGATTTACACAAAGATTTTATTAATGTTGTTGAGCAAAGCAGAGGTTTAAAGCTAAAAAAAACAGAGGTGGAATTATTCTCAGGCGAATTTTGGTCAGGAAGAAAAGCCAAAGAGCTTGGTTTAATTGACAATATTGGAAATGCTAATCAAATATTAAGAGAGAAATTTGGTGAAGATGTAGTAATCAAAAAATTTGAAAAATCAAAAAGCTGGCTAAGTAAAAAATTTTCATCGTCAAATGACTATGTAGACCAGTTTGCAAATAAAATAGACGAAAAATCTATATGGCAAAGATATGGTCTCTAAAAAAAAAGAAAAAAAAATTAAATTTCAAACTTTTCAGGATACAATATTTAATTTACAAAAGTATTGGAGCAAGCAAGGCTGTATAATTTTACAGCCATACGACATGGAAGTTGGAGCTGGAACATTTCATCCAGCCACTACATTAAGATCTCTGGGATCAAAACCATGGAAGGCTGCTTATGTACAGCCTTCAAGAAGACCAACAGATGGAAGATATGGGGACAATCCGAATAGACTTCAACACTATTACCAATTTCAAGTAATAATTAAACCATCTCCTACAAATATTAAAAGATTATATTTAAACAGCTTATCAGTAATAGGTATTAACCATAAAAATCATGACATCAGATTTGTAGAGGATGATTGGGAAAGCCCAACCTTAGGTGCCGCAGGTCTTGGCTGGGAAGTTTGGTGTGATGGTATGGAAATTACACAGTTTACATATTTTCAGCAAATGTGTGGTTTTGAATGTAAACCTATCTCAGTTGAAATTACTTATGGCTTAGAGAGAATATGTATGTTTACTCAACAAAAAAAAAATGTTTATGATTTGATTTGGAATAATGAAAATATTAAATATAAAGAAGTTTTTCACCAGTCTGAAAAAGAATTTTCAGCATACAATTTTGAGCATGCAAATACTGAAAATCTTTTTAATATGTTTAATATGCATGAAATGGAGGCGAAATTATTGGTAGAAAAAAAAATATCTCTACCTGCTTACGATCAATGCTTAAAAGCTAGTCATGTATTCAATATATTAGATGCTCGTGGTGCAATCAGTGTTGCTCAAAGAGCAGAGTATATTGCTAGAATTAGAGAGATTACAAAATCAGCTGCAGCAGTCTGGATTGAGACAGAAGTTTAAATGGCAGAGTTTTTTTTAGAGTTATTTAGTGAGGAAATACCCGCATCTCTTCAAAAAAATTTGCGTGAAAACCTTTTAGAAGAGTTCCAAAAATTTTTTTTGAAAAAATCGATCAAACATAAAAAAAATTTTTCTTTATCAACCCCAAATAGACTAGTTGTAGTTTTTGAAGGTGTGGATAAAGAGGTAAGAATTCTATCTCAGGAAATCAAAGGCCCAAACATAAACGCTCCTAATGAAGCTTTAGAGGGGTTTTTAAGATCAAATAAAATTGATAATAAAGATTTATTTAAAAAAAAAACTGAAAAGGGTGAGTTCTATTTTTATAATAAGACATCTCAAACATTAAAAACCCACGACTTACTTATCGAATTTATTCCAAAAGTATTAGAAAACTATCAGTGGAAAAAATCAATGAAATGGGGTGAATTCAATTTAAATTGGGGAAGACCTTTAAAATCAATTTTGTCAGTATTTGACAATAAGTTAATAAAATTTAAGTTTTATCACATTATTTCATCTAATTCGACTTATGTTGATAAAGATTTGGAGGATAAAAAAAAAATTTTTTTTGATTTTAAATCTTATGAAAAATATTTCAAACAACTCGGAACACTCATCGATCAAAATAAAAGGAAGGAATTTATACAAAAAGAATTTTCCAAAATACTGGCAAAAAAAAGGTTAATTATTAAAGATAATCCTCAGCTTCTTGATGAAGTTGTTAATTTAGTGGATAATCCTAATGTATTAGTATGTGCTTTTGATAAAAAGTTTTTGTCTATTCCAAGTGAAATTCTTACTCTTACTTTACAATCACATCAAAAATATTTTCCAATTTTAGATAACAAAAATGATATTACAAATGAATTTTTAATTGTTACTAACAAAAAAGATCAAAAGGGACTAATAAAAATTGGAAATGAAAGAGTTGTGGATGCAAGATTAAGTGATGCTGAATTTTTTTGGGATAAGGATAAAACTCAAAATCTAGTCAAAAAAGTTTCAAGATTAAAATCAATGAATTATTTTAAAGGTTTAGGTACTTATTTCGATAAAGTTCAGAGAATGAGAAAATTGGGCGGAATGATTTCTGATGAATTGTTAATCAGTAAAGAAAAAGTTGAACTTTCAGCTTCAATTTGTAAAACAGATTTGACATCAGAATTGGTTGGAGAATTTCCTGAATTACAAGGCATAATGGGAGGGTACTTCTCAATACATCAAGGGTTTGATAAAGATATCTCTTTAGCTATCACTGAACAATACCTGCCTATTGGATTAAATACCAGGACTCCAAAAAAACCTTTTAGTGTTGCATTATCTCTTTCGGATAAAATTGATACTTTGGTCGGTTTTTTTGGCATAAAAGAAAAACCAACTAGCTCTAAAGACCCCTTTGCACTTAGAAGAGTTGCTCTCGGAATTAATAGATTAATAATCGAAAATAAAATAGACTTAAAACTTAATGACTTATTGAATTATTCAACAAGTTTATACCAAGATCAAGGATTTACTTTTAACAATCAAGATTTGCAAAAGGAACTGTATGAATTTTTACAAGACAGATTTAAATATTATATGAAAGAAAAACAAATACGATTTGATATAATTGATGCCTCAATTTCATTTCTTTCACTTAACAAATTATCTTCGTCTTTTGAAAAAGCAAAAAGTTTGAATAAAATTATTAATAGTCAAAAAGGGGCTGATATTACATCAAGCTATAAAAGAGCCTCAAGTATACTAGACAATGAAATGAAAAATACTAAAGTCGAAATAAATAATACAACTGATCCTGGTATTTTTAAAAACGATTTTGAGAAAAATTTATATAAAAAGATAAATGAGATCAAAAAGTATTATTCAAATATTAATAATGATGAAAATTACGAAAAATCATTACTAATATTGGCTGGAGCTAAAAAAGAAGTTTTCGAGTTTTTTGATAATGTTAAAGTAAATGAGGAAAATGAAACTTTAAGAAAAAACAGATTGGAACTTATTAATATGTTATGTAAAACCTTTCAAAATTTTACGAATTTTCATCTATTAAAGACAAATAATGAATAAACTAATTTTAAATTTTAAATCAAAAGAAGTGAAAAAAATAAGGAGTCCAAAAAATTTCCTAGGCGGAAAAGGAGCAAATTTGTCAGAGATGGGAAGAATTGGACTTCCTGTGCCACCTGGATTTACAATCTCAACAAAAGTTTGTGAGATTTTTTATAAAGATAAAAAAAAACTTAGCTCTAAAATTGTTAAGGATATTAAAAAAGAACTTAAGGTAATTGAAAAAGATGTCTCAAAAAAATTTGGTGATACAAATAACCCGCTACTTCTATCTGTAAGATCTGGCGCAAGAGTTTCCATGCCTGGTATGATGGATACTATCCTTAATCTTGGTTTAAATGACAAAACTGTAGTTGCGCTTTCAGAAAATACCTCCAATGGAAGGTTTGCGAAGGATAGTTATAGAAGATTTATTCAAATGTATGGTAACGTTGTTATGGGCGTTGAGAGCTATCGCTTTGAAGAACTGATCGAAAATTATAAATTAACAAAAGGTGTATTATTAGATACTGAACTAAATGAAGAAGATTGGGATGGCTTAATTAATGATTTTAAAAAATTAGTTAAAGAAAAGACAAAAAAAGACTTTCCACAAGACGTTTTTCAACAATTATTTGGCGCAATTAGTTCTGTATTTTTATCTTGGGAAAGTAATAGAGCAAAGATTTATAGGAAATTAAATCAAATTCCTTCTGAGTGGGGAACTGCTGTAAATGTTCAATCAATGGTTTTTGGGAATATGGGAAATGATTGTGCTACCGGAGTTGTTTTCACAAGAAATCCGTCAGATGGATCGAATGATATATATGGAGAATATTTAATAAATGCTCAAGGGGAAGATGTTGTAGCTGGAACAAGAACACCTCAGTATATCACAAAAAAAGCAAAGAAAGAGGCAAAAGGAAAAGAATTGTCAATGGAAGAATCAATGCCGAAAGTTTATTTAGAATTGTTTAAAATTTTAAAAAAATTAGAAAAACATTATAAGGACATGCAAGATGTTGAATTTACTGTTGAGAAAAATAAGCTTTGGATATTACAAACTCGTTCAGGTAAAAGAACCTCTAAATCTGCCGTAAAAATTGCAGTTGATATGGTTAAAGAAAAATTGATTTCAAAAAATGAAGCAATTTTAAGAATTGATCCTAATTCTTTGGACACTCTTTTACATCCCACCTTAGATGAAAAAAGTTCAATTGAGGTTATTGCAAATGGTTTGCCAGCGTCTCCGGGAGCAGCAAGTGGTAAAGTAGTTTTTTCATCTCAGGAAGCTGAAAGATTGAACGATATGATGCAAGATACTATTTTAGTAAGAGTGGAAACGTCTCCAGAGGATATTCAAGGAATGCACGCTGCTAAAGGAATTTTGACTGCAAGAGGCGGTATGACAAGTCATGCCGCGGTGGTTGCAAGGGGGATGGGACGACCTTGTGTGTCAGGATCAAGTGAAATTGATATAAATTATGAAAATAAAATTTTCAAAACATCCTCAATTGAAATTAAAGAAGGAGATATTATTACAATTGATGGATCAACCGGAAGAATTATTTTAGGCAATGTGCCTACTGTGAAACCAGAAATTTCAGGAAATTTTTCAAAACTAATGAGTTGGGCAGACAAAATTAGAAAATTAAAAGTAAGAACTAACTCAGAAACGCCACTTGATACAAAGACTGCAAGAGATTTTGGTGCAGAGGGAATAGGCCTTTGTAGAACGGAACACATGTTTTTTGATGAGGAAAGAATTCTCTCAGTGAGAGAAATGATTTTGTCTAAAACACAGGAAGATAGAGCAAAAGCTTTAGAAAAGTTGCTTCCCCATCAAAAAAAAGATTTTATAGAAATATTTAAGATAATGCATGGACTTCCAGTAACGGTTAGATTACTAGACCCTCCATTGCACGAGTTTTTACCTAAATCTGAAAAAGAAATTTCCGAAATTGCAAGTGTTCTAGATATTGATATAAAAGATGTAAAGTCTAGAATTGACGAACTGCACGAACAAAATCCAATGCTAGGACATAGAGGATGTCGGCTAGGTATTTCTTTTCCAGAAATTTATAAAATGCAATGTAGGGCAATTTTCGAAGCTTTGTCAGATCTTAAAAAAAATAAGCTCAAATCTGCTTTTCCAGAAATAATGATACCGCTAGTTTCAACTGAAGCTGAAATTAAAATTATGAAAGAACTCGTTATAAATACAGCTAAAGAGGTACAAAACGAAAATAAAATAAAAATAGAATTTTTAGTTGGCACTATGATCGAATTGCCTAGAGCAGCAATTAAAGCTCAAGATATTGCTAAGCATGCTGAATTTTTCAGCTTTGGTACGAACGATTTAACACAAACCACTTTTGGAATAAGCAGAGATGATAGTGGAAAGTTTTTGAATGATTATATAGATAATAAGATTTTTATGATTGATCCTTTTGTTTCAATTGATGAGGGTGTTAAAGATTTAGTGAAAATAGCAGTTGAAAAGGGAAAGAAACAAAACAAAAAAATTAAATTGGGGATTTGTGGCGAGCATGGTGGTGATCCAAAGAGTATTAATTTTTGCTCAAATGTGGGTCTAAATTATGTTTCTTGTTCTCCTTATAGAGTTCCAATTGCAAGATTGGCTGCAGCACAAGCTGAACTGCAAAAAAAATAAGGGGCGTTCTGTTGCCCGGCAATAGATTAGAAAATAGCATATTTGCTTACTTAATCAAACTACTTCATTGCA
>MDTD01089783.1_pt1 | contig 14906 bp, 19 predicted proteins | sample 811221 | NCBI WGS metagenome assembly MDTD01 (sample SAMN05326646, study PRJNA326480) | marine metagenome | isolation source: seawater | place: Pacific Ocean: South West | collected 2011
GCATCAGATTCTGTCTCTACCATTCGTTCATTGTACCCCGTAAGGTCAATTGACCATAATTTTGCTGAAAAACCTTTTCCTTGACTATCAGTTTTTGTCTCTCTGTAAAAAATTAAAACTCTACCGTTCGGAGACCATGAAGGTGCCTCCTGATAATAGTTTTCAGTTAGAAGCCTTTCTCCAGAACCATCTGTTCTCATTACACCGATATAGAATTTACCTTTATGAAGTTTTGTAAATGCAATTAGGTCACCTCTTGGGGACCAAACGGGTGTTCCATAAAGCCCTTTTCCAAATGATATTCTTTTAACTTTTGACCCATCACTCTTCATAATATAAATTTGTTGATATCCACTTCTGTCAGAATTAAAACAGATAAATTTTCCATCTGGTGAATATGATGGAGATGTATCAATTGAAGGATGATTTGTAATTCTCTCTACAATTCTATTTTCAAGATCCATTGTGTAAATGTCTGAATTCCCATTATTTGCAAAACTCATAATTATTTTTTTTCCGTTAGGTGAAAATCTTGGTGCAAAAGTCATTCCTGGAAAATCACCTACAACTTCCTGTATCCCAGTTTCAATATCTAATAAATAAACTCTCGGAAGATTTTTAAAGTAAGATAAGTAAGTGACCATTTGATTTGTAGGATTAAATCTTGGTGTTAAAACTAATTCATTTCCCAATGTTAAATATTTTGTGTTAGAACCATCCTGATCCATGATTGCTAACTTTTTAATTCTTTTGGTTTTAGGACCCTCCTCAGCAACATAAATTATTCTTGTATCAAAATAACCCTTTTCACCAGTTAATCTTTCATACACTTTATCAGTAATGATATGACCTACTCTTCTCCAATTTGAGGGTACAGTTGTAAATGCTAACGCCATCATTTCTTTCCCAGCTAAAACATCCCATAATTTAAATTCTACTCTCATTTTTTCATCTTTGATAAGAACTTTGCCTGTTATTAATGCTTGTGCTTTAATAAGTGACCAATCTTCAAACCTAGGTTTAAGATGCGCAATTTCTGGTCTTTGCAAGAATGCATCTTTGTTTAAAGGATTAAATAATCCAGATGCTTTAAGATTATTTTCTACTACATTTGATATTTCAGACCCAATATCTTTTTTTTTTAAAATCTTTCTAAATTCTTCTTTTGATTGTTTGTCTATTGATAGCGGAGAAACTGCTACAGGTAGTGGATTTAAATTTCCTCTTGTAATATCAACTTCAATAAGTGCTTTACAATTAAATGGAAAAATAACAAATAAAAATAGAAAAAATAATTTTAAAATTTTATTCATTATCCCTCTAGCATTTCTCTTGCATCAAAGTTTAATTGTAATTCTTTCCATCTTTCATAGCCTTTTGAAGGTACTCTCAATGGTTGGCACATTTTAACAGCTCTTAATGCACTCTCAGCTAAAACTTTATAAAATCCTTGTCCTGGTTTATTCATTCTTGCATGATCCAATATTTCAGACTTTATAACTGTTCCATCTGGTTTAAGTTGTAATTTAATTCTCACAAGTAAATTTTCATTATATGGTAATCCTAAAGGGATACTCCAGCAACCAAAAATTTGTGCTTTTAAAGCGTCTTCTTCGCTTAATGTAAGTCCAGCAGCGTCAACGGATTTGTCTTGTGATTGTGTTATTTTGCTCATTTTTTTTGTAGTTTCTGCAAATTCCTCTTTAGATTTGTCAATAAGCGCGGCAATATTATTTGGGTCAAACAACTCGTCTTTTTCAAACTCAGAAACTTGTTTAACTTTTTCATCCAGTTTCTCTGGATTTTGCTTTTTTTCCTCAATTTTTTTTATCTCATCTAAATCTTCATCTGGCAAAGGCACGGCATCTGGTTTTTCTTTTTTTATTTTTTTTGGAGGTGCTTGTTCAGAAGTAACTTTTTCCTTCTCTTTTTTTTTGATTTCATCAATTATTTTTTTTGCTTTAGGCGCAAAAGGTAAATTAGTTTTCTCACTGATCTGAATTAATTCTACAGAGACTAAAGGTGGTAAATCTAATGGTTTTTTTGCTAAAAAAGGCAAACTAATTGCAGTAATAAAAATGATTATAAAATGAAAACTAGACGATATAACAATATTTTTATACAATTGCTTACCTCTCTTTATATGGCTCTGATATCAATGCTACTTTAGTAAAACCTGAACCTGAAAGCATACCCATTATTTCTAAGACACGGCCATAATTTATTGTTTTGTCGCCTCTTACGTAAATTCTTGTATCTGTTCTATTTTTTGAAACCGCCAGTATTTTTGCAATAATTTTTTCATACTCTACTTTTGACTCTTGAATAAATATTTCACCTTTTGAATTAATTGTTAAAGTCAACGGCTCTTGTTCTTCAGGTAAAGAGTCTGCTGAACTTTCAGGTAAATCAACTTGGACCCCAACTGTCAAGAGAGGTGCTGTAACCATAAATATGATCAAAAGTACTAGCATTACATCTACAAATGGAGTTACGTTAATTTCACTCATAGGTTCTTTGGAAGACCTTTTTAGATTAAAAGACATTTTAAATAATTGTTAAAAATCTTTTTGAAAAATTCTCTAATTTTTGAGAATATTTTTTTGCATCATTATTGAATTTATTATAAGCAACAACAGCGGGTATTGCTGCCAGCAATCCTAAAGCTGTTGCAAACAAAGCCTCTGCAATACCTGGGGCAACTATAGCTAAACTTGTATTTCTAGAAATTGCAATTGATTGAAATGAATTCATTATTCCCCAGACTGTTCCGAATAATCCTATAAATGGAGCTGTTGAACCAACTGTTGCTAAAAAAGTATAACTTTTTTCAATTTTTTCCATTTGTTTTTCTATATTAATTTGCAACATATTAGATAATTTTTCGTTAAGATTAGATTTAGATCTAGTTTTTAACGCAGCTTCCATTGAAGCTCTAAAAATTATTGCCATTGGATCTTCAATATTTTTTGGCATGTCTTTGTAAAATGACTCAGCTGATCTAGACTTCCAAAATTTTAATTCAAAGTCATCTGAAGAAATATTAATTTTTTTAAATAGTTTGAATTTTTCAATTATAATTGCCCAAGAATAAATTGAGCATGCAATTAAAATTAAAATTACAGATTTTACAATTATATCGGCTCTTATAAATAAGTTTATTATCGAAAAATCTGCACTACTAGCTAATCCGACAGCTTGGGTTGATATATCTGCTTCCATAGATTATGGTTTCACACTTAATTGTGTCATCAATTTGACTTTTAAAGACAAATAAACCTATTCTGATCTATAAGTATCGTGAAAATAGCTAGCAATTAATATCGCATCTGCTTTATTTGAGTCTTTTTTCTTTGATAAATTTGATGAAAAATAGGGGAAAATCTCAATTGCTTTTGTCCTACTAGCATCTTTCTCAGAATTAATTAGATTAAAATATTTCTTCCATTTTGCTGGTCTAACAAAATACATTGATATTTGCATTGCTGAGCATATCCCTTTTAAAATTCCGAAAGATTGACCAAAATTAAACATGCTAGTTACCCCTTGTCCGGGCATTGCAGAAACGTGCTCGATAACAACTTTGATATTTTCTTTACTTAGATTTTTGATTTTGTGAGAAATTTCATTATAAATTTGTGATCCATTTACTTGCTTTTTATTTTTCTTTCCGTCTGCCATACATGGCATATCTATAACCTCAAGGATTTTTCCATCTTCAAGAAAACAAATTGCGCCAGAAATTCCAGGATCTATTCCAATTATAATCATTATTTATTTTATACTTTTAAGTTAGTATAAACATTTTGTACATCATCATTATTTTCTAGATTCTCCAAAAATTCTGTTAAATCATTTGATTTTTCTTTTGAGACTTGAACATAATTTATTGGTATCCATTCTATTTCTGTAGAAATAAAATTTTTGATTTCGGCCTCAAGTTTTTTTTTAACAGTATAAATTTCGCTTTTTTCACAATGGATTTCGTGGATATTTTCATATGAATAACATTCATTAGCACCAGATACGATCGCTAAATCTAATATTTTCTCATCTGAAATTTCTTTTTTATCAATTCGAATAGCCCCAACTTGCTTAAAATTGTGAGCTGCTGAACCAAGAGTTCCTAAATTTCCTCCAGACTTTTGAAAAATTGTTCTTATACTTGAGGCTGATCTATTTTTATTATCAGTTAGCGCCTCAACTATCACGGCTATTCTCTCTGGTCCAAATCCCTCGTAACGAATATTTTCATAGTTTTCAGCAAAATTTGAGGATGACTTATCAATTGCTCTCTCAATATTATCTTTAGGCATGTTAGCGGATCTTGCAGCCTGAATTGCAGATCTCAATCTAGGGTTCATGTCTGGATTTTTATCACCCAATTTTGCTGCTACTGTTATTTCTTTTGAAAGCTTAGAAAATATTTTTGATCTTTGTTTATCCGCTCTTCCTTTTTTATGTTTTATCCCTGCCCAATGTGAATGCCCTGCCATAAAGATTAATTTGTATTTTTTAAAGCACCTCCATAAATTAGAGGTTCTATTGTTTTTGCTAATCCAGTTTTCTTATCGCATTCAATTATTACTCCGGACAAAGTTACTTCTCCCTTAGATGGGTAGTTTTTTTTTGCCTCCTTTTTTAAAAATTTATTTAAAGAATTTTTTTTATCCATACCTATGACAGAATTATAGTCTCCACACATACCGGCATCTGTTTGGTAACCAGTGCCTTTTTCTAAAATTCTAGTGTCGCTTGTAGGTATATGAGTATGTGTTCCAACAACAAGAGATGCCTTACCGTCAAACATATGACCAATTGCATTTTTTTCACTCGTTATCTCACCATGAAAATCAACTATTAAAAAATCGAAGTTTTTTTTTAATATATTTTTTTCTAAAAAAATCTCTGCAATTTTAAAAACATCTTCACATTTTCTCATAAAAACATTTCCCATTAAATTTAATACTCCTACTTGAAAACCATTTTCGGATTTATAAACACCAAAACCCTCTCCTGGAGATGGGCTAATTAAATTATATGGTCTCAATAGTCTATTCTGTCGATTAATATAATCTGCAGTTTCCTTCTGGTCCCATACATGATTGCCAGTAGTAATTACATCTACACCAGAGTTTAGAAATTCATTTGTAATTTTTTCAGTTATACCAACGCCATTATCTGCAGAATTTTCTCCATTAACAACAATAAAATCTATATCTTCTTTTTTCTTAATTTTTAGTAAATTTTTTTTAATAGCCTCACACCCAACTGGTCCAATAATATCTCCTAAAAATAATATTTTCATTTATATACGTTTTTTTCAGTTATTATAAAATCTAATTTTTTATCGAATTTATTTGTTTCTATTCGATTAACCTTTTGGCACGAAAAGGCAAGACCAATCTTTATTAATTTTTTTTTTTTCATTTTATTTATAAATCTATCATAGAAACCACCGCCATATCCTATTCTATTTAGATTTTTATCAAACGCTACAATTGGAATTAAAATAATATTCGGTAATAATTTTTTTGATTTTAGTGGTTCTGGTATTCCAAAATTATTCACATAAAAAAATTCATTTTCTTTATATTCATAAAAATCCATTTTATGACCTTTATGAATTATTGGTAAACATACTAAATAATTATTTTTTTGTAGCTTCTTAATTAAATTAATAATATTTGCCTCAAAATTCACAGGATAATAACATCCAATTATTTTTTTTTTTAATTTAATTTTTTTTATTAACTTAAAAATTTTTTCAGTTTGAAATGGTCTGTTGAGCTTATTTATATTCTGTCTAAATTTTAAAACTTTTTTTCTTATTTGAGCTTTAGACACAACTATTAACTATGAGTTTCCAAGTTAACTTTTTTTACAAATTCATTAATTTGGTCTGTTGCATCTTCTAAAATTTTATCATAATTGGTTTTGGTCTGATCTATGCTTTTTTTAAGAGTATTTTGATCCTCAATTAAACTTTTAATTTCACTTTCTTTTATAGCTTTATAATCGTAAACTAATTTTTTCAACTCAAGAAATTTACCTTTTAATTTTTCAAGCTCATCTTTTTTTTTCATAATTAATTTTTTTGTTTCAAAATATTCATCCATAATTTTAATTGAACTTATCAAGAGAAGTTTATTCTCTCCTATGTTGCCTAAGCTTGATTTTAAGTTTTCAAACTTCTTATTTAAATGTTGACTTAACTCTTCTAAATGTTCCTCTTGTCCATCATCACAAGATAATAAGAATTCTTTACCATTAAATTTAATATTTACATTTGCCATTTGTCAATTTCCTCTAACAAATTATCTGTTTCTTGATTTAATTCATCTATTTTTTCGTTAAATTTTAACTCTTTTGTCCTTTGAGATTGATTTTGATCCTTGATTTTTTGTTTAAGTTTATCGTAATCTTGATGAAGTGCTTTATATTTTTCCTCTATTTCTTGCTTTTCAATTTCTAATTGATTTTTTTGATTAAATAAATTTTCAGCAAGTGCTTTTGTTTTTGGATTTGTTAAGCTAAGTCCTCTCAATTTATCGAGCGCCAAAATAAGTTTTTCTTCTTTTTCAGTGAAAGTTTTCATATATATATATTTATAATATTAAATTGAGTCTTCTTAGTCTAGATAGGATTATTTTTGAATATAACACATAAAGATCTTGCAAATGCTATTAGATTTCTATCTATTGATGCCGTAGAAAAAGCTAATTCAGGTCACCCTGGAATGCCAATGGGTATGGCTGATGTTGCTACGGTTTTATTTAAAAATTTTCTAAAGTTTAATCCACAAAATCCCGATTGGTTAAATAGAGACAGATTTGTTTTATCAGCTGGTCATGGATCTATGCTTTTATACTCATTACTTTATTTAACTGGCTATAAAAGTATAAGTTTAGAAGATATTAAAAATTTTAGACAATTAGACTCAATATGTGCTGGACATCCAGAATATCACCCAAATTCAGGTATTGAAACAACTACAGGACCTTTGGGCCAAGGAATATCTAACGCTGTTGGTTTTGCAATAGCAGAAGAAATTTTAAAAAAAAAATTCAGTAAAAGTATTTTTAATCACAAGACATATGTTATTTCTGGTGACGGATGTTTGATGGAAGGAATAAGCCATGAAGCTCTTAGTTTAGCAGGACATTTGAAATTAAAAAACTTAGTAATGTTATTCGATAATAATTCTATTTCAATTGATGGTCCAACATCTTTGGCTGTTTCAGATGATTTTAAAAAAAGATTTAATGCGTATGGATGGGACTATATAAAAATAGATGGACATAACCATAAACAAATTTTTAAAGCTTTAAAAAAAGTACAAACAGCAAAAAAACCAACAGTAATTTCTTGTGTTACCAAAATTGGCTTTGGATCACCAAATAAATCAGGAAAAGCCTCAGCTCATGGTAGTCCTTTAGGATCTGAGGAAATAAAGCTGGTGAGAAAAAAATTAAAATGGGATTATAAACCTTTTGAAATACCTAATAAAATTTTAGATAGCTGGAAAAAAATAGGACTTAAAGGGAAAGAACTTGAGGAAAAATGGTATCAAAAACATAAAAAAGAAATAATTAAAATCAAAAATTCGTTTGATATTAATTTAGATAAAACTTTTCTTGAAGAGAAAAAAAAAGCAATAGAAAATTTAGATTTCATTGCAACAAGAAAATCATCTGAAAAAATAATAAGTGAGTTAGTAAAAAAAAATAAATTTATTATAGGTGGCTCTGCAGATCTTGCGGGTTCGAATAATACCAAAACTCAAAATCATAAAGTGATTAACAAGAATAATTTTGACGGAAATTACATCCACTATGGTGTAAGAGAACACGCAATGTCTGGTATAATGAATGGTCTTTCACTGCATAGTAGATTAATACCATATGGTGGAACTTTTCTAATCTTTAGTGATTATTGTAAACCTTCAATTCGATTGTCCGCATTAATGAACCAAAGGATAATTTATATAATGACACATGACTCAATTGGTTTAGGTGAAGATGGTCCAACTCACCAACCTATTGAACAGTTAGCGGGATTAAGATCTATACCAAATTTAAATGTTTTGAGGCCTGCGGATACTGTTGAAACAATAGAGTGCTGGCAAATAGCTTTGGAAAATAAAAAAACTCCCTCAATAATAGCACTCACAAGACAAAAGATAACTCCATTAAGAAAAATTTTCTCTAAAGAGAATAAGTGCTCTTTAGGAGCTTATGAAATAATAAGAAGTGGAAATGATATAAATTGTACTATTTTAGCTTCAGGATCTGAGGTTTCATTAGCTGTTGAGGTTTGTCATAAACTTGCCACAGAAAACATTTACTCAAAGGTTGTTTCTGTTCCATGTCTTGAGTTATTTGATAAACAGAACAGTGATTACAAAAAAAAAATTTTAGAAGAAACAAAAAATAAAATATCTATTGAGGCTGGTACTACTGATATTTGGGCAAATTATATTGGCAAAGATGGAATTTCTTTTGGAATAAATGATTTTGGAAAGAGCGCACCATATAAAGAAATTTATAAAAATTTTAAATTAACAGTAAATGATATTGTTAGTTCAACAAAAATAATGATTGAAAAAAATTCAAATTAATGAAAATAAAAATTGGTATAAATGGATTAGGTAGAATTGGACGAATGGTTATAAGAGCTATATTTGAAAATAAATATAAAAATATAGAAATAAAACAAATTAACAACAGAACAAATTCAGAAATAAGTGCTTCGTTAATAAAGTACGATTCTATTCATGGTCGATTTAATTCAAAAGTAACTTTCGACAAAAACAATATAATTATTGGTGGTAAAAAAATTCCTTATACTCAAGAAACAGAAGTCCATAATATAAAATGGAAAAAAAATAATGTTGATGTAGTATTAGAATGTACTGGCAAATTTAATTCCAAAGATAAACTATTAAGCCATTTAAAGAACGGAGCAAAAAAAGTTATAGTTTCTGCACCATGTAAAAATTCTGATAGGACAATTGTGTTTGGAGTAAATGAACATACTTTGGTAAAAAAAGATCAAATAATTTCTGCTGCTTCATGCACTACAAATTGCTTAGCGCCAGTAGTTAAAATTCTTAACGATAAATTTGGAATCGAAAAAGGCTTCATGACCACCATACATTCGTTCACGAGTGATCAAAGAATTTTAGATAATTCTCACAAAGATCCACGTAGAGCAAGATCGGCAAGCCAGTCAATAGTTCCTACATCAACAGGAGCCTCAAAGGCAATTGGTGAGATTATACCGTCCCTTAAAGGTAAACTTGAGGGTATAGCCATGAGAGTTCCAACACCAAATGTTTCCTTAATTGAATTTGTTTTTTGTACAAATAAAAATTTAACAATTAAAGAAATTAATGACGCATTTATAGAAAGTTCAATGAGAAATCTTAAAGGAATACTTTCAGTGACAAAAGAAAAACTAGTTTCTGTTGATTTTAATCACAATCCATATTCTGCAATTCTTGACTCAAATTTAACAAATGTTATAGGAAAAAATATGGGCAAGATATCTGCCTGGTACGATAATGAATGGGGTTTTTCTTGTAGAATGTGTGATCTTGTAGAATATCTTCACAAAAAAACTTAATGAAAAGTATTCAAAGTAAAGATCTAGATTTAAAAGATAAAATAATTCTAATAAGACTTGATCTAAATGTTCCACTAAAGGGAAATATAATAATCGATACAAATAGGATAGATAAAATTATACCAACATTAAAATTTTTATTACATAATAAATCAAAGCTTCTTATCCTTTCCCACATTGGTAGACCCAAAGGGAAAATTACAAAAGAGCTATCACTAAAACCTGTGCGCGATGAGCTAAATAAAAAATTAAATCAAAAAGTAATTTTAAATAGTGAAAATATAAATAAAATAAAAGTTGAGAATTTATTTAATTCAGAATGCAGAGTAGTAATGCTTGAAAATTTAAGATTTTATAAAGAGGAAGAGAATGATGATCATAGTTTTGCAAAAAATTTAGCAAAACTAGGTGATATTTACGTCAATGAAGCTTTTTCTTGTTCTCATCGAAAACATGCATCGGTGCACTCTATTACAAATTTTATTTCATCTTATTCAGGAAATCTATTTGAGTTGGAGGTAAATTCATTAAAAAAAATAACTGAAAATATAAAACGGCCGATATCTTGTGTTATTGGAGGATCAAAAATTTCAACAAAAATAACAGTAATAAAAAATTTAATTAGTAAATTTGATAACATTATTTTTGTTGGAGGTATGGCAAATAATATACTTAAATTCAAAAATAATAAAATTGGAAAATCGATTTATGAAAAAAATTGCGATAATATAATCTCTGAAATATTTAGTTTGTCCAAAAAAAATAACTGTAAGATTTTTATTCCAACTGATGTAAGTGTGGGTAAAAATATCAATGATAAATCCTCTACTAAAAGTGTAAGTGATATATCAAATGAAGATATGATATTGGATATAGGTCCAGAGACTATAAAAATAATTAAAAACATAATTAATAGTTCAAGTACGATATTATGGAATGGACCAGCAGGTTATTTTGAAAATCCTGAATTCTCAAAAGGGAGTAAAGAAATAGCAAAAAAAATTATAGAGAGAAAAAAACAAAATAAAATTTATTGCGTCGCTGGGGGTGGAGATACAGTAGCTGTACTTAACGACTTAGGATTATCAGGTGATTTTGATTTTGTTTCAACTGCCGGTGGAGCTTTTTTAGAATTTCTTGAAGGAAAAGAACTTCCTGGTATAAAGGCATTAAATTCATGAGCTCACTTAATGAAATTGTAAAAAAAATTCTTGAGAATGGAAAAGGAATTTTAGCTGCAGATGAAAGTACAGGAACTATGACAAAAAGACTTGAGGCAGTAGGTGTACCTTCAAGCTCAGAAAATAGACTTTTGTTTAGAGAGACACTTTTCTCATCAGATGCAATGAAGGATTTTGTTGGAGGGGTAATTTTATACGATGAAACAATTAAACAAAATAGTTTATCAAAATTAAAAATACCTGAATTAATTTCTCAAACAGGAGCAATACCAGGAATTAAAGTAGACACTGGAGCAAAAGTTTTAGCTAATTCTAGAGAGGAAAAAATAACTGAGGGTCTTGATGGTTTAAGAGAAAGGCTCAAAGAATATTATAAACTTGGTGCAAGATTTACTAAATGGAGAGCAGTTTATTCTATTACCGAAGATTACCCAAGTAAACTATCTATATATTCTAATGCTCATGCTCTTGCTAGATATGCCGCTCTTGTACAAGAAAGTGGAATGGTTCCTATAATTGAACCAGAGGTATTAATGGATGGTCAACACAGTGCAGAGGAGTGTTTTAATAAAACTTCAGAGGTTATAAAAAAATGTTACGATGAATTAAGTAAACATAAAGTTGATCTTAAAGGTACTATTTTAAAACCTAATATGATCTTACCTGGTGCAAGCTCTAAAAAAAAAATTGACACAAAAACAATAGCTGAATTAACTTTAAAGTGTCTTAAAATTTCTGTCCCGACAGAGGTCCCGGGTATAGCTTTTTTATCTGGTGGTCAATCTGAAGTGGAGGCAACTAAAAATTTGAATAGCATAAATCTAATAAATGATACTAATTTTATAATGACTTATTCTTACGGTAGAGCACTGCAACAAAGCGCACTAAAATTTTGGTCGAAAAATATTACAGATATAAAAGGTACCCAAAACATATTTAATCACAGAGCTAAAATGTGTTCACTGGCTTCTAAAGGTAAGTGGTTGGAAACTCTTGAAAAAAATTAAACATTCTAAAAAATTTATTTATCTCATCTCTCCAATTAGGATAAGTAATTTAAAATTTTTTCGTGATCTTGAAGATATTTTTAAATCCAAAAAAGTGCATTATTTTCAACTAAGATTAAAAAATACACCAAAAAAAAATATTATTAAAATTGGGAAAAAAATAAAAAAAATTTGTAAAAAATATAAAGTAAAATTTATAATAAATGATGACCCAATATTGACTATGAAAATCGGTGCTGATGGTTGCCATCTTGGTCAAAAAGACATGAATATCAATAAGGCTAGAAAAATATTAAAAAACAAAATTATAGGATTAACTTGTCACAATTCAAAAAAACTTATCAGAGACGCAATTAAATTTGTGCCAGATTATATTGCAATTGGTGCTTTTTTTAAATCAAAAACAAAAAAAGTTAAATATATGGCAAATGTAAAAATACTGAATTTCGCTAAAACAATTACTGATATCCCAATAGTTGTTATAGGTGGAATAAATAACAAAAATTACAAAAATCTTTTGTTGAATAAAGCAAACTTTTTAGCTATTTCAAGCTACATTTGGCATAATTATAGTTATAAACCAAACGAAGCAATAAATAAAATAAAATGAAAATATCTGCGAATGAAATTAGAGTTGGAATGTTAATTGAATACAAAAATGACCTTTGGGAAGTTTTAAAGACCCAGCACGTAAAACCAGGTAAAGGTGGTGCATTTGCTCAAATTGAGATGAAAAGTCTAAATAAAGATACTAAAATAAATGAAAGATTTAGGTCTAGCGAAACTGTTGAAAAAGCAAGTGTTGAGGAAATTAAATTCAATTATTCATTTCAAGATGAGGATAATTATTATTTTATAAATCCTAAATCTTTCGAGCAAGTAGAAATAAAAAAAAGTATTATAAGAGATAAAGGGAAACTACTTTCTGAAAATCTAGAAGTGAATATAAGTTTTTATGAAGAAAAACCTTTCAATATATCTTTACCGAACCAAATTAATGTAAATATAGAAACTACTGACGTTGCCTTAAAAGGTCAAACGGTATCCTCATCATATAAACCAGCGGTACTTGAAAATGGTATTAAAATTCAAGTGCCACCTTTTATTGAAAGTGGTGATGAAATTGTTATTGATACAAGAACCATGGAATATGTTAAAAAAGTTTAATTAGTAAATATGAATTCTATATCACCAAATTTAAATATGATGATTAAAGCCTGCGAAAAAGCATCAAAATCGCTTATTAGAGATTTTGGAGAATTAGAAAACCTCCAAGTGTCTATTAAAGGACCATCTGATTTTGTGACAAGTGCTGATAAAAAAGTAGAGAAAATTCTTATAGAGGAACTGTTAAAAAATAAGAAAAAATTTTCTCTTTTAACAGAGGAAAGTGGATTTATTGAAAATGATGATAATGAAAATGTTTGGATTATTGATCCAATAGATGGTACTACAAATTTTTTGCATGGAATACCCCATTTTGCAATTTCAATAGCTTTAAAATCCCATAATGAGATAATTACTGGATTAGTTTTTGATCCTATTAAAAACGAAATGTTTTATGCAGAAAAGAATAATGGTACATTCCTAAATAATAAACGCATAAGAGTATCAAGTAAGAAGAAAATTGAGCAGTGTTTGTTTGCTTACAATGGATCTAAATATCAAAATTTAAATTTAATGACTAGGAAATCTGGTAGTGCTGCGTTAGATCTTGCCTATGTTGCTTCTGGTAGATACGATGGGTACTTTCAGAATAATCTAAATATTTGGGATGTTGCAGGTGGCATAATTTTAGTAAAGGAAGCAGGTGGGATTGTGAATAATTTTGATTTATCACAAAAAGAGAATATTGAAATATTTGCTTCAAGTTCAAATATTAACCAAAAAATGCTTGAAAAACTTAATAAGTTTTAATTGTTTTATCATTTTCTTTTGCTATAAGTCTCGATATGAAAAAAGACATACATCCTAACTATCATAAAATAAAAGTTGAAATGACTGATGGTAGTCAATTCGAAACAAAGTCTACTTGGGGTAAAGAGGGCGAAGTATTAAAACTTGAGATTGATCCTAAGTCTCATTCCGCATGGACCGGGGGTAAACAAAAGCTTTTAGATAAAGGAAGAGTAAGTAAATTTAATAAAAAATTTCAAAACTTTAGATCAGATAAGAAATAATGAAAAGTGGACTTTTAATGCCTTTAGCAACTGCTGTTTGGCTGGTAGATAACACAACTTTAACTTTTAAACAGATTGGAGATTTTTGTAATTTACATGAAGTGGAAGTACAGGGAATAGCAGACGGAGAGGTAGCAAAAGGTATTAAGCCATATAATCCAATTATATCCGGACAACTTAGTAAAGAAGAAATTGAATTGTCATCAAATGATAAAAATAGGCCGTTACAAATAAAAAGTACAGATGTTGAAATTTCTAGCGAGGAAAAAAAAATAAAAAAATATATTCCTCTTTCTAAAAGACAAGATAAGCCAGATTCTGCTTTGTGGCTCATTAGGCAACATTCTCAATTAAAAGATTCTCAAATAGCTAAACTTGTAGGTATTACCAAAAATTCAGTTACTTCAATAAGAAATAAGAGTTACTGGAACTTTAATAGTCTTAATGCAAAAGATCCAGTTGCTATGAATTTATTTACTCAGAGAGATCTTGTACTTGCGCTAGAGAAAGCCGAAAGACGCATTAAGAGAGAGAAAAAAGAAAAAGAAAAAGCAAAAAAAAGTCAATCCTAATAACCAATTTATCTGGACAATAAAAAATTTAAATGTTAAGAGATCACTTTTTTGGAGGCAGTTATTAAAATAGAAGTTAAAGATAACAATGTTGAACAAGCTTTGAGAGTTTTAAAAAGAAAACTCCAGAGAGATGGTTTTTTTAAAGTTATTAAACTTAGAAATACTTATGAAAAACCCTCAGAGAAGAAAAAAAGAATCCTGCAAGAAAATATTAAAAGAGTAAAAAAGCTAAATAAACTAAAAAATAGAATTTAAAATCGCGGGGTGGAGCAGTCTGGTAGCTCGTCAGGCTCATAACCTGAAGGTCGGCGGTTCAAATCCGTCCCCCGCAACCAA
>MDTD01152060.1_pt1 | contig 14904 bp, 15 predicted proteins | sample 811221 | NCBI WGS metagenome assembly MDTD01 (sample SAMN05326646, study PRJNA326480) | marine metagenome | isolation source: seawater | place: Pacific Ocean: South West | collected 2011
AATATTGCTTTACAAATCAATAATGGTCTCTCAGAAATTCTAAAAAAAGAAGGCTATAAAAATATTTCGGATGTTATTGGCAAATTTAAAACTTGACGTCTAAAGAATGAAATTCTATACAAGCGGTTGCCATGTCAAAAAAATGTGAATTAACAGGTAAAATACCTTTAAAAGGTCATAATGTGAGCCATGCAAATAATAAGACTAAAAGAAAATTTTTACCAAATCTTAAAAAGATAAAATTTAAGAGCGATATACTAAAAAAAAGTTTAAAATTAACTGTGTCTAATGCTGGAGTAAGATCAGTCGATAAAAAGGGAAGTTTCGATGAGTATATCAAATCAACTAAACAAAAATATCTATCCCAAAGATTAAAAAAATTGAAAAAATCTTTAGCTACTAAAACAGTTTAATGAAAAAATTGTTCTTGATACTTTCATTTTTGATGGGGTTAATAGTTTTAACCTCTAATTACTTAGTTCAATTTCCAGTTAAATATTTAGGTCTTAATGACATTTTAACATACGGAGCGTTTAGTTATCCAATAGCTTTTCTAATAACTGATTTAGCTAATAGAACATATGGTAAGGAAGTTGCAAAAAAAATTGTTTATATTGGATTTTCATTAGGTATTTTTTTTACTTTGTTTTTTTCTACAAATTTTACAGACCTAATTTCAGTAAGAATTGCAATAGGTTCAGGAACTGCTTTTTTAATTGCACAATTGTTGGATGTTAAAATTTTTGACAAACTTAGAAAAAAAGAATGGTTCATAGCTCCATTGGTATCCTCAACAATTGGTTCAATGGTTGATACATTTTTATTTTTTACAATATCGTTTTATTCTACAGGTGTACCCTGGATTACATTAATGATTGGGGATTTTTTAGTAAAAATGCTTGTTACTTTAATTATGTTAATTCCTTTTAGACTACTATTAGGTTCTCTAAAACCTGTCTAACTATTAAGAAAAAATTTATAAGAAAGAATTTTATAAACTAGTTTAGCAACTAAAAAATTATAAGAATCAAAACCTTTAATAGGAGATAATTCATTTATATCAGCACCAACTATATTTGCATTTTTGAAAGAAATTCTTAATAATTCTAAAGTTTCATCCCAAAATAAACCACCAGGTTCTGGTGTACCAGTTGCAGGCATTATTCCTGAATCAAAACCATCAACATCGAAAGTGAGGTAGACTGTCTTATTTTTTATAAGTTTTTTAAAATTATTTAAATTCCACTTTTTTTTATCTTTAGCCCAAAAAATTTTTATTCTTTTTTTATTTTTTTTCAAATAAGGAATTTCAGATTGGGATATATTCCTAATTCCTATTGATATGACTGAGACATTTTTAAAATCTAAACATCTTCTAATTGCTGAAGCATGGGAGAATCTTTGATTATTATAACTATCTCTTAAGTCGGCATGGGCATCAAAATGCAAAATACAAATTTTTTTATACTTTTTTATAAAGGGTTTTATGCTACCTGATGTTAATGTATGCTCTCCTCCTAAAATGAGAGGGAAAGCTTTTTTTTTTAGTATTTTATCGTTTATTTTAGATATCTGATCTAAAGCATTTTTCATATTTTTTTTAATTTTAAAAGGTCTTAACGTTTTAACACCTATTTTTTTATAAGGCTCGCAATTAAATTCTTCATCAAATAGCTCTACTTGATGTGAAGCTTTAATTATTTCTTTAGGTCCGTTTCTAGTGCCTCTACCGTAACTTACAGTTTTTTCTAATCCAAAAGGAATTATAATTGAGTTCTCTTTTTTTTTGAAATTATTTTCAAAACCTAGAAAGCCATCTTTATTAGATAAAAAATTCAATTGACTACCCAAATATTTTGGCAAAATTTTTTCTCTCTCTTTTTTTCCATGCACCTTTATGGAAAGCATCACTAGCAATAAGTGGCAGAACACTTGTTGCCTCAGCATAAACCATCTGTTCTTTCGCCATATCAACTTTACCCCAAGAACTTGCCTCTTTTAAAGTAGAACTGCTACACGCTCCATCTCTTGAATCCGCAACAGTAATTTGAACTGCATATTTATGCATATCAACTTCTTTACCAAGTAACTCTGCACAAATTACTGTATCTTGTATAAAGTTTTTTGGAACACCTCCACCGATCATAAATAATCCAGAATTTTTCGATTTAATTTTTATTTCTGTTAACTCTCTAAATTCTTTTATTGAGTCAATCGTAATATGATTATTAGGTCGCTTTTCTTGATGCATCACTAGCCCGAAACCCGCGCTAGAGTCCGTAAATGCAGGACAAAATATTGGCACTTGGTTATCATAGGCCGTTTCAATTAAAGAATTTCTTTTTTTTGCATTTTTTTTTAAATATTTTCCTATTTCTTTGATGAATTCTCTGGAAGTGTAAGTTTTTGGTTTTAGATTATCGGCAATTTCACATATTTTTTTATCACATAACTGTAGTTCATTTTCATCTATGTAGGTATCATAAATTCTATCAATATAATTATCTCTAAGAACAGTATCGTCTTGAAACTGTGAACCTTGATAATGTTTAAATCCCAGTGCTTCAAAAAAATCCATATCTATAATTGATGCTCCAGTTGCAACGATTGCGTCAACCATATTATATTTGATCATATCTCTATAAATATGCATACAACCAGCTGCGGATGTAGAACCTGCTAATGTCAAAAATATTGTACAGTTTTTATCGGATAACATATCATTAAATATACCAGCCGCTTTTGCTGTCTCTCTTGATACAAAAGACATTTTTTCCATCGATGAGATTATGTTTCTTGAGTCGAATGATGAAATATCAATATGTTCTACTTCATTCTTAAGAAGTTCTTTTTTGATATTATGACCATAATTTTTTTTTTTTGACATTACGCAACAAGGAAACCTTTACTTATTACTTTATCGTACATTGTCATTATAGGGTCATCTTCAACTTCAAAAATATTATCAGAATAAAATCCATTAAAGTGAGTTCTGAAAGTTAGTCCGTATGCCCCTAACTGTCCTAATTCAATATAATCATTTTCTTTGACATTATTTGGTAGGATGAATGGTCCCTTCATGTAGTCCATGCTATCACAAGTGGGTCCATAAAAATCAAAAGAAGTTAATTTTTTTGAAACTAATCTTCCATTGGTAATTAATCGTGAAGGGTAAACTAAATTTGGCACTCCTCCATCAAAAAGAGTACCGTATGTTCCATCATTAATATATAATTTTTGCTTTTTCCTTAAATTTACTCTGACGATAGTTGACCCGCTCTCGGCCACAATTGCTCTACCTGGTTCACATATAACCTCGGGCATTTTTATTAATTTAAGTTTTTCTAGTGACTCGTTAATTTCTTTTAAATAATTATCTAAAGATTGTGGTATTAAATCTGGGTATATTGTTGGAAAACCCCCACCTATATTAATTATGTCTGGAATTATCTTTGTTTTTTTAATGATGTTGCCGATTTCTTGAATTCCTTTAGCATAAGATATTGGGTGCATACATTGTGATCCAACATGAAAACTTAATCCAATTTTTTTCGCATATTGTCTTGTAAGTCTTACCAGACCTATTGCTTCAGAATTCAAGGCACCAAATTTTTTCGATAAATCTATTTCTGCATGCTCATTTGATACAGCAACTCTAACAAATAGAACTAAATCTTTAGCTTCATTAGTACTATTGATTATTTTTATTAACTCATCTTTTGTATCTAGTGAAAATGTTTTAATTCCATACTTAAAATATGCCTCAGAAATGTTTTCTCTCGACTTGACTGTGTGCATGTAAGAGCATGTTACGTTAGGATCTATTCCTTTAATTGTTTCAATCTCTTTTAATGAAGCAACGTCAAAATCATTTATTCCACTCTCTATAATTGTCCTGATAACTAAAGGATGTGGGTTAGTTTTGACTGCGTATAATATTCTACCAGGAAATTTTTTTTTGAAATACTTTGATGCTAATTGTATAGATTTTTTTCGTATACAATATACTGGCTCAGTTGGTTTCAGCTGATTTATTAAACTATCAACCGATTTAAATTTTTTCATAATTAGCTCCTAAAAAAAATTTAACAAAAAAAAATGCATAATTAATATGCATTTCTATATTAATTCAGCAAATATGGCATTCTATCGGTAATGTAAAGTAAATATTCTCTGTATTTTAACAAAAATAACACTATTGAATTATTTATTTAAATGACCATATGATATTTAGTATGGATAACCTAGGCGTGAAAAAAATAAGCGAATTTACTGATAAATCATTACTTATTGTAGATGATGATAACCCTTTTAGAGAAAGATTAGCCAGGGCAATGGAAAAAAAAGGATTTGAAGTTATACAGGCAGAAGGTGTTAAAAAAGGTATAGATACAGTTAAATCAAAAAAACCGGCATTTGCCGTAGTAGACCTTAGGTTGAATGATGGTAACGGACTTGAGGTTGTAAAAGAAATTCAATCAACTAATTCTAATAGTCGAATCGTTATGTTGACTGGATACGGAAATATTCCTACTGCTGTTGCAGCAATTAAAGAGGGTGCAATAGACTATTTAGCAAAACCAGCTGATGCTGACGATGTGGAAAAAGCTTTACTAGCTGATCCTAATAAAAAAGCTGCTCCGCCAGAAAATCCAATGTCTGCAGATAGGGTAAAGTGGGAGCATATTCACAGAGTTTTTGAGTTGTGTAATAGAAACGTTTCTGAGACAGCCAGAAGGCTGAAAATGCATAGACGAACTCTCCAAAGAATATTATCTAAAAGATCTCCACGATAAAAAACTCTTACCAACAAAAGATACCAAAATTGTTAAAATTGAAATTTTTAAAATTTCAGCAGGCAAAAATGGTAGTACGCCAAGAGCCCAAATTTTTTCTGTAGGTACAAAGTTAATTAACCATATAATACCAAATATATAAATAAACGTTAAGGAAAACAAAAATATCAAAAAATTAAAAACAAATCTTTTAAAAATATTAGTGTCTCTAGAAATTTTAAGAAAACCTGAGAAAAATACTGCAGGCAAAAATCCTATTAGATACCCCATCGTTGGTCCAATAAAATAACTCAAACCAATACCTTTTTCAGGAGTACCAGCAAAAACTGGTAAACCAATAATCCCTTCAAATATATATAGCGCTACCGCAGCCAATCCTATTCTCCAACCAAAAATAACACCTAAAAATAAAACAATTAGTGTTTGCATAGTCATAGGGACTGGATAGAAAGGAATTTTGATTTTTGCTGAAATAGTAAGTGCTATAGATCCAAGAAAAATTATCGAAAAATATTTAATAATTTTTTGAATATTACTGCTTTTTACAATTTCCATATTTTTATAATACTATTTTAAAACAGTATTTTCTAGTTTTTTGTTAGTTTAAGAAATACGTCCTCCAAATCACCATCGTCTGTCGACATATCTAATATTTTAACATTTTGTAATTTTATAATATTGATAACATTATCAATTATATTTTCATTTTTTTCATAGGAAATTGTCAATTCTTCGCTACTTGAACGAATAATTTTAACTAATTTTGATAAATTGCTATCACTTTTAACTTCTTTATCTACTTTAAATTTGATTATTTTTGATTGAAATTTCTCAATTAAATTTTTAGTAGTATCTAGTGCTACCAAATTCCCTCTATTTATTATACCTATGCGATTACACATTTTTTCAGCCTCATCTAAATAATGAGTAGTCAAAATAATTGTTACACCCTGTTCATTTAACATTCTTACATTTTTCCAAAGATTTTGTCTCAATTCAACATCTACACCTGCTGTTGGTTCATCTAGTATGACTATTGGCGGCTGATGAACTAAAGCTTTGGCAATAAACAGTCTCCTCCTCATACCACCAGACAAACTTCTCGCATAGCTGTCAGCTTGATTTTCAAGAGATACTAATTTTAAAATCATATCTGTAATTCTATCTTCTTTTTTTACACCATATAAACCAGCCTGCAATTCAAGTAATTCTCTTGGACTAAAAAAAGGATCTACATTAATTTCTTGAGGCACTATTCCAATTGAAGCCCTTACTTGTCTTGGATTTTTGTCTAAATTAAATCCCCATACATTAACATCACCATCAGTTTTTATAACCAATCCAGAAAGAATATTTATAAATGTGCTTTTTCCCGCTCCATTAGGACCGAGTAAACCAAAAATTTCACCCTGTTTCACCTCTAAGTTTAAATTTTTTAAGGCATGGATAGGATTTGCACCTTTTTTTTTGGTAAATTTTATTTAGCTTTCTAATTGAAATAACAATTTTTTCTGACATAAAAAAATATAGGTTTATAACATTAAGATTATTTTAAAGTAACATTAATTACACTATATGATTAAAAAAAATGTTCATCATTATTTGATAGATGGTTCAGGTTATATATTTAGAGCTTATTATGCTCTTCCGCCTCTAACAAGAAAAAGCGACGGATTGCCAACAGGGGCAGTCAATGGTTTCTGCAACATGTTATTTAAACTATTAGAGGACTCAAAATCATCGGAGAATAAAGAAAGCCCAACTCATTTTGCTGTTATATTTGACTCAGCAAGAAAAAATTTTAGAAACGAAATTTATAAAGATTATAAAGGCAACAGATCTGAAGCACCAGAAGACTTAATCCCACAGTTTGATTTTATTAGAAAATCAGTAATGGCATTTAACTTGCCATCAGTAGAATTACTAAACTATGAGGCAGATGACCTAATAGCAACATACTGTGAACAAATATTATTAAAAGGAGGAAAGGCAACTATAGTCTCATCGGATAAAGATTTAATGCAGTTATATAAAAAAGGTATAAGAATTTATGACCCTATGAAAAATAAATTTATAAATGAGGATGATGTATTTAAAAAATTTGGAGTAAAGCCGAATAAAGTTATAGATGTTCAAGCCTTAGCTGGTGATTCAAGCGACAATGTTCCTGGAGTTCCAGGAATAGGAATTAAAACTGCAGCAGAACTTATAAACAAATACGGAAATTTAGAAAATCTTTTAAAGAATGCAAATGAAATTAAACAAAATAAAAGAAGAGAAACTATTTTAGAAAATAAAGAAAAAGCAATAATTAGTAAAAAGTTAGTTACTTTAAAAAAAGATGTACCTGTAAAAGAAAATATTGATAGTTTTGTTCTAAAAGAGATAGACAAAAAAAAACTATACAATTTTTTGAGAGAAATGGAATTTAATAGATTATTAAGTTCAGTGATTTCTATGTATGGAGAAATTAGTTTTCAAAAAGAAAAAAAAAATATTGGGCTTAATAATATTTCTAATAAAAATTATTTTTTAATTAATGATGTAAATGAGATTTCTAAGTGGATAAAAGAGGCTGAAGAAATTGGGGAATTTGCTATTGATACCGAAACCAGTTCGCTTGATCCTCACACAGCTGATTTAGTTGGAATTTCCATTTCAACATCAATAGGAAAAGCTTGCTATATACCAATCAATCATACTAAAGGTAGTAATGTTAAGGAAAATGAAATTTTAAAAAAACTTAAACCGATTTTAGAGGATAATAGTATAAAGAAAATTGGCCAAAATATAAAATTTGATTTCGTTATTTTTTATCAAAGAGGAATAAAGATAAAATCTTTAGAAGACACCATGCTTATGTCTTATGTTCTTGATGCTGGCAAAAATAGACATAATATGAATACTCTTTCAGAAATTCATTTAAATCATAAACCAATTTCGTATAAAGATTTGGTAGGAAGTGGAAAAAAACAATTAAATTTTAGAGATGTTGAAATAAATCTTGCTAAAGATTATGCAGCTGAAGATGCAGATATAACTTATCGATTATATAAAATCTTTTCAAAAAACTTAAAAACTGAAAAACTTACAAAAATTTACGAATATTTTGAAAAACCACTAATAGATATTTTAGCTGAGATGGAAATACGTGGTATTAAAGTAGATCAAAGTTTCTTAAAAAAATTGTCAAAAAAATTCAAAAATAAAATAGACGAATATGAGGATGAAATTTTTAAGATTTCAAAAAAAAAATTTAATATTGCATCGACTAAGCAATTAGGTGAAATAATGTATAATGATCTAAAGATATCTTCCTTAAAAAGAACAAAAAAGGGAAGTTTTGCAACAAGCGCTTCAGTCTTAGAGGACTTGGCATTTAAAGGTCACACATTACCAAAATTGGTTTTAGAATGGCGACAAGTTTCAAAATTGAAAAATACATATTCTGATGCAATACCCGAATATATTAATAACAAAACTGGGAGAGTGCATACTTCTTTTTTGTTGGCAGCGACAACTACTGGCAGACTTGCATCAAGTGATCCAAATTTACAAAATATTCCAATCAAAACAGAGGATGGCAAAAATATAAGAAGATCATTTATATCTGAAAAAAATAATTTCTTAGTTTCGGCGGATTATAATCAAATTGAAATGAGAATTTTGTCTGATATTGCAGATGTTAAACATCTGAGAAAGGCATTTTTAAATAATGAAGATATTCATTCTTTGACAGCAAGCCAAGTTTTTGGTGTAGATGTAAAAAAAATTAATAGTGATCTAAGGAGAAAAGCAAAAGCTATTAACTTTGGTATAATTTATGGTATCTCACAATACGGTTTAGCAAAACAAATTGGAGTTTCAAATACCGAAGCTGAAGAATTTTTAAATGCTTATTTCTTAAAATTTCCTGAAATAAAAGAATATATGTCTGAAACAATAAAATTTTGTAGAAAAAGCGGCTACGTAAATAATATTTTTGGAAGAAGAACTTATCTGACTAGTATTAATGATAAAAATTTTAATGTTAGAAATTTTCAAGAGAGATCTGCAATTAATGCGCCCATACAAGGATCTGCATCAGAAATTATGAGATTAGCAATGATTAGATTAAATGAAAAATTTTTAGAAAAAAAAATGAATATTAAAATGTTACTCCAAATTCATGATGAACTAATTTTTGAGGTACCCAAAAAAGACATTATTAAAGCATCAAAAGTTATAGAGCATGAAATGACAAGTGTTAAAAGCAGCCAATTTCATTCATTTTCAGTACCAATTTTAGTCGATGTAAATTCAGCAGAAAATTGGGGATTGCTACATTAATCAATTCTTGCCCAATTAATAACAATTTAGTATTTTTATAATTAGTATGAGCAAAACTATTGCACTTATAGATGATGACAGAAATATATTAACTAGTATTAGTATCGCATTAGAAAAAGAGGGATTCAAAGTTCAAACCTACTTAGATGGAGAAAGTGCGTTAATAGGATTAACAAGGATACCTCCCGACTTAGCAATAATAGATATTAAAATGCCAAAAATGGATGGTGAGGAACTTTTGAAGAAATTGAGAAAAAAAACCTCAATGCCTGTAATATTCTTGACTTCTAAAGATGATGAAGTTGATGAACTACTAGGTTTAAAACTTGGTGCTGATGATTTTGTAAAAAAATCTGGTGGATTTTCTATAAAGGTTCTAATTGAAAGAATTAGAGTTCAATTAAGAAAAAAAGAAAATAATATTGAAGACAATAAAAATATAATTACACATGGGAAATTAAAACTTGATCCATCTCAACTTGAATGTGAATGGGGGGGAAAACAATTGCCTGACAAATTAACAACTACTGAGTTTTTAATTGTGAAGGAGTTAGCAAAAAGACCTGGAATAATTAAGGAAAGATCTCAATTAATGGATATTGCTTATAGAGACGATACTGATATTGAAGATAGAACTATAGATAGTCATGTTAAAAGAATTAGAAAAAAATTTAAAAAAGTTGATAGTGAATTTTCAGCAATAGAAACTAGATATGGTAGCGGGTATCGATGGAACATTAACTAATGTTGGGTAAATTTTTCAAGAATATATCTATTTTAAAAAAATTTTTATTTATAAATTTATTATTGTTAATTGTTATAGGCAGTTTTACACTTCTTTATTTACAGAGTGTAAAACCAAATTTAATAAAAAAAAAAACGATAAAACACAGTCAAGTTATTAAAAATACTACAGAGCATATAAATAGATTAAAAATTTCTTTTAACGATAATGACTTAAGAAAATTTTTATTTTCTACAAGATTTTTATTTCAAAATATAGATAGAGTTATTTTTTTTGATAATAATTATAGATTAATTGCCGATACAAGTACTTTAGACTTAGACCCAAGGTCCTTTACTCAAAAGCTCGAAGTAGTTGAGATGAATGATTTAAGTAAAAAAACAGAAAGTCAAGAAAAAAAAATATTAAAAAATAAAGAGAATAATTTTTCTTTTTTGAAAGAAAAAATAATTGATTATTCTAATTCTAATAAGTTGAGTAGTCCGTTAACTGTAATTCAAGAGAGTTATAATAAGTTTTCATTGATAACATTAAAAAATATTAAGATAGATGGAGAAAATTTAGGTTTTATAGTTATTGCTGAAAATGCTTTAGAAATTAAAAATGCTATTAATGAAAGAAAAAGTTTTATAATAAGGACTGCTCTAATCGTAGGATTAGTAATCTTGATATTTTCATTCGTTTTAAATAGATATTTTTTGAAACCTATTAAGAATTTGGTTAATTATATTAATATTATTAAAGATAAAAGTTCAGAAAAAAAAAATATAGAAAATATTAAAAAAAGAAATGATGAGATAGGAATATTATCGAAATCTCTTGATGAAATGACATATCAATTACAAAAAAGAATTGATACGGCAGAAAATTTTTCAACTGATTTAGTACATGAAATTAGGAACCCACTTGCTTCCTTGAAGAGCGCAACAGAGATTATTGCAGACAACAATGATAAAACACAAAGAGAAAAGTTGATTAATATATTATCGCATGACGTGGAGAGAATTGAAAGATTAATAACTGATTATTCTCAAATGTTAAAAGATGAGGCGGCAATTTCTATTGAAAAAATGAAAATATTGGATTTAAAAGAAATTACAAAATCAGTTGTTGATGATTTCAACAATATATATAATTCTAAAAGAGGAATATCTATTGAGTTTAAAACAAATGATGCAGATAAATACCATATTTTAGGAATTGAAAATAGAATTGAGCAAATTATTGCTAATCTTCTCGACAACTCTATTTCTTTCAGCCAAGACAATCAAAGAATTAATGTAGAACTAAGTGACAATAAAAATGGTAATATTAGCTTAAAAGTTATAGATCAAGGTGAAGGATTTAAAGAAAAAGATACTGAGAAAATTTTCAATCGTTTTTATAGCAATAGACCTGAAAAATTTGGTGAACATTCAGGATTAGGTTTAAATATTGTTAAAAATCTTGTTGAACTTCATAATGGACAAATTAGAGCAGTAAATAATAAAGATAAAGGCGCTAAAATTGAGATTAATTTCCCAAAAAGCATAAACATAAGTTGAAAATTTTAGTTAAAGTTGTTAAAAGCCATTCTTTATGAACGATTTTAAAGTAAAAGATTTATCATTAGCCAATTTTGGTAGAAAAGAAATTTCACTAGCTGAAACAGAAATGCCAGGTTTGATGGCATTACGAAAAGAATACAAGGGTAAACAACCATTAAAAGGTGCGAAAATAGTTGGTTGCTTGCACATGACTATTCAAACTGCTGTTTTAATTGAAACGTTAGTAGATTTAGGAGCAGAAGTTAGATGGTCTTCATGTAATATATTTTCAACACAAGATCACGCAGCAGCTGCTATAGCTAAAGAGGGAATACCTGTTTTTGCATGGAAAGGAGAAACAGAGGAGGAGTATTGGTGGTGTGTTAAGCAAACAATTGAAGGAAAAAAAGACTGGAAACCAAATATGATACTAGATGATGGTGGAGATTTAACTGCTTTAATGCATAAAGATTATAAAGATTTGATGAAATCTATTAAAGGCTTATCAGAAGAAACTACAACAGGTGTTTTAGCATTAAAAAAAATGGAAAATGAGGGAACTTTACTTGTTCCAGCAATAAACGTTAATGACTCTGTTACAAAGTCAAAATTTGATAATTTATATGGGTGTAGAGAAAGTCTGGTTGATGGAATTAAAAGAGCCACAGATGTAATGATGTCTGGAAAAGTTGCTATTGTTGCAGGATTTGGAGATGTCGGAAAAGGAAGTGCTGCGTCGTTGAGACAGGCTGGCGCCAGAGTAATGGTAACAGAAACCGATCCAATTTGTGCGCTCCAAGCAGCAATGGAAGGTTATGAAGTTGTAATAATGGAAGAAATGATAAAACATGCAGATATAATTGTAACAGCAACAGGAAACAAAGATATTGTTACAGCGGATCATATGCGTGACATGAAAGATAGAGCGATTTTATGTAACATTGGTCACTTTGACAATGAAATCCAGGTTGAAGCGTTAAAAAATTATAAATGGGATGAAATTAAACCCCAAGTTCATGAAATAACACTTCCTAGTAATAAAAGAATAATTCTTTTAGCTGAAGGAAGATTGGTAAATTTAGGTTGTGCCACTGGTCACCCAAGTTTTGTTATGAGTGCATCATTTACTAACCAGGTTACAGCTCAAATTGAATTGTGGAATAATTCAGAAAAATATGAGAAAAAAGTATATGTTCTTCCAAAACACTTAGATGAAAAAGTAGCGATGCTTCATTTGGAAAAAGTAGGCGCAAAACTAACTAAACTATCTAAAGACCAAGCGGATTATATAAGTGTTAAACAAGAGGGACCATATAAGCCCGATGCATATCGGTACTAGAAAAATAAAAATTAATATTACTGATATAAAAGATCTAATAAAGGTATCGAAACAAATCGTAAAACACATAAAAATTCATGAGACATACCTTTTCTACGGACAATTAGGTGTGGGAAAAACAACTTTAATAAAAAATATTATCAATCTATTACAAAAAAAATACAAAAAAAAAAAAACTGAAATTACAAGTCCAACTTTCAATATCATAAATGAATATAAAGTTAAACATTTTGCTATAATGCACTGTGATTTATATAGAATAAAAAAAAAAAATGAATTAAATGAAATAGGAATTTATGAAAATCGTATAAATCTTAGATTTATTGAATGGCCTGAGAGATTTAAAAAAAGTTACAGTGATATTATAAATTTAAGGATGCATTATAATAATAATTACAAAGGTAGATATTTAATAATCTCCACTTCAAATAAAAAAAAAAAAATTAATTGATGAACTTAAAAGAAAAAAAATATAAATTACCAGGTGATGCTTCAAGTCGAGAATTTTTTAGAGTAAAAAAGGGTATTATTGTTTACGCAAGAAAAAATAAAAAGAATAATTTATTAAATTACGAAGCAATAAATAGAATATTTAATCAAAATAAAGTTCTTGCACCAAAACTAATCCATCAAGAATATGAAAAAAATTTCATGATATTAGAGGATTTAGGAAATAAATCTCTTTATAAAGTAATTAAGAAAAAAAAAAATAAAGTAAGTATATATTTAGATATTTTAAAAATACTTGAAAATTTACAAAAAATTAAAAAGAAAAAAATTAAATCTTTTAGAAACGAAATTTACCAAATCCCAATTTATAGTAAAAGAAAGATTTTAGAGGAAGCTAATTTATTTACAGAATGGTATATTCCAAAATTTTTTAAAGATAAAAAAAAAAAACATCTTCAAAAAAAATTTAAAAAAATATTTTCTGATTTATATAATCAATTAATTTTGAGGAAAAAAGTTTTTGTTCATAAAGATTTTCACATATCAAATATGATGATAAAAAAAAAAAAGATTTATTTAATTGATAACCAAGACGCTGTAATAGGAAATCCAGCTTATGATTTAGCCTCCCTAGTTGATGATGTAAGAATAAACACTACTTTAGAGGAAAAAAAGAAAATTCTAGAAAAGTTTATTAGCAATAAAAAAAAAATTAAAAAAAAAATTTCTTAAATGATTTTGAAATTCTTAGTATTTTAAGAAACTTTAAAATTTTAGGAATCTTCACAAGATTATCAATCAGAGATAAAAAGAATAAATATTTAAGGATGATACCGCGTGCATGGAGATTAATAGATAATAGATTAAATAACAAAAAATTTGATAATCTAAGAGGCTTGATTAATAAACATTTTAACAATTTAAGTAGTATTAAATGAAATTAGAAACAGCCTTAATCTTGAGTGCTGGATTTGGGAAAAGACTAAAGCCAGTAACTTTAAAAAAACCAAAACCATTAATTAAGATTAAAAAAAAAATTCTTCTTGATAACACAATAGATATCCTTATTAAAATTGGAATAAAAAATATAAAGATTAATACCTTTTATTTATCAGATCAAATTAAAAATTTTGTTCACAAACACCATAGAAATAAAAAAATTGAAATAATACATGATGGAAAAAAAATTTTAGGAACTGGAGGAGCAATTTCAAAACTATCAAAAAAAATTAATGATCAAAATATAATTGTAATCAATCCAGATACTATATGGACTAAAAATTATTTAAAAAGTTTAAATAAAATGATTAAATTTTATAAGAAAAATAAAATTAAAAATATTTTATTATTAGTAAATAAATCAAAAAGTTTTGATAGAACTTTAAAAGGGGATTTTGATTTAAAAAGTAATAGAGTTTATTTCAATAAACCAGAATTTATTTATACAGGCTTTCAAATTATTAATTTAGATTTATTTAAAAAATACAAAAAAAAAATATTTTCTATTTCAAGAATTTGGGATTATCTTATAAAAAAAAATGAGTTATATGGATTCGAAAGCAAAAATAAATTTATACATATTACAGATTATAAAATTTATAAACAATTAATCAAAAATGATTAAATCTTTTGCCCTATCTGGGTCTAGATAGTTAGCATTTATAACTTTTGATTTTTTAAATTTTAAAACAAGTGGATTACCTGTCGGTATTTCTAATT
>MDTD01047246.1_pt1 | contig 14901 bp, 11 predicted proteins | sample 811221 | NCBI WGS metagenome assembly MDTD01 (sample SAMN05326646, study PRJNA326480) | marine metagenome | isolation source: seawater | place: Pacific Ocean: South West | collected 2011
AACCGTCGTCATCCTCGCCGACGTCGCTCGCGTCATCGCCCGAGTCTTCGCGATACCAGTTACCATCGTAATCTACAGGAAGCGGAGGGTTCAACCTGTGAAGATGAAATCAGATGATTGAATGGGTTGAATGAGCATGCACGACTTACCAAAAGTCACCCGGCGTCGTGCATTGATGGAATTTAACTCTCTCGTCGCCCTCGTCGCCCAAGCAATCCACGACGTGATCGGCGCGGGAGAAATCCTCGCCCTCGCTATAGATGCTCTTCGTCACGATGCATCGCATGCCCGCAGCCTTGGCCGCGGAGCATCCGATGTGCGTGTCCTCGACGACGACGCACCGCGCCGGATCGACGCCGAGCGTCTCCGCAGCCAAGTTGTAAATATCCGGGCTCGGCTTCTTCTTCGGCACGACATCCCCCGCGAATACCGGCATGCGATCGGCAAACTCCGGCAACATGGTGTTCACGATGCCCTGCACCGCCTTTTCGTTCGACGTCGAGCACACCGCCACCTTGGCGCCGTGTTCCAACGCTTCACCGACCATACGCTTCACGCCCGGTCGCAACGGCAGCGCACCCTCGTTCACGAGCTCCAAGAACATCTCCGTCTTTCTCAGATGCAGCTTTTTCACCAACTCTTTCCGCGCCTCGGGATCCGTCACGCTCTTCCACGGCTCCGTCTCCGGGACTCCGTTAAAGTAGTGCGTCATGCGCTCCTTTCCCCCCCCGATCTTCAACAACTCCCCGTACGTCTCCACGTCCCACTCGTGATCGAACCCGAACTCCTTAAACGTCTTATTAAACGTCACCCGGTGTCCATCGCGCTCCGTCTCGCACAACACACCGTCGCAATCGAACAACAACGCCTCGGGATAATCAAAGTTTCTGAGCGCCATCGGCGTCGTCATCCCGCGTCCTCGTCGTCCACCGCGCGCGCGCGTCCGCACCGTCGGCCTCGTTCGAAGCGCATCCACCCGCGCGAACATCGGTTTTCTCTTTTCTCTCACCCGACGACGCGTCTCTCTCTGCGCGTCATCGGTCCCCACGCCATCGCACCATTCACGCCGTCATCCCACCTAGCCCCCTCGTCCTCGTTATCCATTCCATGCATGTTCACGTTCATGGCGCGCATTGGATGTGCGCGCGCGGATGGATGATGGATGATGATGCGCTCGAGACGTGCGTTCGAGACATTCATTCGTCGCCGATCGTCGTCGAAGGGACGCGAATGTCCCGCGCGACGGTGCGAACGTCGTCGTCGTCGAGGTCGAGGTCGATCTCGTCGTCGATCTCGATCGCGGTCGCGGTGTCGAGACGCGGTGTCGAGACGACTGGGAATCGTCGACGCGCGTGGGGACGCGTCGTCGCGCGAGGAAGGAAGGAGCAGGACGACGGCGCGTTCGACGCGATGCGAGGGAGGGAGATGCTGGAGAGGGCGATGCGTCGAGCGATGGGAACGGGAGGGGAGAGGCGAGCGGACGACGGGACGACGAGATTCGAGGCGAACGCGCGCGCGGCGTCGTGGGACGCGTTGGCGCGCGAAGCGCGGGAGACGGAGGACGCGGTGGATCCGGACGTGGGCGACGCGCGAGCGAACGCGCGCGATTTTGGCGTCGTGGGGGGGGCGAGGGTGACGTTTTATCGCGACAGCGCGTCGTGGTGCCCGTATTCACAAAAGATTTGGATGCAGTTGGAGGAGAAGCGGATACCGTACGCGCTCAAACGCATCAACATGCGATGTTACGGACCGAAGCCGGCGAGTTTTACGTCCATGGTGCCGAGCGGGGCGTTGCCGGTGATCGAACTCGATGGTCAAGTCATCACGGAGTCATCCGTCATCTCGCGAGTGTTGGAGAGCGAGTTTACCGACGACGACGGGCACAAGAATTTACTTCCGTACGCGCCGGGGAGCGACGACGGTCGACGCGCCGACGCGCTCATGCGACTCGAACGCGCCTTGTTCTCGCGCTGGATGCAGTGGATCACGAGTTCGTGGAACGACGCGAGCGCGCAGAGCGTGTATTGTGAAGTGTTGGATGAAGTCGACGCCGAACTCGGCGCGGGCGGCGGGCCGTACTTTATGGGCGAGGAATTCACGTTGGTGGACATCGCGTACGCGCCGTTTTTAGAACGAATGGCGGCGTCTATTTTGTACTACAAGGGGGTCAAGATTGAGGGTAACGGCGGACGATGGCCGAACGTGGACGCGTGGTTCGCCGCCATGGCGTCGCGCAAAGTGTACAGAGGCATCAAGAGCGACTATTACACCACGGCGCACGATTTACCGCCGCAGTTGGGCGGATGCGCGGAAAACGGCGAAAACGCCGAGGCGCGAGACGCCATCGACGGCACCGACGGCGTGCATTGGCGTTTACCTCTCGGACCTCTCGATGAGACTAGTTTAGAACCGTGGTGGGGGGTGGACGATCCGAAAGCTGCGCGAATGGAAGCCGCCAGACGCGTCATCGAGAATCGCGTCAATGTTGTCAGGTTCGCCGCGAGAGGATGCGGCCAGGAGGGTCGACCGGGGTACTCCGCACCTCTCTCCGATCCGAACGCTCGTCCGGGAGAGGAACACATTCCAGCGGTCGACGAGGCGCTTCGAATCGTCGTCGACGCCATGATGCGAACCGAAGATGACGTTCCTTCATCCGACGCCGTGGCGCGCGGCGATGTCTTTGCGGCGGCGCCCGCCGTCAAGTCGCTCGCGTACCTTCGAGATCGCGTCGGCGTTCCGAGAGACATGAGCTATCCCGCCGCGAGACAGTTTAGAGCCTATTTGAACTGGGCGATCGACGCCTTAGCGACCGTGTAATGTATGTGAATCGTGGCTATTGACAACGCGCGCGCAGCGCGCGCGTTTTGAATGAATGAATAAAAAATCAAATGTTTGGTCGCTTTGGTCGCGTCTCGTCGGTGAAAATGACGCCCGCGTTGAGAAGGAAATCCGCCACGCCTCGAAGCAAAATCATGTCTTCGTTGGGGTAGTACGCACCGCCTCTTCGCCTGCCTGCCTTTTCCGGTCGAGACGACGGCAGGAATGAAAACGCCGAGACGAATTCTCGCGGACCCGCTCGAATCGGCGCGTCAAAGTGGCACGGCACGATTCTGTCAAAGTTCCACCTGGCCACGCGCTTCGCCCACTCGTTCACCGGTTTGGGGACGTTTTCGTACACCAACGTGCCGACGACGGGCGCGACGATGAGTCTGTTCGTGATCTCAGACCAACTCTGTTCGGGGGAGAGCAAATCGTTCGGTCCAAAGTACAACGCCTGCAACGCGTTTCGTTGCCACCCCAAGCGCAACAACTCTTCTCGGTTCATATCCTTGGACGACGTCGTTCGATTCTTCGCCTTGGTTTTGATGTCGAACAGGTTTAAGAACTTCAAAGCGCTGATCGTGAAGTTGTCGTCGTCGCCGCTCTCTTCCAAATCTCTATCCGGAATACAATCCGGAATGTTCTCCGACACGTACACCACGGCGTCCGTTACGAGCAATGTCTTCGACGGCTTGTGAAAGATGGCTGCCTCGATAAAGGACACATACGAAGCGACACCGAGCGCCGGCGGGCGCAAGAGTTCGACCTCGAACTCGTCGTCCCATGGGGTGGGATCTTGACCGAGAATGCCCGTCTTGTTGATGCCGAAGAATTGCGGCGGCAAATTCACCGGCCAACTCCACTGTTGCGGAACGATCCAACACTGCGCCTTGGGATACTTGCGCTGAAACGGACCGACGAAGATTTTGTGTTCAAACAGCGTGGTCGGCAACACGACGTGTTCCACGGGCGCGTCGAGTTCGTCCAGTAACGCCACCATCTCCTTGGTCGGGGCGACGGGCGCGTACACCCACAACCCGCCAGTCTTGAGTTTAATCACCGTCATGCGAACGTTCACGCTCACGTTCAACCCGAGTCCGATGCCTTGCTTTTGTTCAAAAAACCACATCCGACCCGGATCCACCTCGTATCGATACGTCTGGCGCTCGAACGCGGGCACGAGCGGAAACAGAGGCGGCGGCGCGATGAGATACTTTCTTCCCTTGGAATCGTCCGACGTCCCCGTCCCGCGCGTCATCGCCGTTCGATTCTCTCGATCCCGCCCCCCTCCGTCGTCGCTCCCCCCCTTCCTACACTTTCTCACCCTCAAATACGCGCCCACACCGACCGCGACGACGCCTAACGCCCGTCCCGCCGTCGCCGCCGCCGTCGCCGCCGCCGTCGCCGCCGCCGCCGCCGTCTCCTCCGCCCCGCCCGCGAGCGCCGCGCGCGTCCATCCTCGTCGTCGACGCGTCGTCGACGCTCGCGGCTTTCGCGACGCCCGATCCCGTCCCGTCCACACCGACGACACCGACGCGCCCGTCACCACCACCGACGCCATCGCGCGCCTCGGTTCCACGCGCGATGCGATCACCGCCTCCGTCACCGCACCTCTCGATATCGATGTCCGTCGCGTCGTCGCTCTCGCCGTCGATTCGGTCGCGGTCGCGGTCGCGGTCGATGTCGCGGTCGATGGACGGGGAACCGACGTCGAATCGAATCGAATCGAATCGAGTCGAGTCGAATCGAATCGAGTCTTCGATTGACGAATGTCTCGAATGAGATGACGCACGAGGTGATGAGATGATGAATGATGGATGCGTGTCGAGACGATGGATGGATGCGCGTGCCGACAATTGGAGCCAGACCGAGCCGCACGACATCGCGACGGATCGAGAACCGCTCGACATCGCGACGGATCGAGAACCGCTCGACATCGCGACGGATTGAGAACCGCTCGACATCGCGACGACGCGAGACGACGACGAAGACGCAGATCATCGACGACGATCGCGGTGGTCGGGTGGGGTGGGAGATTTCACTCGAATTCACGCAGTCAACCAATCAATCACTCTGATCGATCGGTCTGATCGACTCGAGCGTTACGGAAATCGGAGAGATCGATGGATAATTTACAAAACGCGCGCGGGGCGCAGGTACTGGACTCGCCTTCGCTGAATAAAGGGACCGGGTTCACGTTCACGCAGAGAGAGAGACTCGGATTGCGCGGGTTGCTGCCGCGCAAGTACGAGTCGGTGGAGACGCAAGTGAAACGAGCGTGGACGCAGTTGAATGAGTTCGAGTCCAATCTCAATCGGTATATATTTCTTGAGAATTTACACATGCAAAACGAGAGACTCTTCTATCGCGTCTTGGTGGAACACTTGGAGGAGTTGATGCCGATCGTGTACACGCCAACCGTCGGCGAGGCGTGCATCAATTTCGACGCGCTGTACCGGAATAGGTGCGGCATGTACTTTTCGCGTAAAGACGCCGGAGTGATGCGACGGATGCTCGATAATTGGCCGTCCGATGACGCGGAAATCGTCGTCGTCACCGACGGTGGACGAGTGCTCGGACTGGGCGATTTGGGTACCAACGGAATGGCCATCTCCGTCGGCAAGGTGTCCCTCTACGTCGCCAGCGGAGGGTTCGATCCGGCGAAATCGATGCCGGTGTGCTTGGACTTGGGCACAAACAACGAGGGTCTGCGCGCGCACGATTATTATCTCGGCGCGGACGAGCCGAGACTTCAGGGGGAGGCGCACATGGCTGTCGTGGAGGAGTTTTGCCTCGCCATCAAGGACAAATGGCCGAACTGTTTGATTCAATTCGAAGACTTTAGGACGGAGGACGCTTTTCGAATTCTCGAGCGCATGCGTCATAAGGTTTTATGCTTTAACGATGACATTCAAGGCACCGGGGCAACTATTTTGGCAGGATTGATCAACGCGCTTCGGTCCCAAGGGACGCCCGCGAAGGAGGCGCGCATCATCTTCTTCGGCGCCGGTTCCTCCGCCATCGGCGTGTCGACGCAAATCGTGCACCTGTTGATGAGCGAGGGTCTGAGCGAAGACAAAGCCAAGGAGGCCATCTGGCTCATGGACAGCAAAGGTTTGATCACCGATCAGAGAGAAGATTTCTACGGTCTCTCCGAACAGAAACAAAAGTTTGCGCAAATTGGCCAAGCTCCGTGCGACGACCTCGCCGAGCTCATCGCGCGAGTCAAGCCGCACGCGCTCTTCGGATTGTCAGGTTTTGGACCCGTCTTCACTCGCGAGCACATCGAGTTGCTGTGCGAACACATCGGAAAGCCGATCGTTTTCCCTCTCTCCAATCCCACGAGCAAGGCTGAGATCACCGCCTTCGACGCGTACACGTGGAGTAAAGGCAAGTGTCTGTTCGCGGCGGGGTCTCCCTTCGATCCCGTCACCGTCGAGGGAAAGACGTATAAACCGGGTCAAGGAAACAACATGTTCATTTTCCCGGGCGTCGGTTTCGCCGCCGTCTCCGTGCGCGCCAAGTATGTCCCGGACTCGTTTTTCATCGTCGCCGCCCGCGCGCTCGCCGAGGTGGTTCCGGAGGTAGACGTTCGTTCGGGAACAATCTACCCATCCGTGTCCATCATTCGCGACATCTCTCGCCGAGTCGCGGTGGCGGTGGCGAAACACGCGTACGAGATCGAGGTGGCCCAGCTCTACCCGAAACCCGGTGACATGGACGCGTTCATCACCGAGCGCATGTACTTTCCCATGGAGGACGGTGCGGTGTGAATGAACCCCGCGCTTCTTGAAACTCTGCGTTGGCGTCGACGGATTTGAAATCGACCCGCGCGCGTCGACAACGCGTCCACCGTCATCCGTCTTCATCTCGCCGTCGGATGTACGCGTGTGCACGCATGCAGTATGTATAATCGCTCTCCTCAATCGCGGGTATCTCTTGTAACATCACTCCATCCGCGTCAATCAATCGAATCAAATCAATCGCGTCGTCGCGCGCCCCTACTCGAAAGGTCCATGTTTGGTTTCCCGTCCACACGAGCCTCGCGTTCCCGACGCGGTGCCCGCAGAAGACGACGGACGACATCCACCATGGGAGGGCTCTACGTCGTCAAGCGCGACGGTCGCGAAGAACCGGTGGCTTTCGATAAGATCACCGCGCGCATCAAAAAGCTCGCGTACGGGCTGAGCCAAGAGTTTTGCGACCCGGTGCGTGCGCACACGTCGCGGATGCGCGCATTCGTTTGAATCGCGGGCCGAGTTGGGCGAGGACGAGGATGGAGACGGAGACGCGCGCGAGGGGGATCGTCGCGCGCGGGACGGTGGGAAGGATGCGCGAAAATACGTGTGGTCGATTCGTCGCGCGCGAGGGATCGTCGCGCGTCACCGTGCGCGTCACCGCGCGCGTGTTCGTTCCGCATCCGTGTCGCCACCCCATCGGCCGACAGCTTCGCGTTTGAAAAATTTAAACGGCCGGGCAATGGAATTCTTGGTGGATTTTTGAAAATCCAGCGAGCGAGAGCGCGGATGCGTGTGGAAACGAATGAAAGGGCGATGGAGAGAGAGAGAGGGAGAGCGAAGACTGACCCGATCGTCTCATTCGCGTCGCGTCGTAGGTTATCGTCGCGCAAAAGGTGTGCATGGGCGTCTTCGCCGGAGTGACGACGTCCGAGTTGGACGAGCTCGCGGCGGAGACGGCGGCGTCGATGACGTCCAAGCACCCGGATTACGCGCAATTGGCGGCGCGCATCGCGGTCTCGAACTTGCACAAGACGACCAAGAAGTCGTTCAGTGAGACGATGAAGATGATGTACGATCACGTCAACGAGCGCAACGGAAAGTGGTCCCCGTTGCTCGCCGACGACGTCAACGAGGTGATCGTCGCTAACGCCGAACGTCTCGATGCCGAAATCGTCTACGACAGAGATTTCGATTACGATTACTTTGGATTCAAGACGCTCGAGCGATCGTACTTGCTTCGCATCGACGGCAAGGTTGTTGAGCGTCCGCAGCACTTGCTCATGCGCGTCTCCGTCGGAATTCACAAGACGGATATCGAAAAGGTTGTCGACACGTACCACTTGTTGAGCGAACGCTGGATGACGCACGCGTCTCCGACGTTGTTCAACGCCGGTACGCCGCGCCCGCAGCTCTCGTCGTGCTTTTTGATTTGCATGAAGGAAGACTCCATCGAAGGCATCTATGACACCTTGAAGGAGTGCGCGTGCATCTCCAAATCCGCCGGCGGCATCGGTTTGTCCATTCACGACATTCGCGCGACGAGCTCGTACATTCGCGGCACCAACGGTACGTCCAACGGTATCATTCCAATGTTGCGCGTGTTCAACGACACTGCTCGTTACGTCGATCAAGGCGGTGGTAAGCGCAAGGGTGCCTTTGCCATCTACCTCGAACCGTGGCACGCGGACATCTTCGACTGGCTCGACTTGCGCAAAAACCACGGCAAGGAGGAGGCGCGCGCGCGCGATCTCTTTTACGGCTTGTGGACGAATGATTTGTTCATGAAGCGAGTGGAAGCGAACGGTGATTGGACGTTGATGTGCCCGAATGAGTGCCCGGGTTTGGCAGACTGCTGGGGTGAAGAGTTTGAAAAGCTCTACGAGAAGTATGAAGCCGAGGGCAAGGGGAAGAAAACCGTCAAGGCGCAACAGCTCTGGTTTGCGATTCTCGAGTCTCAAGTCGAGACAGGTAACCCGTACATGCTCTTCAAGGATGCGTGCAACCGCAAGTCGAACCAACAAAACCTCGGTACGATCAAGTCTTCCAACTTGTGCACGGAGATTGTCGAGTACACAAGCCCGGAAGAAACCGCGGTGTGCAACTTGGCGTCCATCGCGCTCCCGCGCTTTGTCATCGAAAACAACCCGTCCTCGCCGACCGGACGCACGGAGACGAAGAAGCTCGTCGGTTCGTTGAAGGCGAAGGAGCGTCACTTCGATCACTCCAAGCTCTTTGAAATCACGCGCAAGGTAACGCGTAACCTCAACCGCATCATCGACGTCAACTACTACCCGGTGGAGACGGCAAAGCGTTCCAACATGCGCCACCGCCCGATTGGTCTCGGCGTGCAAGGCTTGGCCGACGTCTTCATTCTCCTCGGTATGCCGTTCGATTCCCCGGAGGCTCAAAAGTTGAATGCTGAAATCTTTGAGACGATTTATTTCGCGGCGCTCACCGAATCCAACGCGCTCGCCGTCGTCGAGGGACCATACCAAACGTACGAAGGTTCTCCGGTGAGCAAGGGCATCTTGCAACCGGATATGTGGGGCTTGACGACGATGCCAGGTGGAGACCGCCACGATTGGGCTGGCCTCCGCGCTGCGATCGCCCAGCACGGTGTTCGCAACTCGTTGCTCGTTGCGCCGATGCCGACCGCGTCCACCTCGCAAATTCTCGGCAACAACGAGTGCTTTGAGCCGTACACGTCGAACATTTACGCTCGTCGCGTGCTCTCGGGCGAGTTCACCGTCGTGAACCAGCACTTGTTGTCTGATCTCACCGAGCTTGGTTTGTGGGATCCGGAATTGAAGAACGCTCTCATTGGCAACAACGGTTCTGTCGCGGATTTGGACATTCCTGAAAACTTGAAAGCCATCTACAAGACGGTGTGGGAGATCAAGCAGCGCATCCTCGTCGACATGGCGGCGGATCGCGGCGCGTTCATCGACCAGTCTCAGTCCTTCAACGTGCACATGAGCGATGCGAACAGCGGTAAGCTCACGTCTTTGCACTTCTACGCTTGGAAGAAGGGTCTTAAGACTGGCATGTACTACCTCCGCTCTCGCGCGGCGGCGGATGCCATCAAGTTCACGGTTGACGTCAAGCAGAAGCAACAAGTGGAAAAGGAGAACACGGCGCCGGCGAGCCCGCGCAAGCCGACCAGGGCTGACCTTGACAAGATGACTGAAGAGGAAAAGGAAGCTTACTTAGCCGCGAAACTTCAATGCTCCTTGCAAAACAAGGACGAATGCGTCATGTGCGGAGCGTAAAGCGCACGGATGGAGAATGAATGGTTTGTTCGAGAGTTTTCCGGCGGAGCAGGGAAGACAACGTTAGGCGACGCCCGAGCGCCGAGTGCGGTCTCGCGCGGCAAAATGCATCAATCTAATTACATACATAGTGTAACTCGCATCTGTGAATACATACATACATACATACAACATTGAAAAAATGACACGACGACACAGACCCGGGTGACGCGCTCCCCTCGAGGACGTGACATTGAGGCGGACGATGGACCCGACCTACGCGGGCCCGTACGGGCACGCCCACGGCGGTGGGGCCCCGCACGCGCAATCGGGGATGTATCAAGCGCCCTCTCAGGGGTTGCTCCCGTCCTACCCGTACGACGCGGCGACGACGCTCCAGAGCGAACTTCTCGACGAAGGTCATCTCCCACCGGCGGTGACCGCGATGGGTTTCGATCAAGGGGAAGAGTTACTGTGGTGCGGGACCGAGGACGGATGGCTGTCCGCCATGTACGCCCCGACTCTGGGCAGGCACGTCTCGGTGGAGGCGCACGCGCACGCAATCACCCAAGTGGTCCCCATTGCGTCCGGGGCGCTGAGTCTGAGCGCATCGAGCATCACTTTTCACACGTCGGGCGGCGTGCGCACGCTCACGTGCGCGCAGTGCGACGGTGAGAGGAGCGCGTTGAAAGCGATGGCGTATCAACATCCGAGCGGACGCATGGCTGGGAAATTATTCGTGGGGAGAGCGACGCCGGTGGTGGAACAGTACGACTTGACGCGAGGCGTGCTCGTCAAGTCGGTGGACGTAAACGGAGGCTCAGAGACGTTGGATTGGGGCACGCAGTGCGCGTTGCTCGTCGTCGGCGGAGCGAATGGGGAGTTGAGTTTCAGAGATACGCGTAATAGCATGCGACAAGAGCTGGTGGCGACCGCTCACGGATCCGGGAGCGTGAAATGCGTCACGGCGAAGGGGGACCTTGTGGTGACCTGCGGGACGACGATGAGGGCCGGGCAGATTGTTTTGGATCAATTCATTAAAGTGTTCGACGTGCGATACAACGCGAGATTGGTGAATCAAATTCAGTTCACTTCTGGGCCGGTGTCGGTGGACTTCAATCACGGTTACGAATCACCCACGTTGAGCATCGTCGGAACGACGGGTGCGGTGCAAACGCTCGACGTGATGAACCCCGCGATCGCGCCGTTTAACTATCAAATTGATACGCACGGTGCCGCTATAATGGGACAGAGTATATCTTCGACGGGTGAAATCGTCGCCTTCAACGACGATTCCGGTTGGGTGCACATTTACAGCTCGAACGAAGAACCGTACGTGAACAACGAGTCCTTCCCCACGGTGCCCGTGGACGAGGCGGCGTTGTCACAACAGAAGTTTGAACTTCCAGACGATTTATTAGACTGCGGTTTGACGGCCGAGGAAGTGAATCCAGCCAAGGCGGAGTTCAAGTCGAACTCGAGCTTGCATGGGGCGAAGGTTATCGACACGAAGAAGAAGGGATTACCGGACATTTACACTCGCATGGAATGCAACAAGTCGTCTATGACGGCTGAACGTCGTTACGAGGAGTTTGACTTTGCGGCGTATAACAAGACTCGTCTTCCGGGTTTGACGAATGATCTCGCGAATTGCTACGTGAATCCCGTGCTGCAGATGCTAAACTTTGTTCCAGAGTTGCGTTCTCACGTCGTCGGACACACTTGCGAGCGAGAATTCTGCCTGACGTGCGAGATGAGCTTTTTGTCTCACATGTTGCGCATTTGCCCACCAGGTTTGGCGACGCAACCGTTGAATTTCTTGCGCACGCTTCGTCAAGTGCGCGAGGCTGCGGCTCTTGGTCTCATCGAAGGTCGAGACGAACTCGAGGCGCGCGCCGAACACTCTCCGATTCGACGCGTGCAAGCCTTTCTTCGCTTCATCTTGGAACAGCTGAACAAGGAAGAGCTATCGGAGAGGCGAGAGGCGAACGAAGGTAACGCGTCCACCGATCGAACCGCGTGTGAAAACATTTTCGGTACCATTTCACGGGAAACGTTGAAGTGCACGCAGTGCGCGGTGACTACGTCGAAAGAAATGCGAAATTTCCAGGTGGATCTACATTACCCGTCCATGCTTTCGGGGCAGCGTCCGGCGTTTGTCGATTTACTCAGCAAATCACTCGCGGTCACGCAAGAGATGCGCGCGTGGTGTGATGGACACAAGGCGTACACCCGGATGAAACAAGATAAGTTGCCGTCATCGCTTCCGACAGTGTTATCCGTCAACCTCGGCATGGCAGACCTGAAGGATTTGCACTGGTGGGGCATCGACACGCACGCGCACCCGACGATGGATGCGTTCAGTAGCAAAGTCGAGGAACGTTGGCTCCCGCATTACATTCAGCTCACGCTCGACGCGGATAAGAAGACGCTCGTGGCGAAGCACGCCTTAGAAACGTCTCAGTTTCAAGATTCCCCAAACTCGGTCGTGTACGAGTTGACTGGACTCGTCGTCTTCAGTCGTAACATCGATGAAGAGATCAAGAAAGGTTTCGACTTGCGTCAAACGAAGACTACTGACATTTCGGGTCATCTCGTGAGCTTCATCAAGGTGAAGCCGCCCTATGTGGACATTCCCGGCGACTTCACGGCGTCGCCGAAGAGGCCTGGAAACACGCCGGGAGTGTCTCCTCTCGCCACGACCGGCGCGCAGAAGAAGAACGACGATAACAAGTCCGCGAAGCCGGTACCGTCGCTCACCTCATCCACGGTCGCGAGCACGCCGACACTGTCACGCGTGGCGGCGCCCATTAATCCGAGTGAGTGGTTGTTGTTCAACGACTTCGTCGTCAGCCAAGTCTCGAAGGACGAAGTGACGCAGTTGTACGGCCAGTTGAAAATTCCGTGCCTATGCATGTTCACAAAGGTCGAAAAGCCGGAACCGAGGCCGCTTCCAGCCTCACCGATCACGTTCGATCTCTACAAGAGAATCACTCTCGATTTGGCTCCGCCGAACACCGACTTGTTTCAGCCATTCGCGTGCGTCGGTGAGGATACGCCCGGACCCGGTGTTTTGCTCGGCATCGACGCAGAGTTTGTTTCCTTGGCCCCGCCGATCATGGCAATGCGTGACGACGGCACGGAATACGAATCCGTTCCGGCGCGTCTCGGCTTGGCTCGCGTCTCCGTCGTTCGCGGTCACGGCGACAAAAAGCTGACCCCGATCATCGATGACTACATACGGGCCGTCGAACCGGTGCACGACTATCTCACTCGATTCAGTGGTCTCGTGCCGGGTGATCTCGATCCCGCTGTGAGTCCGCATTTCATCACGCAATTGAAACACGCATACTTGAAACTGCGATATTTGATTGACGCCGGTTGCATCTTCGTCGGGCACGGCTTGAAGCAAGACTTTAAGATGATCAACATCGTCGTCCCGCCGGAACAAGTCATCGACACCGTCGAGTTGTTCCATTTTAAGCGTCAGCGCAAGTTGTCGCTCAAATTCTTGGCCACTTATCTCCTCGGAGAAGACATTCAGGGAGAGACGCACGATTCGATCGAGGACGCACGCACCGCGGTGAAACTGTATGAAAAGTATCTCGATTTACAGGCGCGCGGGGAGTTTGAATCGGAGCTGTTGGAGATTTACCGCTTCGGCAAGAAACACGGATTCAAGACGGAAGCGAAAGATGACGAACCTCCCAAGAGAAATGAAGGTTTGATGAGCGCCGAGTCGTGGGCAGATCTGCAACAAGACATGTCAGCGCTCGGAATTTCTGACGACGGCGTGTCGTTGCACGACTTTGCGCAACCTCAGCACCCAAATATCACCCCGAATTCGTTGCCCTTCGTGCCACAGATGACACCCGCGCAAGTGAGTCAAATGTTGGGATTCGCAAACGTCCCACAAAACGTTCCTCCAGCCTTTTCAGCGCCGATGCCTCCGGGCGCGCCGCGCGTGCCACCGATGAACATGCCGCCGATGCCTCCGTTGCCTCAGGGGATGCGCGCGCCTCCACCGTTCCCGCCGCCGAATCCGCGCAATCCGCCTCAATGGTGATACATGTATAATACTACAGCGTTGTAATTGTTTATCTATCGCTAGGACTCTTCCCTCGCGAGGCGTCGTCGCGTCGCTCTCGTCGTCGCCGCGCCGCCGCTGCCTCGCGTTCGTGCGCCGCTCGAAATTTTTCCGCGAAACCAACCTTTTGACGCGTCTCCCCGCTCACCACCGCCGGCGCTCCCGCTTTCGACGACCACAGGCGCGCGTACTCGGCGTTCATCCGCACGACGTCGATTTTTCCTCCTCTCCGCGGAAGCGCGTTCAATCGAGCCGACGACGTCGGCGCGCGCTCGGTGGGAATCACCTCGAACGCGTCCCCGTTCCACGGAGGTCGACGGCCGACGGTCGCGGTCCCGAGTCGTCGCGGCGCGTCGTCCGAGTCCACGGTCGTCGCGTCGTCGTCGTCGTCGTCGTCGTCGTCGTCGTCGTCGTGGTCGTGGTCGTCATCTTCTCTTCGTCTCGCTCTCGCGTCGCGTCGTCGTCGAGTGAGAAACCGCTCGATGGCGTCGTCCGAGATGTCTTCCCGTCCCAATCGTCGCAATTGTTCGCGCACGTCCGCCGCGCGCACCCACGCGGTGGAGACGCGGTCCATCGCTCATTCGCCGTCGTCGCGCACTGGTGATGAATGCATGAAATGCGTGCATGCATGCGTGCATGAAATGAATCCATCCAGCGTGACTGCGCGTCGTACGTCCCGTCGCCGAGCGACACCTCTCGCGCGCGTCCCGTCGCATGTCGTCGTCGTCGTCGTCGTCGTCATGACGTCGTCGTCGTCGTCGTCGTCGTCGTCGTCATCGTCGTCCGAACACTCGCTTCCGGCGCTCTGGAGACACGCCATGCGCGCGTACGGTCGTTGGCAAGGATACGCGTGGAGCGTGGTCGTCGTCGCGAGCGGGACGGCGTACGCGCTCAGTCTGGGACTGCGAAGAGAGAGCGGGCGTCGCGCGAACGACGTAGACGACGACGGCGGCGGGGGGGGAGGGAGGTGATTCGATTCGATTCGATTCGATTCCCAACTCTGTCT
>MDTD01123674.1_pt1 | contig 14899 bp, 11 predicted proteins | sample 811221 | NCBI WGS metagenome assembly MDTD01 (sample SAMN05326646, study PRJNA326480) | marine metagenome | isolation source: seawater | place: Pacific Ocean: South West | collected 2011
TACTTTCTTTGATATAGATAAAACAACAATTCCGTATATCAGTGATATAAGTAAATTGAAACAAAATAAATTTTCACCTGGTAAACATATTCCTATTGTTTCTGAAAAAAAAATCTTAGAGGATAAACCAGATTATGTTTTAATTCTCGCTTGGAATTTTGCTGATGAAATTATACAACAGTTGTCAAGGTATAGAGAAGGTGGGGGAAAATTTATCATACCTGTTCCTTCATTCAAAATATTATGATTAATTATAACAAACTTAACCATACAGTTTGGGAAATTTTTGAGAAGAAAATTAAAAAATTTTCTTTAAGACTTAATGTTGTCGATGTTGGTGCAAGGAATGGTATGTTCTTATTACCTGAAGAATATTCTAAACTAAGTCACTTGATAGGGTTTGAACCTAATAAAATAGAATATAAAAAATTATCTGAATCAAAAATGGATTCTCTGAAGTCTGCTAAAAAAATAGAATTTAAAAAAGAAATATTTCATAATTTAGCATTGTGGAATAAAAAATGTATTAAGGATTTTTTTTTAACTAAAGGTCCTGGCGCATCCACATTAATGGGGAAAACAAATGACTTAACTGAGTTAATGTTTTTACATAATTCTATTAATACGTATAAACAAGATCATACAGAAATTGTTAATAAAACAAAGGTTAAGTGTGATCTTCTCGATAATTTAATGTCTGGTGAAATAATTGATTTTTTAAAAATTGATACTGAAGGTTCTGAATTAAAAATATTGGAAGGTGCAAAAAGACTACTAAAAAAAAAAAGTATTTTAATGATTAAATCTGAATTTGTTTTATTTAAGTATTATAAAAACCACAAATTACTAGGTGATTTACATTTATATTTAGACAGGCTTGGCTATAGATTAATATGTTTGGACCAAGATCAGCCAAAATATAGTCCAATTTTAGATCAAGTACCTAACCAAAATGACAAAGGACTATCATATGCTGGAGACGCTTATTTTGTTGTTGATTTTGCAAAGACTAAATTAGATAAATTTAAGATTCTAAGATTAGCTGCGGTTTCTTTTGCACTAGGATTTAATAATTTAGGACTATACTATGTAAATCAATCAACACTTTTTGAAAAAAATGAAAGAATTAAGATTTTAAAGAGTCTTAAAAGAGTTTCTCTTTTAAGAGTATTATCGGATTTATGGAAAAAAGTTCCCTCAGTTATTTATAATTTTATAAAAAAGTGAAAAACTTACTATACAATTTAAGCGTTTTTAAAAATTCAATTTTCTTTAGTGATTTTTTAAAACTTTTTTTTAAGGTATTAATATTTTGGTTTTTTTTTGCAATCTTTGAAGGAGCTGGAGTAAGTTTATTCTATCCTATTATTGAAATTTTTCAGTTTGGGGAAATAAAGCAAAATAACTACCTAACTCAAATTCTTTCAAGTTTTTTTACATTTTTAGGAATAAATCTAACACTCCCTTTTGTTTTTACACTAACATTTTTAATACTAACAACCAGATTTGTATTTCAATACTTGAAGCAAAAAACAATTTCAAGAGCAGTGCATGAGGTAGAGTTCAAGATTAGAGATAAGCTTATAGAGTCTTTATATAATTCAAACCTTTCATTTTTATTAAAAAAAAAGGAGGGAGAATGGTTATCCTCATTTTCTTATGATGTTGTAAGAGCTAGAAATGTAATTGCAGACATTTCTAATTTACTTGGAAATATTTTTTTAATGATTTTATATATTATAATTTTATGTCTGATCTCTTTTGAATTATTTATTTTTTGCATTCCTATTTTTTTAATTGGAGTTTTAATTCTAAAAAGTAGAAGTAATTTTTTTGAAAAAGTTGGTAAAAATATCTCCAGGAATACTTCTAATTATTTGACTATTCATGAAGATGTAATGAAAAATATTGTTTTTATAAAAATGAAAAATTTAGTTTCTTTTTTTGAAAAGAAATTACAGAAAGAAAGTAGAAGAATTGCATTATCTCAATACTCTGTTACTAAACAAAATTTTAAAATTGAAGCAATTTTTGGATTTGTTCTGCTACTTGGAGTATTCTATATTTTATTATTGTCAGAGTTTGTCTTAAATTTGGATTTATTTCAAATAGCTATTTTTCTTTTCATTATAAATAGAACAACCCCATGTCTTCAAAATAGTTTAAGGTCGCTTTTAAATTTCTTAGTAAATATCCAAAGTTTAAGAGTAGTAATTGAACTGACGAGCAAGGCAGATAAGATGAAAGAAGAAAATTATGGAAACGAAATAATCAGACAAAGCATAAATTCCATCGAATTTAAAAAATTAAACTTTAGTTATTCAAATTTAAAAAATCATAAAAATTTATCAAACATAAATTTTAAAATTAACAGGGGAGAGTCAGTTGGTCTAATTGGAGAATCAGGTTCAGGTAAATCAACACTATTAAATGTATTAACTGGTTTTTACAAACATAAAACTGGCAATTTATTTATTAATGGAAAGAAAATTGAACAAATTAATATAAATGATTTTAGAAAAAAAATATCATATATCCCACAGTCTCCAGAATTATTTAACGATACTATTTTGAATAATCTTCTTGTAGGTATGAATAACAAAGTAGATAAAAAAAAAATCTTAGATGTATTAAATGATTGTTTTTGTGATTTTATTTACGATTTGCCCAAAAAACTTGATAATATTGTTGGTGACAGGGGAATGTTGTTATCTGGTGGACAAAGACAAAGGCTAGTAATAGCTAGAGCCATACTGAATAGATCTGAGTTAATAATTCTGGATGAAGCAACAAATGGGTTGGATGAGAACTCTGAAATGAAAATAAAGGAAACTCTTATAAAATTTAAAAAAAATACAATGCAAATTGTTTGCTCTCATAGAATTTCAACGATTGAAAATACAGATAAATTGCTTTATCTTGAGAATGGGAAATTGATAAAATTTGGAAAAACAAAAATACTTTTAAATGATAGTAAAATAAAAAAATTTTTTAATAAAAATTGATATGAAAATTTGGTTATCAGACTTAACTTATACTCAACAAACAATATCTTCCGATGTAGTCCCGGCAGCCATTGGTATGCTCGCTGAATACTTAGAAAAAGAAATCGGAAAGAAAAAAATCGATATCAAATTATTTAAATATCCAGAGGACCTCATAGATAGCCTAGAAAAAAATGAGGTGCCTGATCTTTTTGGTACATCAAATTATATTTGGAACCATAACCTTTCATCTTTATTCATGAAGATAATAAAAAGTAAGTTTCCAGAAACAATTACTGTTATGGGAGGCCCAAATTTCCCTACAAACAAAGATGAACAAAAAGACTTTTTGATACAAGAGCCTTGGCTTGATTTTTACATAATCAAGGAAGGAGAGTACTCTCTTTTAAAACTTGTCCAGCATTTTATGTATAAAAAAGAGTCATTAGATAAAGTACCTAACTTAGTTTATCTGAAAAAAGATGAGATTTGTACATCAGAAAAGGTTGAAAGAATAATGGATTTAACATTAATACCCTCGCCTTATTTAAGTGGAAGGTTAGATAATTTTCTGGATGGAAAGTTAATGCCAGTTATTCAAACAAATCGAGGATGTCCTTTTAGTTGTACATTTTGTACTGAAGGACAGACATACTGGTCAAAAGTTAAAAGAAAAGAAGAAAAACTTATTACAGGAGAAATTGAGTGGATTAGTAGGTCTATTACAAATCCTAAGAATAATAACTCACGAAATGATTTATTAATAGCCGACTCAAATTTTGGTATGTTCAATGAAGATATAAAGACATGTGAGATTATTGCTAATCAACAGAAAACCGTTGGATATCCAAAATATATAAATGTTGCAACTGGCAAAAATAGGAAAGAAAAAGTCTTAGAGGCTGCTAAAATCTTAAATGGTGCTTTGAAGTTAGCTGGATCAGTTCAAAGTTTAGATGAAGATGTTCAAAAAAATATAAAAAGATCTAATATTTCAGCAAACGGTATTATGGATATGGCGTTGAATGCAAACGAAATTGGAGCAAATACTTACAGTGAGGTAATACTTGGCCTCCCTGGTGATAGTTTTGAGTCTCACAAGAAAACCCTTAAAACATTAGTTGAATCATCATTTAACACAATCAGTATGTATCAGTTGATGATGTTACCTGGAACAGAGTTAAATACAAAAGAAACAAGGAAAAAATATCAAATGAAAACTGGTTTTAGAGTACTTCCCAGATGTTTTGGCTTTTTTAGTGTATTTTCAGAAGAATATTCAGTTGCAGAAATTGAGGAGATATTGATTTCAAATTCAACTTTGCCATACAGTGATTACCTTAGAGGCAGAAAGTTGGATTTTTTTGTAAATGTTTTCTATAATGATGCAGTTTTTGAGGATTTATTTATATTATTCAGAAAAATCAATATTTCATCATGGGATTGGATTTACTTTCTATTTAATAACTATCATGAATTTGAATTTAAAGCATTAGTTGATGACTTTATTAATGAGACTGAAAATGAGCTTTCAACCAAAAAAAAGTTGGTGAAACTAATCTCACAGAAAAAAAATATTGAAAATTTTATTAATGGAAATCTTGGAAATAACCTTATGTTCAAATATAAGTCCCTATCCTTAACAAAGTTTTCCAATGAAATGTTTTTGATGGTAGAAAAGTTAACTAATAATTTTTTAGATAAACAAAATGTAAGTAATAGTGAAATAAAAAAATTAACAAAAGAAATTATATTGTTTAATAAGTTAAAAATAATAAATATTTTTTCTGAAACTAAAAGTTATAAAATGAACTTTACCTTTAATATTCCTCAACTAAAAAAATTACGTAATTTATCTGAAATTAAAAAAATATCTAACGGTAATAAATTCAATTTTGCCTTCATAAATAAGCATCAAGAAGAAATAGATAGTTACATAAAATTATTTGGGTCTGATACAAAGGGATTAACAAGGATCCTATCTAGAGTTTATTTAAAAAACTTCTTCCGTTCCCCAGTAATGAGGTAATTTTGAAAGAGAAAATTAATATTGGTAATCTTGAGATATCTCAAAAGTCTGCACCTATTGTGATTGCAGAATGTTGTGATAATCATTTTGGAAAAATCGAGAATGCTTTTAAGATGATCGATCTTTCAAAAAAAGCTGGTGCTGATATTGTCAAATTTCAACATCATTTACCTGATGAGGAAATGTTGAAAAATGTTCCAATGTCATCAAATTTTTCAATTCCACTTTATGATTTTTTAAAAAAAAACGCATTAACACTAGAACAGCATTCTAAATTAAAAAATTACTGTAAAAAAAAAAAAATACAATATTTGTGCACTCCTTTTTCTCTCAAAGCAGCGAAGCAATTAATGCAATTAAAAGTAGACGCTTTTAAAATAGGTTCTGGAGAAATGACTGATATTCCTACATTATCAGAAATTGCAAAATTTAATCTACCAATGATAGTTTCAACAGGAATGTCACAACCTAGTGAAATTCGTAAAACCTATTTGGAACTTTTGAAAATAAATAAAAGATTAGTTTTAATGAATTGCACAAGTGAATACCCACCTATTTTTGATGATATAAACTTAGGTTATATAACTAAAATGAAAAAAAACTTTCCTAAAGCATGGGTTGGGCATTCAGACCACACATCTGGATTAATTACGTCACTGGGTGCAGTTTCACTTGGAGCAAAAGTTATCGAAAAACATGTAACACTCAACAAAAATGATGTTGGTCCAGACAGAGAAGTATCGATTGATTTCAGTGAACTTAAAATTTTAGTAGAAGATATAAAGAATCTCTTTAAATCGCTTGGTGACAAAAAACAAGTTAATTCAAAAGAAAGACCAATCAGAAAATGGGCATTTAGAAGCATTGTTTCTGTATGTGAAATTGAAAAAAATCAAATTATATCAAAAAAAATGATATGGTCTAAACGCCCAGGAACTGGAATACCTGCCAAAAACATGAATAAAGTTATTGGTAAAAAGGCCAAAAAAAAAATATTAGCTAATACTCTCTTAAAATGGACAGACTTTTATTAAAATGAAGATACTTTTTGTCACAGGATCAAGAGGTGAGTGGGGATATATTAGACCAATAATAAAACTGTGTATAAAGCAATCGATTGATTATCAAATATGTGCTACAAATATGGTTTTACTTCCTAGTTTTGGTAATCTTATAAACGAAATCAGAGAAGATGGATATAAAGTCTCTGATGAAATTCTTATGTCTTTAGATGGATATGACCATTATTCAATGACTAAGTCACTTGGAATATTTTTAACTTCTTTTGTCGATGTAATCAGAAGAATAAAACCTAACTGGATACTTCTAGCCGGTGACAGAGGAGAACAGTTGATGGCATCAATTGCCGGTTCATATACCTATACGCCAGTTGCACATATCCAAGCCGGGGAGAGATCCGGAAATATTGATGGATTGTCAAGACATGCAATTGGAAAGTTTTCTCATATTCACTTTGCAGCTAATGAGGATGCTAAAAAGAGACTTATTTCTCTCGGTGAAGAAAAGTTTAGGATTTTTAATGTTGGTGCTCCTCAAATTGACGAAATAAAAAATAAAGAGATTTCAAATGACCAAGACATTATAAAAAAATACAATTTAAACTTATCTAAAAAGTTTATCCTTGTTTTACTACACCCAGTTACGGAAGAATATGACAATATTGGTGAACAAACTAATCAGCTATTTCAAGCACTAGATATGTTCAGATATAACTATCTTTGGATTTGTCCAAATAATGATGCTGGCTCGTTTATAATAAAAAAAAAAATTCTAGAAAAAAGAACAGTTAATAATTTCATATTTGAGAACCTTACAAGAAGAGACTTCTTATATTTTATGAAAAATTGTGAGTGTGTTGTCGGAAATTCGAGTTCTGGATTACTTGAAGCACCTTCATTTAGAAAACCTGCGGTAAATATTGGCAGAAGACAACACTTACGAGTAAGAGCAAAGAATGTCATTGATTGTTCTTTTAAGAAAGATGAGATTTCAAAAGCAATCTCAAAAGCTTTGTCACCAAGTTTTAAAAAAAAAATGAAAAATGTTATTAACCCATATGGAATTGGAAATTCCTCTGAAAAAATCATTAAACTTTTGAAGAAAATTAAAATTGATGACAAACTTGTCACAAAAAATATAACTGTATGAAAAAAAAAGTAGAAAATTATGTTGTATCAATTGACTGTATCCTTGAAGACGCAGTACGATGTATAAGAAGTAACAAATCAAGATGTGTAATTGTTATTGATGATTTATATAAGGTAATGGGTGTTATTAGTGAAGGAGATATATTATCTGAAATTCTCTCAGGAAGAAATTTATACAGCCCATTAAAAAATTCAATGAATATAAATTTCAAATTTCTAAAGAAATTTTCAAAAGTTGAAGCAAAAAAAATTTTCAAGAAATATGGTGTTTCACTGATACCAGTTGTTGATGATAATTTGGTTTTAAATGATGTTATAACAATGAATGATTTTTTATTTAAGGATTAATGAAAAAAATAATCTTTATTACTGGAGTCAATGGATTTATTGGGCGAAACTTGTGTAAATTTTTAACAAAAAAAGATTATATTGTTTATGGAATAGATAATTTTTTTTCTTCTAATAAAAAAGATATTAGTGAATTAAATTCAAAAAACTTCTTATTCAAAGAAAAATCAATTTTAGATCAGAATATTTTTGATTCATTTCCTGGAGATATACACTTAGTTATTCATCTTGCTGCCCAAACATCTGTTTTGAACTCCATCAAAGATCCATTGACAAATAATAAGATAAACATAGTTGGATTCGAAAACATTTTTAACCAGTCCCAAAAAAAGAAAATAAAAAACTTTTTTTTTGCTTCTTCGTCTTCCGTATATGGAGATAACGTAAATCTTCCACTGACTGAAAAGTTGTCAGAACTTAAACCTTTATCACCCTATGCAGAGTCAAAGTTACAAAATGAAAACTATATAAAAAAAAAAGGAAAAGTAGGAGGGATAATTGGCCTGAGACTTTTTAATATGTATGGTCACGATCCCAATACTTACACCAATTCAAGCTATTCAGCGGTAATTCCAAAGTGGATTAATAATTTTAAAAAGCAAAAAGAATGTAAGATATACGGTGATGGTACGTCAATGAGAGATTTCTGTTATATATCAGATCTTTGCGAATTATTTGAATTATTAATTAATACTAACAAAACAAGTGGAATATTTAACTTTTGTACTGGAAACCCATGCTCCATATTAGATCTTTATAATAAAATAAAAAGCATTTTTATTGACCTTGGATACGAAATCAAATTTCCTAATCCGTCTTTCGTTAAAGAGAAAAAAGGAGATATAAGGTATTCATATGGGTCTAACGATTTTTTAAGGAAAACTTTTAAATTTAGATTTAAAACATCATTAAGCTCAGGTCTAGAAAAAATAATTACATGAGCAAAAAAACACTCGCAATAATTCCTGCTAGAATGAATTCAAAGGGGATAAAAAATAAAAATGTAAAGATTTTAAATGGGAAACCACTCATTAAGTGGACAATCAATTTTGTTAAAGAACTCGATTTTGTAAATAAGATTCTTGTAAGCTCTGATAGTCCTAGAGTAAAAAAAATTTCAGAGGACTCTAATGTTGATTTCATACAAAGACCTGCAAAACTCTCATCAGATGAAAGTAGAATTGAAGATACGATCTTATATATCCTAAAATTAAGTGAACAATACAAAAAATATGATTATATTCTTTTATTTGAACCTACCAGCCCATTAAGAACAAAGAAAACCGTAGAGAATTGTTTCGAAATACTTAAAAAAAATAAGAATTATTCTGTATTTACAGTTTGTGAAAGTAACAAATATTATGGAAAATTGAACAATAACAATTTTTTTGCACTAAGCTCTGACCAAAAAAGAAGGCGACAAGAGAGAGAAAATATTTATTATGAGTGTGGAGTAGTTTATTGCCTAAATTCTAAAAATTTTATTAAAAAAAAAAAAATCATAGATAAAAAATCTTTTGCTTATGTTATAGACGAAACGGAAGCTATAGACATAAATACTGATTTTGATTTTACAATTGTAAAATCAATGATTAGAGATATTAAATAATGTGTGGAATATCAGGTTTTATTAATTTTAATGGTAGATTTGATAAAAAAGATCTTAAAAAATTTTCATTAAGAATGGGAAAAAGCCTTAGAAGAAGAGGTCCAGATTATTCAGGATTCTGGATTGAAAAAGATTTAAAATTGTGTTTGTCTCATCAACGATTATCAATTATAGATTTAAGCAAAAGGTCAAACCAACCAATGGAAAGCGAAAATGAAAGGTTTGTACTTGTTTACAATGGAGAGGTATATAATTACAAAAAAATAAGGAATCAACTCTCTAAAAATAATATTAACTTTAAAACTGATAGCGATACTGAAGTGATTTTAGAGGCCTTCAGTTTCTGGGGAGTAAAAAAATCACTAAATCTTTTGGATGGAATGTTCGCAATAGCTTTGTGGGATAAACATTCAAATGATCTTTATTTGATCAGAGATAGACTTGGCATTAAACCCCTATATTTTTACAGAGATAATAATAACTTCGTATTTTCTTCTGAAATAAAAGCATTTAAGGAGTTGCCATGGTTAAATTTTGAAATTGACTATCAGGCTTTTTCTTCTTATGTGAGACTAAATTATGTTCCTACGCCGAAATCAATTTATAAAAATATTAGAAAGTTAGAACCCGGAAATATCTTAAAAATAAATTTAGGTAATAAACTGACAAAAGAACCTTTTTGGGATCTGACAAAAGTTGTAAAAAAAAATGAAATTGAAAAATCAAGTGTTTCAATAGTCGCAGAGCTTGAAAAAATGTTAGAAGAAAAAGTAAATTCACATATGGTCTCAGATGTGCCCTTGGGTGTTTTTCTATCTGGTGGGATAGATAGTACTTTAATCACATTACTTTCGCAAAAAAGTTCAAAAAAAAAGGTTTGTTCATTTACAATAGGATTTGACGAATCTAGTTATAATGAAGCAATTGATGCAAAAAAAATTGCTGAGTTTCTTGGAACAAATCATAAGGAGGTATATTTTTCATTTAATGAATTTCAAAGATTAATCGATGATATTTCATTTGCATATGATGAGCCATTTGCTGATTCTTCACAGCTTCCTACAATGTTATTATCAGAGATGACAAAAGAAGACGTAACTGTTGCCTTATCTGGAGATGGAGGGGATGAATTATTCGGGGGCTATTATAGATATTTTATGGCTGAAAAATATAAAAAGTATATTTTCGATCAGCCTTTATTTTTTAAAAGTTTACTTACTAGATTGATAAAAAAAATTCCGATTTTAATTTGGAATAACATTGGACTATTTATTCCAAACAAGTACGGCGGCAAACAATTTGGAGATAAACTCCATAAACTAGCAAGACTATTAAAGGAATCGGACGAAAATAAATTTTATGAAAGAATTATAAGTAATTGTGATGACTTATCAGAATTAGTTATTAAAGACAGTGAACTTTCTAACAAGCTATTTGACCAAGAAATAAACAAGCTTTTCCCTGATCTAATACAAAGAATGCAAATAATTGATACTCTAACATATTTACCTGATGACATCTTAACAAAAGTAGACAGGGCATCTATGCACAATTCATTAGAGGTAAGAGTACCATTTTTAGATCACCATATAGTAGAATATGCTTGGCAAATTCCTCAATATCTGAAAATTAATAAAGGTGAAGGAAAAGTTATACTAAAAAAAATCTTAGAAAAACATCTACCCACTAAACTTTTTAATAGACCAAAAATGGGTTTTGGAATTCCATTAGGAAAATTTATTGAGAATAAACTTAAAGATGAAATAAATTATTTTTTGAACTCTTCTAGTATAAAGGAACAAGGATTATTTAAAGTTGATTCTTATAAAAAAATTTGGGAAGAACACTTAAGTGGAAAAAGAAATTGGCAGTTTTTAATTTGGAATTTTTATATTTTTCAAAAATGGCACGAAAAATGGAATTAAGAAATAGTTCTATTCACGTTCTCTTTTATAAAATATTATACGCAATAAATAATCTTGTTAATCCAAAAGAAATTAAAAAAAATTTAAGAAGATACATTGAGTTTAGAAATTTTATTCGAAAAAAGGAATTCCAAGTTCCCAGAAATAATATTGATAAAAAGAAAACGGCACTTGTTTTTTGTTATGAGGAATTTACTTCAGTTCTAATGCTCTCATTTTTTATTATTTCTTTAAAATTGAAAGGTTATCGAGTTGTTGGGATCTTACATAGTAATAATTTTATAACCCAGCATATATATAAGTTTTTTGGGGTTGATAGTTTTATTTTTTTCTTTGACGCATATTTAAGCAATAAAAAAACTGTAAAATTTGTCGCTTCAAATAAAAAAAAAGTTAAAAGTTTTAAGTATAAAGATATTCCCGTTGGTAAAATTGTTTTATCTACAATTATGAGGAAACATAAAAGTTCAAAATTTGACAAATTCAATAAAATAGAGGTCGAAAATCATATTAATCTTTCTATGAGAATAATTGATGTGATGAGTAAAAGTATCAAAATTCTTAAACCACAAATATTAATTACGCAAGATAGAGGTTATACTCCAGTTGCAGAAATATTTGAGGTAGCACTCAAAAATAAAATCAAATGTATTGAAGTTCACATATCGCATCGTTCAGAATTTTTAGTTTTTAAAAAATATTCATTAAAAAATAAGTTTCACCATTTTAATTCATTATCTAAATCATCAGTTACTAAATTGAAAACTAATAAGATAACTAAAAAAGATATCAAATCTTTTTTTGATGAACTAGAATTTTGTTATAAAACAGGAAAATGGTATGAGGAGGTAGGTACACAATTCGAAAAGAGCGAAATAACTAAAAAAGAATTCTTTAAAAGATTCAATTTAAAAAAGAATAGGAAGGTAGCAGTACTATTTTCTCATATTTTTTGGGATGGAACATTCTTTTTTGGCAAAGACTTGTTTCTTGACTATGAAGAATGGTTTAAGGAAAGTTTAAAGATTATGATTAAGAATACAAATGTAAGTTGGATAATAAAGGCTCATCCAGCAAATACTGTTAAAAATTTGAGAGACAACAAAATAAATAGATCAGAACTTGATGCTATTAAAGAAGTAGTAAATACTTTACCTGATCATATTCAATTCGTAGATGCCAAAGATTCAACATCAACCTTATCTTTCTTTAAATCTATTGACTATTGTGTAACTGTCCGAGGAACAGTCGGAATTGAAGCTGCTTGCTGGGGGGTGCCAGTGCTTACCGCTGGCTCAGGAAGATTTGATAAGATTGGCTTTACAATTGATCATAATTCAACACAAAGTTATTTAAAGTCATTAAAAAAAATCGAAGAAATCAAAAGAATTGATAATAAAAGAAAAAAGTTAGCTATCGCATTTGGTTATAATCTCTTTTGTAAAAGAATTTTTCCAACAAAAAATATTAAGTTTATTTTTAGAAGGAACAAAGAATGTACCATGACATTTATTGTTAAATCACAAAAGATTTTTGATGAAAAAAATTTAATCTCTTTAGCAGAATGGATAGAAAATAATAATGAAGATTATTTTAGAGAATAAACTAATTATATTAAAATGATTTCACATATCTCTACTTCTGATTCTGATGGTGGCTCTGCAATTTCAGCGAAAAGAATTCATGAGAAACTTTTAAGTAAAGGTTATAAATCAACATTGTTTGTAGGTGATAAAAAAATAGTTAAAGATGATATCTGTCATCTTACAAACTCACCTTATCTTAGAAAAGTAGATAGATTTGTTGATATCTTGTTAAATAAGATAGGCTTTCAATATTCTTTGATACCCTCAAATTTTAATTATAATAAAAAAATATTTAATTCGTCGATTATTCAGCTTTACAATATTCATGGTGGTTATTTTCAATTATCAAGACTTATTGAATTAAGTAAGTTAGCAAAAATAATTTGGCGGCTATCTGATTATTGGTCTATGACTGGTCATTGTGCATATCCAGATAAATGTGAAAACTGGAAAAAAATTTGTACTAATTGTCCGGATTTAAAAACCTATCCATCAATTGGTATTGATAATACAAAAAATATATGGAAAAGAAAAAAAAGGATCATACAAACAATTGATATAGATATCGTTGTTCCAACAATTAAATTACTAGGACATGTTAAAGAAAGTCCAATTTTGAAGGATAAAAGAGTTCACTTGATTCCAAACGGTGTTAATACGAATTTTTTTAAACCGTACGATAAAAAAATAGCTAGATCTGAGTTAAATATTCCTAATAAATTTTCAATTCTCTTTATTTCTCATGTAGCCTACAATAATTATAGAAAAGGCACGCATATTTTAGAAAAGGTGATGGATAAATTTAGAAATAACAATAATATTCAATTTTTAATTGCTGGAATACACAGCTCTAAATGGACTAATAGAGGTTATAAAAATTTAATTACATTTGATTATAATAATAATCTAGAATGGAAAAAAAAATTATACAATTCCTCAGATCTCATAATGATTCCATCGATTAATGAAAATCTTCCAAATGTTTTATTAGAGTCTATGTCTTGCGGTGTTCCAAGTATTTCCAATAGTTCAGGAGGTGTAAATGAATGTGTAAATAAAGAAAATGGTATTCTTGTTGAAAATTCAGATATTAAAGGATTTACCGATAACATTTCTAAATTATTTAGAGATAAACTGGCTTTAAAAAGATTAAAAGAAAATTCAAGAAAAACTATACTAAAAAAGTATTCAGAAACTAAGGAAGTCAACTCTTATATAAAACTTTATGAGGATGTAAAAAATAGAACCTAGATGAAATCAATAAAAAAAAAAATTAAAATTGACTTAGTTGGAGGAGCAAGACCAAATTTCATAAAAATTGCACCACTTCTAAAGCTTTTAAAAAATAATAAAAAATTTAATGTCAAATTTATAAATACAGGACAACATGTAGATAAAAGTTTATCTGAAAATATTATTAAAGATCTTAAATTACCAAAACCAAATTATGATTTACAAGTTGGTATATCATCACCAAATAAACAAATTTCGGATATTATCAAGAAGTACGATATTCTTCTTGAAAAAAGAAAACCTGATTTAGTTATTGTTTTTGGTGATGTGAATTCAACTGTGGCAGCAGCTATTTCTGCAAAAAAGAGGGATATAAAAATTGCTCATGTAGAAGCAGGTCTTAGATGTTATGACAAAGATCTTCCAGAGGAGATTAATAGGAGATTAACTGATTCGCTATCTGATTATTTATTTACACCAACAGAAATTGAAACAAATAATTTATTAAGAGAAAATTTAAGAAAGAATATATTTTTTGTGGGTAATATAATGATTGACTCATTAAAAAAGTTTTTTAAAGAAAATAAGGATAATATAAAGAAGTTCAGATTTTATGATGGTGTTCTTACATTACATAGACCAGAAAATGTTGATAAAAAATCAAAATTAAAAGAAATTTTAACAAAATTAAAACAAACTTCTAAGGACTTTAAAATTTTATTTCCAGTACATCCAAGAACACAAAAGAGTCTTGAAAGGTTTGGTCTTTTGAAATTGATTAAAAATAGTGAAAACATAAAAACTTGTAAACCACTAAAATATTCTGACTTTTTAATGCAATTAAAAAACTCAAGGTTTGTAATTACTGATTCCGGGGGAATCCAAGAGGAGACGAGTTACCTCGGAGTAAATTGCTTTACACTAAGAAAAAATACGGAAAGACCAATAACTATAACTTCTGGAACAAATAGATTAATAAAAGTAAAAGACATAGATATAAAATTATTTAGAAAAAAA
>MDTD01131427.1_pt1 | contig 14897 bp, 15 predicted proteins | sample 811221 | NCBI WGS metagenome assembly MDTD01 (sample SAMN05326646, study PRJNA326480) | marine metagenome | isolation source: seawater | place: Pacific Ocean: South West | collected 2011
CGGCACCTTTGATGTTATGGAAAACAACGCGGAAGACACTGCGAATTCATATCTGGTCGGTGTTGCCGGCCGGGTCATAATAGGCAGGGCTTATATTACCGGCGGCGGCTGGGTGGGAACCAACCCCGGCATGCTGATTGATACATACGTGAGCCCGACCCTGAACGGGGTTGCCAACTGGGACGGCACACGCATTACTGATAACGACGGCTATGGCGGCCATTTTTCCCTGGGCTATGCCATCAACAAGATGCTCAAGATGGAAGGCGGCTACGGTTATGTCAAAACGGAACTTGACTCTGGCACAGCCACAAAAAATGATGCGGAAGCCTATTATCTGCAAGCCACCATCACCATGGCCCCCGGCGTGATGGTCGTTCCGGAAATCGGTACAATCGATTATAAACAAAAAGGAGAGCTCAAGGTCGATTACATCGGCATGAAGTGGCAGATCGATTTTTAACCCCCCTCGGCCTGCCGGGCCCGGCATGGCGTCATTCATGCCGGGCCCCCACCCCCTCAAAAAAACAGCCACCGCAGACATATATGTTTACTCAATTGCAACCTTTTTTAAGGTTCAAGCGCGATAATCGCCTGATGTAAGTCTTTGATTTGCGGGTCTTCTGTGGTAAAAAATCCCATGATCTATAGAACAACGCGTTTGGAAGCCCCCCCATTTCTGTCCTCATCGTGGAATGATCCCCCCTGGGACAGATTGCGGCCGGGCGTCATCCACCACCATATGGGAGAAACGCCTGCCCATCTGCCAGAGGCCGAATTCAAACTTGCCTATGACAGGGATGCGCTATATGTGAAATTCCTGGTGGCAGACCGGTATGTGCTGGCCAGGGCGAAGGCAGATCAGGCAGAGGTATGGAAGGACAGCTGCGTGGAGTTCTTTTTCACCCCGGGAACGGATATATCCCTGGGGTATTTTAATCTGGAAATGAACTGCTCCGGCACCCTGCTCTTTCATTTCCAGAAACGGCCCCGGGAGAACAGAATCATCATCAGCCATGAGGATTGCCGGGCGGTTGAACGAGTTCATTCCATGCCGAAGACCGTTGACCCCGAAATTTCGGAGCATATGACCTGGACGGTCGGCTACCGGCTGCCCGTTTCCCTGCTGGAAAAATACTGCCCGGTGGTCTCCCCTCGCCCCGGAGTTGTCTGGCGGGCCAACTTTTACAAATGTGCAGATGCAAGCTCACACCCCCACTGGCTGACCTGGGCCAAGGTGGACATGCCCAGGCCGGACTTTCACCAACCTGCGTTTTTCGGACGGCTGGCATTCAAATAGACAATAAAGTTGCTCTGGTAATCGCACCGGCATTCACTCTTCTTTTATCAGCATCTTTTTCATATAGTACTTTGCCCCGTCGCCGCAAAAGTGTGGCAAGGTTCCGAAGATCTCATACCCCAACCGCTCATAAAACCCCGGATTCTGGAAAGAATACGTGTAAAGGTAAGCCCCGGTACAGTTTTTTTTCCGGGCCAATTCTTCGGCACAGGTCAGCAAACCTTTTCCGATGCCCTGCCCCCGGCACCCTTTCCTGACCCAGAGGCTGGCCACATAGAACCAGCCACCGCCGATCTGTCCGTGGAGGCCGGCAGCCGGATCACCGTCAGCCTCATCCCTCACTGTCAGGATGGCATTCTCATAGGCATATCCTGGAATCTTCTCCCGGTTGTGGGCCATCAGTTTCCCTTCCAGGAATTCGATGATGCCGGCATCCGGGGCAACACCGGTTTCAATATGAATGTTCATATCTTGCCTTTCCCCTTATTTTTTACTATAGCCGGCCCATGTACCGCATAATTGCCATATGCCTGCTTGCGTTAAGCCTGCTTTTTACCACACCGGTAAGCGCTTTCGATCGCGAACAATACCTCATCGACGGCCGGGCGGTGCTCATGTACAAAACCATCAACTGGTGGTACACCTGCCTTTCAACGGATGCAAAATGGCTGTGCGGCCGGCCGGTGGTCTTCCGCAGCCGTATGGGCCTGATCGCAAGGCCCGTTCGGGAAGGCCTGGATATAATTATTCCTGACGGTACAGCCGATCTCATTGCCCTGTCCCCGGCAGCAGAGGCACAGGACGGCAGCAGCCCGGTGCACCAATTCAAACTGGCATGGCAGCATCCGGAAGTGTTTCCAAAGTCCCTGCAGCTTCCCTCCAGCCTGACCGGCCGCCAGATCCAAAACGGCCGGATACCGGTCCGCCGGATAACGGAAACAGACAAAAGCCGGCTGAAAGCGATGGTCCCGTTGATGGGCATAGAAATTCGGGGCAGCATCACAGGCCTTGTGGACAACCGGATCACCCTTTATCCCGTGCAGCCCCATGAGACCGGCGTTGAGCGCCGGTGCCCCTGCGCCACCCCGGCTGTATTCCTGCTCACCCGGTCCGGAGAGCCCGTGGCCAGGTACGAGATAATACCAGACTAATCCCTTACTGCCGGGGCAAGTTGTCCTGCAGAAAACGGATGGTGTTTCCCCCCATCACTTTTGCAATCCGTTCTTCGGAAAAGCCCAAGGCAACCAACTCCCGGGTCAGCACGGCCAGTTCAGAGGTGTCGAACATCGTGGTGACGGTACCGTCGAAATCAGAGCCCAGGCTGACGTGGTCCTCCCCCACCAGCGTCACGGCATAGGCAATGGCCCGGGCAATGCCTTTGGGGGAGATGTCACCCACGGCCGCATCCCAGTAGCCGATACCGATGAGCCCGCCTTTGGCAGCGATCCGCCTCATCAGATCATCCGGAATATTGCGGGGGCTTTTGTAGTAGCCGGAACAGCCCGTGTGGGAAATGATCTGGGGCCGGGTGCTCAGTTCCAGAATTTCCTCAACAGCCCCGGGGGAGGAATGGGCCAGGTCAATGATGATCGAACGGCGGTCCAATTCTCTTACCACATCCTGCCCGAATTTGGTCAGGCCGGACCCGGACATTCCGTGCAGGGAACCGCCGGTATCGTTGTCAAAAAAATGATGAAGCCCCATGATCCGGTAGCCGGCATCGTAAAAGCGGGCGATATTGTCAAACCGGCCCTCAAGGGCATGGAGGCCTTCAATGCCAAGCAGGCCTGCCACCGGGCCAAACCCACCTGATTGACGGGCCACTTGCCGTTCTGCCAGCACCTGTTCTAAATCCCCAGCGGTTTTCACCACCCGGAACCGGGCCGGATTCCGGTCGGCGGCAGTCTGGAGTTTCTCTGCCTGGTAGAGAGCACGGGCAGCCAGGCTTTTCCAGGTGGAGACCGGCCAGAGCTGGGCTACAGCCAGCAGGGTGATGTTGTCAAAGCTGTCGGTATTCGACTCGTAGTTCTGGCCCCGGGGGGACTTGGTGACGGCGGTGAACACCTGAAGGGCCACGTTGCCCCGGATCAGCCGGGGGATGTCCACATGGCCGAAACCGCTCTCCTGGGCCAGGTCCCTTGCCCACAGGGTGCTGTCGCAGTGAAGATCGGCAATGGTCAGCCGGCGGTGAAGGGCCTGGACATCCGCAGGTATTTTATAAGGGGCATGGGGCACCACCTTGTTCATTGACTGCTCCAGCTTAGGGTGGCCAATGGTGACCAGCAGGGTGTAAGAAAGGACGACAACGGCACTCAACACGATGATCAGTTTTACGGAACGCTTCATTTTTCTGTCCTTTTGGCAGTTTCTTTTTAACGATTCCTGTGCTATTACCCTTTTTATCTATACGGGTTAACGGGCCTTATAAGGCCGAATATCACAGATCCACAAAAAATGGGACACATAATCATGAGCAAAAAAATGTCGCTGAAACCCTTTATCTGTATCACAATCGGGGTGGGAATGTTGTTACTGCCGGTGCTGGGAACCGCCGGGGAAGGCAGGGCCAAGATGTCTCTTTACGGCGGGAAAAGCGGTGAGGTGGATTTCAACCACCATCTCCACCAGGCCGTGGTGGAGGATTGCAGCGTCTGCCACAAGGATTTCCCCCAGGAAAAAGGCGCCCTTGAAGCCACGAAAAAAATAGGACAGCTCAAGAAGAAACAGGTGATGAATGACACCTGCCTCAAATGCCACCGGGCCAAGAAAAAAGCCGGGGAGAAAACCGGACCGGTGAGTTGCAAGCAATGCCATAAAAAATAAGTGCCCGAAAAAGTCATTCATGAAGTTTATTCTGTCACCCACAAAGACCATGGAGATTCCTCTGCCCGGCGCAGGATCCGATGCCGTCAACGAAATCGCCCTGTCCGCACCGGCTTTTGAACCCGAAGCGAACCGGTTGATGGGAGACCTGTCAGCCCTGGACCTGGCCGCTGTGGGCAAGCTGTTTAAAACCGGGGAGGCGCTCACCCGGAAAACCCGGGAGCAAATCCTAAAATTTAGCAGTGCAGATACGGGACCTTCCCTTTTCGCTTTCCGGGGGGAGGCATTCAAATCCCTCTCACCGGAAGGTTTTGACAGCGGGCACCTGGCCTTGGCCCAATCCCGGATGCGGATCATGTCCGGGCTCTACGGGGTGCTTCGCCCCCTGGACCGGATCAAACCCTACCGGCTGGACGTAAGCAATGCGCTGAAAGTGGACGGGCAAACCCTGAAAGCATTCTGGCGTTCCAGGCTGCTGCCGTATTTTGAAAACTTTCTTGACCCGGAAGAGCCATTGATAAATCTTGCCTCGGGGGAATACAGCAGTGTGCTGGCGGCAGGCCCTCTGAAATCACGGCTGGTCACCGTCCAGTTCAGAGAAAAAACCCGTGATAAGCTTAAAAATGTGGCGGTACGGGCCAAACAGGCCAGGGGGGCCTTTGCCCGGGAAATTATCCGCCAGGGGATCTCATCTCCCGGCGATCTGAAAACCGCATCCATCGACGGGTATGTGTATTCCGGAGATCTGTCCTCTGAAAGGGAGTGGTTTTTCGTACGGCCCAAAGCGGCGTAGGGCGGGATTAAGAACTGACGAAACCTGCGGCAAACGCCCGGTTCCGGCCGGCTTTTTTGGCCTTGTACAACGCCGTATCCGCCTGGGCCAAAAGCCCCATGTCCGAATCGTTTTCCTCCGGCACCGTCGCCCCCACCCCAAGGCTCAGGGTCACGCAGGAATTCACCTCAGAGGCCTGGTGTTCAACCCCCAGGGAAAGCACGCGTTTGCGAATGGTTTCTGCCACGGAAAGGGCCGCTTTGGCATCGGTTTTAGGCAGGATCACCCCAAACTCCTCCCCGCCGTACCGGGCGGCAAGGCCGGAGGCCTCGCGGGCGCAGTCGTCAATGGCACCGGCGACCTTTTTCAGGCAGTCGTCCCCCACCTGGTGGCCGTAGGTATCGTTGTATTTTTTAAAAAAATCGATATCGCAGAGGATCACTGAAATCGGCTGCTGTTCTTTTTTATGCCGCCGCCATTCCATATTGAGGTGGGAATCAAACTGGCGGCGGTTGGCAATCTGGGTGAGGCCGTCAATGACGGACAGCCGCATCAATTCCTCATTTGCCTTCTGAAGGGCTTTCTCCGCCCGGATGGTATCGCCGATGTCAATGGCGTAGCCGTTGAACCCATCCACCCGGCCGCTGCCGGCCCGGGTAACCATGGCATAGCAGAGGGTCCAGATAAAGCTGCCGTCCCGCCGTTTCAGGCGGCAGCGGAACCGGGTGATCCGCTCGGCTTCCATGAGGATGAACATGAACTCCTCGGCCTTGGACTCATCGTAAAATACCTGGCCCACAAAATCCTTTACCTGGTGAACGGCTTTGTCCGAACTTTCATAGCCGAGCATCCAGGCAAACTCGGAGTTGGCCATGACCAGATTGCCGTCCAGGCTCGCATGAAAAATACCGATGGGGGCAAATCCGAGGATGTCCGCCATGGACTGGCCTTTGGCATTGAGGCGGGATTCACGGGCCCGGGTCTCCACCACATCCCGGATCAGCAGGGCAGTGCCCTCTTTGGTGCCCGAAGGACCGACGATGGGGGTAAAACGTATCCGGCAGGCGATCTGACGCTCCCGGGACCCCAGCGTGGCACTGCAGGCGCCCTCTTCCGAGGCAAGCAGATTCATGGTTCGGGCATCGATTTCCAGAACCCGGTTCAGATGCCGTCCCAGCACATCATCCTCTGACAACCCGAACAGGGCTTCCGCCCCCTTGTTCCAGTACCGGGTCCGTAACTTTGCATCGGTTTCAATATAGGCAAGACCGGCCTGGTTCACCAGGTATCCCAGGGTCAGCGCACGGTGATTGCGATGGTTCTCTGTCATAGTCTGCGTCTACGCCTTTTTTGGATTCAGCTTTGGTATTACCGGAGATCAGCTGCAGGCCGGCCGATGTGAAACCCTTGAGAATATGCAATGCCGAACGACTGTACCTGAAACTGAATATCCTCCGAAGAAACATATTCCGCAATGAGATCAATGTCCAGCTTTTTTGCAAAAGAAACGTCCACACACCATATGTCTCACAGGTTAATATACGATTAGGAAACCCAAGATTATATGCCGCACATAAAATGGTCATTTTCATTCCCGTGGAAACATGTTAGAACCCCCTGAAACAACGGGAGCTTATGAATGAAAACAACGCACCACCCCATAATTGAAGACTGCAGTACCATGACCCAGGTGGCGGACGACAGTATCGACCTCGTTGTTACCTCCCCCCCGTATCCCATGATTCAGATGTGGGATGACGGATTCACCGGGGCAGCACCGCAAATCGGGACCATGCTGGCCGCAGGCCGGGGAATGGATGCCTTTGAAGCCATGCACCAGGTGCTTGATCCGGTATGGGCGGAGTGCTTTAGGGTGATTAAACCCGGCGGATTTGCCTGTATCAACATCGGGGATGCCACCCGGACCCTGGCAGATAATTTTGCCCTCTACCCCAACCATGCGCGTATTATTTCCGCAACCCAGGCCCTGGGATTTACGGTCCTGCCCTGCATCCTCTGGCGCAAACAGACCAACGCCCCCAATAAATACATGGGTTCCGGCATGCTGCCGGCAGGGGCCTATGTCACCCTGGAGCATGAGTATATCCTCATCCTTCGAAAGGGAGGAAAAAGGCAATTCTCCTCTCCTGCGGACCGGAAGCTGCGCCAGGAAAGCGCTCTTTTCTGGGAAGAACGCAATACCTGGTTCTCGGATATCTGGCTGGATCTCAAAGGCAGCCGCCAGCGCCTGCAATCAGGATCGAAACTCAAGGCCGACCGGAAGCGGAGCGGCGCCTTTCCCTTTGAGCTGGCCGCCCGCCTCATCGCCATGTACTCGGTAAAAGGGGACAGTGTACTGGACCCCTTTCTGGGTACAGGCACCACCATGGCCGCTGCCATGGCACTGGGCAGGCATTCCGTTGGGTACGAAAAGGACCCTGGCCTTGCCCCGGCCATTTCCGCCGCCGCCGAGACCGCCGTCGCCGAAGGCAAACGGCTGGCCCATCAGCGGCTGGTCCGCCACCTGACCTTTGTGCAGGAGCGCATGGCAACCAAGGGACCTTTAAAGCATCGGAACACCCATTACGGTTTTCCGGTGGTGACCGCCCAGGAAAAAAACCTGGTGTTCAATGACCCCGTGGACATCCAGCGCTCCGATCAGCCCCCTTTCACCGTGACCTATGCCCCGGATCCCTCAGACTGGTTCTGCCGGGACTGGGACGATATTCTCGCAGGTGAGGGTGCCGCGCTCCTGATTTCTTCCTTGAATCAGAATTAGCTCAAATTATAGTAAACCACGAAGCAAATCCGTCTTCGTATGCCTTACGTCCCTATATACAAGGGGAGAATTAATTGACAAATGGATTATTTGGGCTAGAATAACAGCCAGCATACATAGGATCCAACCCCAAGGAGATCATAATGAAAGTTATATGTTTACAAGGCAGCGCCAGAAAAAAAGGAAACACCGCCCATGTCCTGGGCTGGGTGGAAGAAGAGCTTACCCGCCTGGGCCATGAGGTGGAAAATATCTATCTTGGCAACAAGAATCTTAACGGCTGCAGGGGATGTGCTGCCTGCAAAAACAAACCGGATGAGGTGGGGTGTACCCAGAAAGACGATATCCCTGAAATTTTAGGAAAGATGGTCAATGCCCAGGCCGTGGTCTTTGCCTCTCCCCTCTATTTCTGGGGGGTGACAGCCCAGCTCAAGGCAATCATCGACAGGTCCTACAGTCTTTACACCCGCTATCACGAGCCCAACCACGCCTCCCTGGTGGAGGGCCAGCGTCAGGCACTGCTGGTCACCGGCGGCGGCGGATGGGACAACAATGCTGCGGAAGCCTTCACCGCCTTTTCCCGGATTCAAAAACCCCACAAGGCCGTCCTTGCCGGAGAGCTTTACGTGGGCGGCTGCACCACCCCCGCCGCCCTCGGCGAAACGGAAAAAGGCCGGGCGGTTGAATTTGCCCATAAAATTATCGGCTAACCCCCAACCCTAAGGAGTGTTCTCCATGAAAAAAACAATGACAGCCACACTTGCCGTCCTGTTCTGTCTCATCATGGGACTGCCGGCATTTGCAGATTCCTACTCCGGAACCATTTCGGTATTTAAAAAATCCGAGGCGGTTCAACCCTTTTTCAAAAACAGCTACGGGTATGCGGTCTTTCCCACAGTGGGCAAAGGCGGTATCGTCGTTGGCGGAGCCTATGGTGAAGGCCGGGTTTACAAACGCGGCACACTCACCGGCAAGGTGACCCTTGCCAAGGTGTCCGTGGGCTTCCAGCTCGGGGGCCAGGCCTTTTCCCAGATCATCTTTTTCCAGGACAAACGGGCCTATGATGAATTTACCAGCGGCAGTTTCGAGTTTGACGCGACCGCCTCCGCCGTGGCCATCACCGCCGGGGCCCAGGCCAAGGCGGGCACCGAAGGGGCCACTGCTGGCGCCAGTGCCGGCCCTGCAACCGGCACCCAGGCCCATACCCGCTATTTCAAGGGTATGGCCGTTTTCGTTCACGCCAAAGGCGGTCTCATGTACGAAGCAGCCATCGGCGGCCAGAAATTCACCTATACCCCGCTATAACCCCTGCCACCAAAGTTCATGGTCCGGTTTGCACCGGAAGGGCAGCAGGCCGGGCCATGGCCTATTTAAGGATACGCGCGGATGAATGACAGCCTGACCTATCTGCTGGTATTCCACCTGAGCACCATTGTGGTGGACATCCTGGTACTCAGCGCCCTGGGACATATGGTGTACCAGAGCAGAGAGCCCACCAGCATGATTGCCTGGTTGCTGGCCATCGTCCTGCTGCCCTATTTTGCCGTTCCCCTCTATTTTATTTTCAGAAGCCGCAAGCTCACGCGGCCCGGGAAATCCCAGTTCAGATTGTCTTTTTTAGGGGAAGTGCCTGAGAAAGAAGCCACCGATCTGGACCTGATTCTCCGGAGCAACGGCATTCCCGGCGCCACCCTGGGCAACACCTTCCAATTGTACACCGACGGCATGCGCGCCTTTGATGCCTTAATGGAGCAGATCAGGCGTGCCCGCAGCAGGATATATATTTCCACTTATTTGTTCAGCTCGGATGGCGTCGCCCGGGAAATCCTTGCCGCCCTGACGCTCAAAGCCGCCCAGGGTGTCGATGTCAGGCTGCTCATCGACTGTATCGGCTCACTGCCCCTCTATCTGTGGCAATGGCCCCTGCGAAAATTCAAAAAAGCCGGCGGCTGCGTGGCCTTTTACATGCCCCTGCTTGTCCGGCCTTTCCAGAACTATATCAACCTGAGGAACCACCGGAAAATATTTATCTTCGACGACACCCGGGTGATGGCCGGCGGGATGAACCTGTCCAAAGAATACCTAGGCCCCTCCCCCATCAAAAACCGGTGGGTGGATATCCTTTTTACCATCCGGGGCCCGGCGGTATTCCACTACCTGGAAATCTTCACCCAGGACTGGAACCATGCCTCGGACTGCCCCTTAACACCGCCTGAACAGATGGCAAAAGCCGATGGTGACACAGGGATTCAGGTGGTCCCCTCCGGGCCGGATATCGCCACGGATGCCCTATACGAAGCCCTGCTCTCAGGCCTTTTTAGCGCCCGGGAACGCATATGGATCGTCACTCCTTATTTTGTACCGGACAAAAGCCTGCTCCAGGCCCTGATCATCGCACGGCACAGGGGCGTGGACGTTCGCCTGATCACCCCGGCAAGTTCCAACCATTGGATTGCCGATCTGGGCCGGTCTTCTTTTATGCGGGACCTGCTCAGCCATGGTATTGACGTCCACCTCTATCAGGGCGGCATGATCCACGCCAAAGCCATTCTCGTTGACCACCGGGGCATGATGATGGGTTCTGCCAACATTGACCAGCGCAGCCTTTTTCTCAACTACGAAGTGGTCAGCTTTATCTACGCCAAACAGGCCATCTTGGAATGCGAGGCCTGGATGACGCAGCTTCTGGCACGGTGCCAGGGGAAGATGGCGCCCGCAGGCAAATGGCGGCGCATGGGCGAAAACCTGATGAGAATCTTTGCCCCCCTGTTATAGCCATGCTGATCCCTGCCTCTCCTTTGATCCAGTCCCCGGTGTTTTTTGAAAATACGGTTATCCCGGACGATTTCGGCCTTTTGTGCTGGAATATTCACAAGGAAAACTTAAAGCCGAATTTTCTAAAACAGATCCGCACCTGGAAAAAGGACCACAGCCTGGATCTGCTCCTGCTCCAGGAGGCCCGTTTTTCAAACCGGTTGACATCTCTTGGGGGCTTTCCCTTTGTGGCAGCGGCAAACCTCAGGCTGCCCTTTGACTATTCCGGGGTGATCACTGCGGCCAATGCAGATCCCAAGACAAGCCGCTACCACATGACCCAGGCAAAGGAACCCCTGATATTCACCCCGAAAAACGCCCTGATCACCCTGTACCATTTCAACGACATGGCATCCTTGATGGTGGTGAACCTGCACGCCATCAACTTCAAGTCACTGGCCTGGTATCAATGGGAACTGGCAAGGCTTTTCGATATACTCAAGGCCCACAGGGGGGCCATGATCGTGGCCGGTGATTTCAACTGCTGGCGCAAATCCAGAATCAAAATCCTGGGGCATTTCACAGGGCTTTTGGATCTTCGGTATGCATTGCCGCGCAAGGACAAACACGTGAAAAAATGGTTCGGCTTCCACCTGGACCGGGTATATTACCGGGGGGTTGAACTCACCGATATCCAGGCGGTAAACTGCAGGAAACTATCAGACCACAATCCCCTGATTGCCAGGTTTGCAAGATAGCCGATTATCCGGCAAGTACCAGGGATGGTGCCTGCCGGGCTAAGCGTGTTCGCCCGGAATTTGACCCCGGTTAAACCAATGCCTGGCCACATAGATAAAAGGCGTATCTGCCGCCCCCACAACCCATTTGAGCAGGTAGGTGGTCCAGAAAATCTCCACCAGGACACCGGCCGGGAACACCCCCCAGAAGGCCAGAAGGGTAAATACCGTGGAATCGATGAACTGGCTGACCATGGTGGAGGCGTTGTTCCGAAGCCAGAGCATCCGCTGGGAAGGAAACCGCTGCCGCCAGAAGTCAAAGGCCCAGACATCATGAAGCTGGGAAATCAGGTAGGCCAAAAGGCTTGCCCCAGCAATCCTGGGCATGAAACCGAAAATTGTGGCCAGGCTCTCCTGGGCAAAATCATCCGGTGCCGGTGTAAAGAGCAGGGCAAGGTTCATCAGCCCTGTCATGACCACCAGGGAAAACAGCCCGATAAAGACCGCCCGCCGGGCTTGTTTTTTCCCGTAGATTTCAGACAGGATGTCCGTCACCAGGAAGGATGAGGCATAGACAATATTGCCCAGGGTGGCGGTGATGCCGAATAGGTCCACCAGCTTGATGACCTGGACATTGGCCACCACTGCGGCCAGGGGCACCCATGCGTACAGGCCGGCACGGCCGAACAGGCGGTAGGCGATAAGGATACATCCGAAGTTGACGGCCAGCATGGCCAGCCATAGAAGCTCGTTCAAGGAAACCCCTCTAAGTTTTGTTAAGGCGGGTGCTGTGTACCGCCGCAGGTTATAAACAGGGCTGCCCCGACACCTTTTTCAGGACAACCGGGGTGGGGTGTATCAGTTTTTCATTGTAAAATCAAACGAATAAACCACAGAATACACAAAGCCGGCCCGGGAGTTCCCGGACCGGCTTTGCTAAAGAATGAAACGCTTCGATCAGCAGTAGATCTTTTATTCGCCCAGGTAGGCCTCCCGTATTTTCGGGTTTTCCAGAAGCGAAGAGGCCTTGTCTTCCAGGGTGACTTCCCCGGTTTCCATGACGTATCCCCGGCTGGCGGCCTGGAGGGCCAGGTTGGCGTTCTGCTCCACAACCAGGATGGTGGTCCCGTCTTCCCGGTTGATGTCCTTGATGATATCAAAGATCTGCTGGATGATGATGGGTGCAAGACCCAGAGATGGTTCATCCAGGAGAAGCACTTTCGGTTTGGTCATCAGAGCCCTGGCAATGGCCAGCATCTGCTGCTCGCCGCCGGAAAGGGTGCCGCCCTCCTGGCGCCGCCGTTCCCCGAGGATGGGAAACAGGTCATAGGCGTGCTGGATATCCTTGGCGATCTGGTCCTTGTCGTTCCGGTAAAAGGCGCCGAGGATCAGGTTTTCTTCAACGGAAAGCCTGGGGAAAATCCTGCGGCCTTCCGGGACCTGGCAAAGCCCCATGGTGGGCAGTTTTTCCGGGTTTACCTTGTTGATCACCCGCCCTTCGTAAAGCACCTCGCCCTGCTCCGCCTGGACAATGTTGCAGATGGTCATGAGCGTTGTGGACTTGCCGGCGCCGTTGGCCCCGATCATGGCCACGATCTCACCGGGCATCACCTTTATTGAAACCCCCTTGAGGGCCTTGATGGAGCCGTAGCCGGAGTGGACATTTTTCATTTCAAGAATCGGTTGGTCACTCATCTGTATCACTCCTTATCGTCGGATCTCTGGCCCATACGTTTGGCCGGAATCAGGCCGGCGGGACGGAACAGCATCATAATGATCATGGTTGCACCGAAGACCAGCATACGGTAGGCCTCGAATTCACGGAACACCTCGGGCAGGGCAATGAGCGCCGCCACACCGAGAATGATACCCGGTATCGATCCCATGCCGCCAAGCACCACCATACAAAGCACCATGGCAGATTCCAGGAAGGTAAAACTTTCCGGGGAGACAAACTTCATCCGGGCGGCAAAGAAAGCCCCTGCCAGCCCTGCGAAAAAGGCGCCCATGGCATAGGCCAAAAGCTTGTAGATAAAGGTATTGACCCCCATGAGCTCGGCTGCGGTCTCATCCTCACGGATGGACTCCCAGGCCCGGCCCACACGGGAAAAATTCAGCCGGTTAACCCCGATAACCACCAGAATGGTCAACCCCAGGGCAAAGTAGTAGAACAGTCCCAGTTTTTTCACCCAGATGGTTTCAAAACCGATACCGCCTTCAAAGGCAAAGCGAAACCAGCCGATGCGGTCGATGCCCAGAATACCGTTGGGGCCGTTGGTCAACTCCATCCAGTTGTTCAGGATCAGACGGATGATCTCGCCAAACCCCAGGGTAACGATGGCCAGGTAATCCCCGCGCATCCGAAGGGTAGGATAGCCAACAATGCAGCCGGCGATGCAGGCGAAAATACCGGCAAAGGGCAGACAGACCCAGAAGGCCAGGCCGTATACGGTGTTCAGCAGGGCGTAAGTGTACGCCCCCACACCGTAAAAAGCGATGTAGCCCAGGTCAAGCATGCCGGCAAGCCCCACAACAACGTTCAGTCCCAGTCCCAGGCAAATGTACAGCAGCACGTTGATGGCCACGTCCGTACCGTACCGGTCAGCAAACTGGGGAAAAACAAAGCAGGCCACCAGGGCCGTAACAATCCAGACCCAGGTCGGCATGGCCTGTGCTGAGCTTTTCGCACCAGATACCGCTTTTGAAACGGGGTTGGTTATAAAGGTAATTGATCCGCTGGCATTTAGCACGTAGACAAGCAGGATGACAAAGGACCCGGCCACGATGTAGCTCCAGACCGTAAAGGTCTTCTGGAAGGTCAGGGTGCCGTCCGGATGGACGCCCAGCATGGGCCATAGCAGGCCCAGCATCCAGAGCATGCCGATCACATATGGTTTCCAGACTTTCTTAAACTCTTGTATCATCGATATTCTCGCCCATAATTCCAGTAGGTTTAAAGTAAAGCACACCAATCAGAATGATGAATGCAAACACATCCTTGTACTCGCCGGAAATGTAACCGGCACCGAAGATCTCCACCATGCCGATGATCAGTCCGCCGATCATGGCGCCGGTGATATTGCCGATACCGCCCAGAACCGCAGCGGAAAAGGCCTTGATCCCCGGAACAAATCCCATGTCGTACTTCACCGACCCGTAGTAGAGGCCGTACATGATACCGGCGGCCGCAGCAAGGCCGGCACCGATGGCAAAGGTCAGGGAGATGATCTTGTTGGAGCCGATGGCCACAAGCGCAGACATGGTCTTGTCCTGGGCCGTGGCCCGCATGGCCATGCCGATCTTGGTCTTGAACACCAGAAGGTTCAAGGCGATCAGCAGGGTGGCGGTAAGAGACACGATGGTGATCTGGAGATAAGAGATGGTCACCATGCCGAAATCAAACCCGCCCTGGAACAATTCGCTGGGGTAAACCGCGTCGTAAACACCGCGGGTCAGCATCATGCCGTTGGACAGGAAGATGGACATACCCAGGGCAGACAGCAACGCGGCCAGCCTGGAAGCTTTTCTTAAAGGTTTATAGGCGATTTTTTCCACCCCGATGGCAAGGTAGGCGCAATAGGCCATGGAAATCACAAAGGCACCGGTAAGGCAGAGCACCGGATGGGTTTCCATATAGCCGATTCCGGCAAAATAAGCCAGGGCGATGGCCCCCACGTAGCCGCCGGCGGCAAAGAATTCGCCATGGGCAAAGTTGATAAGCTGGATGACACC
>MDTD01182554.1_pt1 | contig 14892 bp, 12 predicted proteins | sample 811221 | NCBI WGS metagenome assembly MDTD01 (sample SAMN05326646, study PRJNA326480) | marine metagenome | isolation source: seawater | place: Pacific Ocean: South West | collected 2011
AAATAATTAGAAGAGACCCTAATTCAAGATATGAAAAAGTTGTTAAGTATGATTTATCCAAAATGGATTTGAAAAAAGATTTGAAAAAGATAAAGTTAAAAAATTTGGATAGATTTGTTGTGCATTCAAATCTAAATTTTTTCGAAAAGAAAAACATTCAAATTAATGGCGAAGTTAATATTCCGGGATCTTACCCCCTTATTACAAATAGTGAATCTTTAAAAGATATTATCAATCGCGCTGGTGGCTTAACACAAAAAGCACTTACAAATGGAATATCTATTTACCGTGATAAAAACTATTTTGAAAACAATCAATATGAGTTTATTGATAAAGATAAAGATGAAAACTCCAATGGTAAGGTTAGAGTTGCTTGGCAAAGTGAAAAAATAGCTTTAATGCCAGGAGACAGTATCATTATAAAAGAAAAGACAGGAACTATTAATATTGTTGGGGAAGTTTATAACCCTGGACTTATAGAGTTTAAAGCCGGTAAATCCTTGCGAAGCTACATAAATTATGCTGGAGGTATAACAGAAAACGGAAACAGAGACGGCATTATTGTTGTTTATGCAAATGGAGTCGTTGTTCCAAATAAATGGTACAATTCTCCAAGGATTTTGGATGGATGTACAATTATCATAAATAAAGAAGAAGAGTCTATTCCAATTAATATTACTCAGCTTGCTTCAAATTGGGCTCAAATAGTTTCATCTCTAATTACCGCCCTAGTATTAACACAGCAAATAAGTAGCTCAAATTAGACTATGAAATTTTCAGAGCTTGAAGAATTAATGAATGAAAAGGGTATTGTTTCTCTGGCAGATCTTGCCAGATCATTAGACACAACTCCGCAGGCTGTATCTAATTGGAAGTCTCGAGATCACGTTCCTTATCACATTGAAAACAAGATCAGCCTTAACAAAAATGTTGACGCTAGCAGTCAGCCTATAATCATTGATGATAATCAAAATCATTCTTTTAGCGATATTTTATTAGTTCTTGCATCACAATCAAAGATTATAGTTTTTTTTACTCTCATTTCTGTTTTCCTAACCTTTACATATACAAAATTAATCAAAATTCCAAAATATGCCAGTATTTCAAAAATATTAGTTCCTGAAACTAAAATGCCTGGTCTCGGAGGAGGTTTAAGCGGTTTAGCGTCGCAATTTGGTGTTTCTGTACCTAATGAAAATAAATCTGACCTATCAAGCCCTTCGCTATTGCCTGAAATAATTAGGAGTAGAACTTTTGCTGAAAAAATCCTTGAAAAAGAATTTTATACAGAGGAAATGGGTAAAAAATTAAAACTATTAAATATTATTTCAGCTAAAGAAGTAATCCAGAAAAGTTATTATTCAAGGGAGCTTGATAAAGCTATATCTAAACTACAATATGAATACATTAGTTTAACTAAAAATGAATTAACAGGTGTATCAACTATTAAAGTAATAACAAAAGAGCCTAAATTTTCAAATGATTTAGCTAAATCTGTTTTAAGTGAACTAGAGCTTTTAAATAAATTTTTTAAAAAACAGATTTCATCTGAAAAAATATTATATATAAATAATAGGATAAATTCTCTTCAGAAAGAATTGAGTAAATCAGAGAATAGTTTATTAAAATTCAAAGAGGAAAACAGGCAAGTCTCTTCACCTTCACTTCAGCTCGAGCAAAGAAAAATGGAATCTGAGGTTGAAGTCCAAAGAAGTGTTTTTTTAACTCTTAAACAGCAGCTTGAGTTGGCAAAGATCGATGAAATTGAGTCAACTTCTGTTCTCCAGATATTAGACTATCCCTCAATTCCCGTAACTCCTATAAGTAACAACTTATTATTATCTTTAGTAGTATCTATAATTTTTGGGCTGATTATATCACTAATCGTTGCTTTTACTAAATCGTATTTTGAAACAGATGATTTAGAAGAAAGAAAAAAAATTAGACGCATAAAAAGATATTTTAGAAAAAAAAGCTTCGAATTTTTAAATGACAAAAGAATTACAGGTTCATTGTCATTTCTTCTAATAATATTCTATCCATATTATCTGAGATATCAGTCTGAAAATCCTATATTTTTTAATAAATTTTCATCTTCAATGTTAGTAATTATAATCCTTTATACTCTATTTTTAATAGCAAGCGTGTCTTTTTATATCAAATCTAAATTTTTTAAGAAAGCCCAGAGTTGAAATTATGGATAATCAAAAACAAAAGTTGATAAAAAAAGAATCCATCATTGGAATAATTGGCTTAGGATATGTTGGTTTACAGCTAGCTATTAGGTTTTCGGAATCAGGATATAGAGTTGAGGGTATTGATATAGATGAAAACAAGGTTATTTCTCTAAATGATGGGAAGTCTTATTTAAGCCATATTGAAGACAATTTAATTTTAAATTCTATAGAATCTGGCTTTAACGCGAGTGGAGATTTTAATAAAATTCAAAGTGTAGATGTTATAATTATATGTGTTCCAACCCCACTAGGAAAACACAATGACCCTGATTTAAAATATGTTACAAATACTCTTGATTTCATTGACCCGCACATTAAAGAGAATCAGACACTAATATTAGAAAGCACAACTTATCCCGGGACAACAGATGAGTTAATAATACCATTTATTGAGAGAAAAGGGTATAAAATAGGTAAGAATTTTTTTGTAGGGTATTCTCCTGAAAGAGAAGATCCCGGAAATAAGCATTTCAATACAAAAACAACCCCTAAGGTGGTAAGTGGGCATACTGATAAATGTCTTGATATAGTAAAAGTTATTTATGATCAAATTGTTGATAAAACAATTGCTGTTTCATCAACTAAAGCAGCAGAAATGACTAAGGTTCTTGAGAATATACACCGATCCGTTAATATTGGACTAGTAAATGAGTTGAAAATAGTTGCTAATAAGATGGGTATAGATATATTTGAAGTAATAAACGCTGCAGCTACAAAACCATTCGGTTTTACACCTTATTTTCCTGGGCCTGGACTAGGGGGACATTGTATACCAATTGACCCATTTTACTTAACTTGGAAAGCAAAAGAATTTGGTCTATCAACTAGATTTATAGAGCTGGCTGGTGAAATAAATACTTTAATGCCAAACTATGTTGTTGATGCAGCAATAAACGCTTTAAACAAAAAACAAAAGCCAATTAATAAAAGCAAAATTCTTTTGTTAGGAATTGCATATAAGAAGAATATTGAAGATACTAGAGAGTCACCATCAATTGTTATATATAATAAGCTTTCAGATTTAGGTGGCGAAGTTTCATTCTCTGATCCATATGTAAAAGAATTTATCTTTGACAAAAAGTCTAATAAGCAAAAAAATAGTATTGATTTGAATAAAAGATCAATAAGTAGTTACGATTTAATAATCATCTTGACAGATCACGATAATTTTGACTACGAGCTAATTCTTAAAGAATCAAAACTTATCATTGATACCAGAGGTAGATTTAAAAAGTCTAAAAAAATTATAAGTGCATAACAAATACAAAATGAGAGATACGCTTTAAATGAAAAATATAATTGAAAATAAGACCATCCTTATAACTGGAGGTACGGGCTCTTTCGGAAAAAAATTCGTTGAAACTCTATTAGGTTCACATAACCCCAAAAAAGTAATAATATACAGTCGAGATGAATTAAAGCAATTTGAAATGCAGCAAGTTTGGCCTGACAATGATAAGATTTCTGTAAGATATTTTATCGGAGATATTAGAGATTATTCTAGACTAAAAATGGCAATGACAGGAGTAGACATTGTTGTTCATGCCGCAGCCCTCAAACAAGTTCCCGCTGCAGAATATAATCCCTTTGAAGCTGTTAAGACAAATATCATAGGTGGTCAAAACGTCATTGACGCTGCCATTTCAAATGGAGTGTCAAAGGTTATTGCTTTGAGCACTGATAAAGCTGCAGCCCCTATAAATCTTTATGGTGCAACAAAATTAGCATCAGACAAGTTATTTGTGGCAGCTAACAATTATAGAGGAAGCAGGGATATAAAGTTTTCTGTTGTTAGATATGGTAATGTTATGGGAAGTAGAGGGTCAGTTATACCTTTTTTTATAAAGCAAAAAGAAAATGGAGTTATTCCAATAACTGATGATAGAATGACTAGATTTAGTATTACGTTAGAAGAGGGGGTTAATTTTGTAATAGATTGTTTAGCGAGGATGTGGGGTGGGGAAGTGTTTGTCCCAAAAATACCAAGCTATAACATTGTAGATGTTGCCAATGCTATAGATCCTCAAGCTAAGCATAAAATTATTGGAATTAGGCCTGGTGAAAAACTTCATGAAGAGATGATAACTGTAACTGATTCATTTAGCACACTAGAGTTTGACAGTTATTACGTTATTCTCCCATCAACAGAACTATGGAGTGTTTCAAAATTTATTAAAAGTAGCAGCACAAATATTGGTAAGAAATGTAAAGATAATTTTTCATATAATAGCGGAACAAATGAAACATTTTTATCTGTTAGTGAAATAAAAGAATTAATCAAACAGCTCTAAATGCATGAAAATAAACTTGTAGTGGGAACCGCTCAATTTGGCATGAATTATGGAGTGTCAAATCAAAAAGGTAGGACGAGTATTGAAGAGGTTCATGTTATTCTTGAAACCATGAAAAGAAAAAACATTTTTGAGCTTGATACCGCAAAAAACTATGGAAATAGTGAAGAAGTTTTAGGTACATACTTTAAAAATAATCCGTACCCTAAATGGAAAGTTACCACTAAAATTAGCGAAATAAAAAATTCAATCTTTTACCAATTGGCTGATTCTGAAAAGAAACTATATATAAGGCCTTATACTTTACTTGCCCATAACGTAAAAATTTATCAAACATCTATGTTTGAATTATCTTCGAAGGAGCTAAAGGAAAAAAAAATAATAAAAAAAATAGGAGTTTCTATATATAACGAAGAAGAACTTAAAAAAGTTATTAATTCTTCTTTCGCACCAGATATAATTCAATTACCAATGAATATTTTAGACACAAGATTATTTAGAAAGGGTATTATTGATAAAATAAGTAATATGGGTATTGAGGTACATGTTAGATCTGTATTTCTTCAGGGACTATTTTATCTTCCAAATGAGATTATAAAAAAAGATTTCCGAGACGCTTATTCTTCTCTTGAAAAACTTAAGGAGATATCAAGAAATGAAGAACTCTCCTTACCTGAATTATCCTTGCTTTGGCTGTTAAATATGAATCAAATTAGTAAAATTATAATTGGAATAAATAACTTGTTTCAATTGAGGTCACATCTTGATACGTTGACTAAAAAACTATCGAAATCTGTTGTTGATAAAGCTTTGTCGGTTATTTATGAAAATGAAAAAATTTTAAATCCATCGCTATGGAAAAGTTAAATAATAATTTAAAGCCAAAAGTACTTGCAATTGTTCAAGCAAGAATGGGATCAACCAGGTTGCCAGGCAAGGTTTTAAAAAAGATTAACAACAAGTCACTTATAGAAATTTTACTTATTCGTCTATCAAGGTCTACTTTAGTTGATAAAATAGTTGTAGCTACTACTAAAAATAAAGATGATGATATCCTTGCTGAAAAAGTGATGTCATTAGGTTTTGAAATTTTTAGAGGCAGTCAAAACAATGTTTTAGATAGATATTATAAATGTGCAAAAAAATATTTACCAAACACTATTGTAAGGATTACTGGTGATTGTCCTTTGATTGATTCCCAATTAGTGGATGATTTGGTTAATTATCATTATTTGAATGAAGCTGATTATACTAGCAATACAATTGCCCCTTCGTTTCCGGACGGACTTGATATTGAAGTATTTTCTTTCAGCGCCCTTGAAAAATCAATACAATATGCTTCAAGTTCTCATGATAAAGAACACGTTACGCCCGTTTTAAAAACAAATCATAATTTTTCTAAAAATAACTTTTCATCAGAGATTGACTTTTCTCAAATGAGATGGACAGTTGATGAAATAAGTGATTTAACTGTAATAAAAAATATAATTAATCATTTTAACCCAAATCTTTTTTTTCATTGGAAAGAAATAATTGAATTTTCAAAAAGTGATCCTAAAAAATTTGATGCCAACAAAGACATAATTCGTGATGAAGGGTCAATTATTGGTTCAGGTCAAAAGCTTTGGAAAAGATCTAAAAAAATTATTCCAGGCGGGAATATGCTTTTATCAAAAAGATCTGAGATGTTCTTACCTGAAAAATGGCCTTCATATTTCAGTAAATCAAAAGGCTATAAAGTATGGGATCTTGACGGGAATATATTTAATGATATGTGTATTATGGGTATTGGAACTAATATTTTAGGATATGGACGCCAAGAAATAGATGATGCAGTAAAAAAAACAGTTTCTGCTGGAAATATGTCAACATTTAATTGCCCTGAAGAAGTTTATCTAGCTCAGAAATTAATTGATTTACACCCCTGGGCAGATATGGTAAAATTTGCAAGGTCAGGTGGTGAGGCTAATTCTATTGCCATTCGAATTGCAAGAGCATCATCCGGTAAAGATAAAGTTGCTTTTTGTGGATATCATGGTTGGCACGACTGGTATCTTGCAGCAAACATAGAAAGTAAGGACAACTTAGAAGGCCATCTCTTGCCAGGTCTAAACCCATTAGGTGTTCCTAGATCTCTAAGAGAAACCTCACTCTCTTTCATGTATAATGATATTGATTCTTTAAATGAACTAGTAGCTAAGCATGACATAGGAACTATAAAAATGGAGGTATCCCGTTCGGATCCTCCCAAAAAAGGCTTTTTACAGCAAGTTAGAAAAATAGCTGATGAAAAAAATATAGTTTTAATTTTTGATGAATGTACTTCTGGCTTTAGAGAAACTTTTGGAGGGTTACATAAAAAGTACGATGTTATTCCTGATCTTGCAATGTTTGGCAAAGCTTTGGGTAATGGATACGCCATTACAGCTTGTATAGGCAAAGAAGAAATCATGCAATCAGCTCAAGAAACTTTTATAAGTAGTACATTTTGGACAGAAAGAATTGGGCCAACTGCTGCACTAAAGACGCTCGAAATAATGGAGAAAGAAAAATCATGGAATTACATAACGGACCTAGGTAAAAAAATTGGATTGCGCTGGAAAGAAATTGGAAAAAAATATGGTTTGAAAATGAATTTATCTGGAATTCCTGCATTAACCGCTTTTACTATAGATTCCAATGATTGGCTTAAATATAAAACCTTTATAACGCAAGAAATGCTTAAAAAGAGTTTTCTAGCAACTAACACTGTTTATGTTTGCACAGAACACAACGATGAATTACTTGAAGAATATTATTACCATTTTGAAGCAATAATTAAAATAATATCAGAATGTGAAAATGGACGCAGCATAGATAGTTTGCTTGATGGTCCAGTTTGCCATTCTGGTTTTGCAAGGCTAAATTAAATGCGTGTTCTTATCACAGGCTCTTCCGGTATGCTAGGATCGACATTAGCGAAGTTGTGGAGAGGAAAATTTGAAATTTATGGTACAAGCAGAAAAAAAATAAATACTTCTCCTAAAAACTTTTTAAAATTTAATTTTTTAGATGATGATTATTCGACTCTTTTGAAGTGGTCTGAACCCGATGTAATTGTTCATTGTGCAGCTATAACAAATTTGGATTATTGTGAAGATAATGAAATTAATACTATTAAAGTAAATGGGGAATCCGTTAAGGAATTAATAGAGCATTCAGCGGGTTCAAAAATTATTTTTATATCTTCAGATGCAGTTTTTCCAGATAATATTTTCCAAGCTTCAGAAAATGACAAAATCAATCCTCAGAATATTTATGGTAAATCAAAAAAAATTGGCGAAGAGTACGTTTCTAGTTTAACAGATAATGGAATTTCAATCAGAACAACTATTGTTGGTAAAAATATCAATACTAAGTACCAGAGTTTCTTAGAGTGGATTGTTAATTCACTCAAGAAGTTTGAAGAAATTAAATTATTCACCGATTCTTTATTTTCTCCAATAACAATTTGGCATCTTGCAGCAGAATTAGAGTGGATAATAAAAAATGATATTTCTGGATTATTTCATATTTCAGGAAATGAACCAATATCAAAGTATGACTTTGGAATTATGGTAGGTCACAAGCTTGGTCTCGACACGTCTCTGATTAAAAAAAGCAAATTGAAAGATTATCAATTTTCAGCTTTAAGAAATAAAGATCAATCATTAGACTCATCTAGATATCAAAAAGCTTTTAACAGAACTTTACCTTCTTTAGATGAAACAATAAATGAGATAAATCATCAATACAAAAATTTGTAAGTTTATTGAGAAATAAATAATAGTTAACATAAAAAAAGAGAAAATAATAATGTCTGAAAAAAAAACAATTAAGATAGGAAAAAGTTTAGTTGGCTATGGTCAACCAACTTATTTTATTGCAGATATTGCTGCCAATCATGATGGAGACTTAAATAGGGCGAAAAATCTTATTGAGATTGCAAAAGATTCCGGAGCTGATGCTGCAAAATTTCAACATCACGATGTTTCAAAATACGTTAGCGATAAAGGTTTTAAATCTTTAGGAGGAAAATTTAGCCATCAATCAAAATGGGATAAATCTATTTTTGAAGTATATAAAGATGCTGAAGTTCCTACCTCTTGGACTCAAGATTTGAAAGATCATTGTGATAAAATAGGAATAGATTTTTTTTCAACTCCTTATGATTTAGATATGGTTGATCACTTGAATAAATATGTCTCAGCATATAAGATTGGTTCTGGTGATGTAGCTTGGAACCTAATGCTTGAAAAAGTCGCATCGAAAAATAAACCAGTTTTATTTGCGACTGGCGCTGCTACAATTCAGGAGGTTGTCAATGCTCATGAAGTGCTTACAAAAGCAAGCTCCGATTTAGTTTTAATGCAATGCAACACTAATTACACAGGTTCTTTAGAAAACTTTAAATATATTAATTTAAATGTTATAAAAACTTATTCAGCCCTATTCCCAGATACCATCTTGGGATTAAGCGATCATACTCCCGGCCATGAAACTGTCCTTGGTGCAACTGCATTGGGATCAAAAGTTGTCGAAAAACATTTTACAGATGATACTTCGAGACCTGGACCCGATCACCCTTTTTCCATGGATCCAAAAACATGGAGAGATATGGTGGATGCTACTAGAATTTTAGAAGAATCCCTTGGCTCGCCAGTTAAAAGAGTTGAGGATAATGAAATTGAGACAGTTGTTTTACAGAGAAGAGCAGTTAGGGCTATTAAAGATCTTGTCCCTGGAGATGTTTTAGGCAGGGATTCAATTGAATTTCAAAGGCCTTGTCCCAAAGATGCTATACAGCCAAATGATTTTGAATTATTTGAAGGTAGAACCATCAGAAAAAAAATTGCATCTGGCGAACACCTAAAAACATCTGATATTGAATAGTGATTTACTCAGAAGATAAATCTGTGGCTATTAGAGCAATGGAAAGATCAGATTTAAAAATAGTGCAGGCCTGGCGAAATAATGAAAATATTAGACGCTATTTTAGAGAATATAGAGAATTTTCTATAGATCAAAAGGAAACCTGGTATGACAATATGATCAAAGATAGCAGGTTTGAAATGTTCGTAATTGTTGATTGTAAAAATGAAGATGAAGTTATTGGTGTTACAGGTCTAACTTATATTGACTTCATTAATCACCACGCTGATGTGCACTTTTATATAGGAAAAAAAGATTCTTGGATAGATAAGGTCTACGCTCCAAAAGCAATTAAAATAATTCTTAACTATGGATTTGGAATTATGAATTTGAACAAGATTTGGGCAGAAATTTATGAGATAGATATTCTAAAATTAAATTTTTTTGAAAATTTAGGATTCAGTATAGACGCGAATTTGAGAGAGCATTATTTTTATCAAGGAAAATATTATACTTCTCATATAATGTCTATTTTGAGGAAGGAATACCAATCTTGAAAAGAGCCTTAATAATTTCTGCTCATCCTGATGATGATATTTTAGGTTGCGGTGCAATTATAAACAAATATAAATCTGAAGTTGAATTTAAAGTTGTATTTATTGGTGAAGGGTCAACATGTAGATTCGAAGATCCTGAATCATCTGAAGCGCAAGAAGAAATAAAAAAAAGAAACAATTTTGCCATTGAAGCTTTTAGTGTATTAGGAATATCAAATCACTCATTTAACAATCTGCCTTGCGGTAGATTCGATCAAGTGCCATTAATTGAGATAAATAAAATCATAGAGCGCGAAATAAAATCTTTTGAACCTGATACAATTTTTACACATTCAAAAAATGACAGCAATCAAGACCATGTCAAGGTTTTTCGTTCAACAATAATCGCTGCCAGGCCAGGATCTGGAGTTAAAACTATATATTCATACGAAGTTTTAAGCAGTACTGAATGGGGATTCGACCGAGCTTTTAATGCAAATATTTTTTTTAGGATATCGAAAAATGACCTTGATAAAAAAATAGAGGCATTTGCAAAATATGCTACAGAAACTAAACCATTTCCCTACCCTAGATCCTCTGAAGGAATATTGGTATTAGCCAAAAGAAGAGGTATGCAATCAAACAGTCAATACGCTGAGGCATTTAATCTAATTAGGCAAACTATCGAATGAAAATTTTGTGCATTGGCTACAGAGATTGGTCAATAGAAATCTACAATAAACTTAAAAGACAAAATAAAAACCATGACTTTCTAATAATTGAGACAGTTGAAGACTCTTATGTTCCAAAAATTAAAAAATTTAACCCTGATATGATATTGTTTTATGGTTGGAGTAATATAATTAAAAAAGAAATAGTTGATCAGTATAAATGTTTGATGTTACACCCTTCACCACTGCCTAAGTATAGAGGAGGTAGTCCAATTCAAAATCAAATTATTAATGGTGAGAAAAAAAGTGCTATTTCTATTTTTATTATGGATCAAGGAATTGATACCGGACCGATTTTAAAGCAAAAATCTTTCAATCTTAGCGGGAGTATAGAACAAATTTTTACTAGAATAAAAAAAATTGGATATGAACTGACAAATCAAATTTTAAGTGAAGATTTAACTCCAACAAGTCAAGATAACTCTAAGGCTACATATTATAAAAGACGAAAACCGTCTCAAAGTGAAATCACATTAGAAGAAATAAAAAATAAAAGCTCAGAATATATTCACAATAAAATTAGAATGTTGCAAGACCCTTATCCTAATGCTTTTATAAAAACAGCAGATGGAAAAAAAGTTTATATTACAAAATCCTACATCGATGAAAACGATTTATAGTATTTTTTTCTAAAATGGTAATTGGACTTATTTGTATAAACCTTTAACCTATAATTTCTTCGGTACAGTTTTTGACAAAGGATTAATAATGATCCTTTCTGTTTTGCTAACTCATTACTTTTCAAAAGAGAGCTATGCTTTATGGTCATTATTTTTTCAATTTATGTTATTTTCTGATGCTATTGTAATGAGTCCTACATTAAGTATTTTCAGCAGGTTGCACCACTTTAGCAACAAAAATATGTTAACTTTTTATCAGATTAAATTATCATTAGCGGCTTTAATTTTATCCTCATTGTTTTATTATAGTTTTTTTTCACTGAATAATAAATTTTTCACTCTCGAAATAGCAACTCTGTTAACATATTTCTTATATAATTACGTAAGTATTTTTTTAAGATTTTCTGGTAATGATATTAAATATTTTTTTATATCCTTATTTAAATTATTGATTTTTGGAGTTAGTTTCATTTGGATTAAAAGTAATTACTCACAAATTGAATATAGTTTTATGCTGAAACTATTTTTTATATCGCATTTATTAGTAATAATTCCTTTTATATTTATATTAAACTTCAAAAAAACAAAGGAAGATAATAGCACAACAAACGAGTTTTTAAGTCTATCAGTTTATGGAGCAAGTTCAGGAGCTGTAAATGGTTTGGATAAGTTTTTAATATCCGGATTTAACCTTCCTGTTCAATTTTTAGCCACTTATTCTTTGATTTACTCAGTCGTTACAATACCAAATATTATCATTGAGGCTTTTAAAAAATCTCTACTTCCAATGATGTTTAAAGACTATTCTGAAAAAAAAGGCAAATTAAGAAATAATTCAAAAAGTAAAATAAAATACAGCATCATTATTATAACAATTTCTCAACTTATAGCTCCTACGTTTATTTTTTATTTTTTTTCAAAATATGAAATAATTAATAATGAATATTTAGATTATCAAAATATAATTGTTTCTATAATTATCTTAAGCATAGCTCTAACAATCTTTTCGTATTACCATTTTATAAACCCAATAATAATCTTTTTTAAGAAAACCTGGATAATGACGTTAGCATTGTTTCTTAGCACTATTATTTATTTGACTTATTTATACTTTTTTAATAACGAAAGCTTATTGATATGGTCTTTATCTAAATTGATTCTAATGTTAATGTGCGTTACACTTACAATTGCATTTAAGAAAAAGTTTTTAAGGTTTTAACATTAAAGATCTAAATAAATATTTTAATTGGTTCAATAAAAATTTTAAAAACAATAATGTTTTTTATAGGCCGATTTCAACATTGTCTCTGATTTTTATAATAACAACTTCTTTAATATTAAAAATCTTTTTTATTTCATTTTTCATAAGAGTGATTTTATTAAAACTTTTAATAAATAGAATTAATAAAATAAAAAATTCAAAAATTGGATTTGTATTTACTAAGAATCAATATGATACATCGGAATATTTTTTAAAAAATTCAAAAATTGATATTCTTCTATCTTTTTACAGAATTGATAATAATTTAAAAAATCGCAATACGATTTTCATAAATAGGTTTAAAGTTTTTGCTATGGCATTAACTAAAACAAGTCATTTGATAAGTTTATTATCAAACAGAAATTATAAAAAAAATTTAAAGTATTATGGAATTAGATATATTAAAATTTTAGGTGTAATTGATTTTCTTGATTTAGCAACTTATTATGCTGAGGAAATTTTTAATTATAATGATCATTCAGCCTACCCTGCTTTAGCTTATGATTTAGCAAAAAAAAATAATTGCAAAACAGTATATGTTCAGCATGCTCCAGTATCTGGACATTTTCCGGCATTATATCATGATTTAAATATACTTTTTTCGAATGATAGCCTAGAAAAATATAAAATAATTGAAGGAGGTAAAATTAACAAAAGAGTGAAAATTATGTTCGATTTTAGATTTATTAAAGGCCTACATTATAAAAATCGCAATTATCCTAGTGATTCAAAAAAAATCTTAATTGCACCCAATGAATTAGATGGTATTGATAAAATTGAAGAAACTGTAAATATTTTAGATAAATTTGAAGTAATTATTAGACCGCATCAGTTAGATAAAAGAGATTTTAAAAAACTAGTTGGTCCAAAGATAAAATTATCAAATACAAAAAACATATGGAAAGAACTTTCAAGCGTATCAATTGTTTTAACAAATGAGTCTGCCTTAGCCCTTGAGGCAATTTTTATGGAAAAGCACTTGTTTAAATGTGATTTCTGGTCTGATTATCTTGATCATTATGGATTTGTAAAAAAAGGGTTAATTTATTCAACTGTGAAAAATCTAAATGATTTAAAAAGTTGTATAAAGCACATGCCAAAAACATATAATTATAATAAACTAGAATATTTTATCGGTAAAATACCAACAAGTGAAAAATAATAATATAAAAAGCATATTAATAGCCTATCTAGGATGTTTTTTCATTGTACCTGTTTTCATACATGCGTTTTATAAACCTATTCTTGACTTTCAATTTAATGGCATGGATAACTACTTTATTATATTGTTGATTTTATTTTTTTGGATATCAGCTTATATAGTAATGATTTTTTTTAAATCTATTATTAATCCAATGAAACCTATTTTACCATCATTACTAGATTATTCAAGTTTAAATAAGGTTTTAATTATAATTTTTTCAGTAGTATCAGTAGTATTTTATTTTTCTTATGGTATAAATTTTAGGCATACCACATCAATAAGCGAAGCCGAAGCTTGGGTTTCGTTTTTATTAATTTTAAGAAATTATATCAAAGCCTTTCTCTTTATCGCAGTAATAAAATTAATTTCTAACAGAAAAGCGCAAGTTGAAAATCATTATTTTTTTATAATAGGATTTTCTTTTTATCTGTCAATGATATCTTCATTCGATATAATATTGATATTAACGTCTTTATTAATTTCATTTAATAAAACTTCACTTATATTTAAATCTAAAAAAAACAAAACCACCTTTTTGAATAATTTTTTAGTGAGATCAATCTTAATAATCTTTACAGTCATAGCAACGCTTTTCATTGGAACTGCAAATAAGGTTGGAATAGATAGAGCATCTAATGAAATTTTTAATAAAACTACTTTTTCACTTACTCTAGGCTCATTAGGTATGAGGGCATCGGTTTGGTATGCATCTGTCTTTTCTGCTTACGAAGGATATTCTAAAAACAAAGATGAGATAAAATATGCGATGAACGGAACTTTCAGAAATTTGTTCAATAGATTAGGGTATATTTATGGGCAAACAGAAATAAAAAAATTAAAGTATTGGAGCGTGATGCGAGCTAACTATTTATCATTATGGAAAAATAATTTAAATCCTAAATCAGGAACGTCACCTGGAGTAGTTGCTAGTATTTTCTTTTTTCCTTACCATATATTTGGATTTTTTTTGTTGGCTATATTTACTGGATTTATTTTGGCAAGAATAAGTTTAGTTATTGATAATAAAGAAAGAAGAATAAACCTACTTGGTTCTTTTATTTTAGTTTTTTTCTTAATGCCGTACTTTGAAAGCCCTCTAGATTTGATAAATTTTATTGATCC
>MDTD01027694.1_pt1 | contig 14891 bp, 15 predicted proteins | sample 811221 | NCBI WGS metagenome assembly MDTD01 (sample SAMN05326646, study PRJNA326480) | marine metagenome | isolation source: seawater | place: Pacific Ocean: South West | collected 2011
AGTGAGTTATTAAAAAATAATTTTTATGTAAAATCACTCGATAAAATAAAAGATAATTCAATTAATGATAAAAATTATAAATTCTATAAAGGTAATTTATTTGACGTTAATTTATTAGGAAAAATTTTAAAAAATTGTGATTTAGTTATTCATTTAGCTGCCTATCTTGGAGTTGAAAAAACCGATAAAAATATATTAAATTGTTTAGATAATAATATTCTAGCTACAAGAAATTTATTAAGAATTTGTAATGAAAATAAAATAAAAAAATTTATATTTGCATCCTCATCAGAGGTTTATGGTGACCAAAAAAAATTTCCACTTTTTGAAAATTTTGAGACGCAAAATAAAACAATCTATGGGATAAGTAAGATCGTTGGAGAAAAATATATAAAAGGTTTTTTTCAAAAGTATAAATTAGATTATAACATAATTAGATTTTTTAACGTTTATGGGCCAGGTCAAAATAATAATTTTGTCATATCAAAATATATTCAAAGGATAAAAAAAAATAAGCCCTTAGAAGTGTATGGAAACGGCACTCAAATAAGATCATTTTGCTATATTGAGGACGCTATTAGTGGAGTAATGAACATAATTTACAGGGGGAAAAAAAATACAACTTACAACATAGGCAATGATAAGGAGCCTATTTCAATTTTAAAACTCACAAAATTAATTAAAAGTATTTGCAAAAAAAAAATAATAGTAAAAAAAGTAGACTTCAAACACAGTGACAGAAAAAAAGAAAGAGAAATTTTTAAAAGAATACCTAGTATAGAAAAAATTTCTAAAGATACTGGTTACTCACCAAGAATATCTTTAACAGATGGAATTTTAAAAATTATCAATGATAGAAAACTCATTAAAAAGAGCATGCTTAAAAAATATTTAGGAATTGGCACTTTGCAATTTGGATTAAATTATGGGGTGGCCAATAAAACTGGTAAAATATCTAATAGTGAAATTAAAAAAATAAAAAATATTTTATTAAAAAATAATATTAACACTATCGATACTGCGCACGCATATGGCGACTCAGAAAAAAGAATTGGGAAATTTGATTTTTCAAACTTCGAGATAATTACAAAACTTCCGGTGAAAGAACCAAAAAATTTATCAAAAAATTGGGTTGTTAGATGTGTGAGAGACTCGCTAATTAAACTAAATGTTAAAAAAATATACTGTATGCATGTTCATAACACCAAACAATTACTAAAAAATAATGGTAAGATAATATATGAGGGTTTATTGCAAGCTAAAAAAGAAGGGCTAATAAACAAAATAGGTGTATCAATTTATACAATTGAGGAATTAAATAAGATAATAACAAAATTTAATATTGATTTAGCACTTATACCATTTAATATTTTTGATCAGAGAACTTTAAAAAACAATTATTTAGAAAAGCTTAAAAATAAAAAAATAGAAATTCATGCCCGATCAATTTTCTTACAAGGTTTACTTGTAATGTCCCGAAATTCGATACCAAATAAATTTAATATTTATGATGGGTATTTTAGCAGATGGAATAAACTAATTAAGAAGCATAAAATTAATAAATATTCAGCTTGTTTAAATTATGTATTATCAAATAAGAATATTGATAAGGCTATTGTTGGCATAGATAATTCATCTCATTTAAAATCATTAGTTATGTCACTAGATTATTTTAATATTCCAATAGAGAATGTTGATGCAAGTAAAGAGATAAAACTTATTAATCCATCAAAATGGTAAAGAATTTAGCTATTATTCAGGCAAGATTTGGTTCGATAAGATTGCCTGGAAAAATTATGTATAAAATTAATAATTTAACGTTAATCGAAATTTTATATAAAAGACTTCTGAAATCCAAAAAACTGAATAACGTTGTTGTTGCCACAACAAATGAAAACAAGGATTTTTTAAATTTTTTATATAAAAAAAATATAAATTTTTTTGTTGGTAGCAAAAACAATGTATTAAAAAGATATTATGACGCTGCAAAAAAGTATAAGGCAAAAAATATAGTAAGAATTACAGGTGATGGAATAATAGCAGACCCTAAACTTGTCGACATGTTCATCAAAAAATTTGAAAAAAATAAAGTGGACTATCTTAGCAATCAAGAACCAGTCACATATCCTGATGGATTAGATATCGAAATATTCAATTTTAATACACTTAGAAAAGCATATAAAAAAGCAAAAAGTAAATATGATAAGGAACATGTAACTCCTTTTATAATCCGAAATACTAAAAATAAGTTAAATATATCTAATACAAATGACTACTCAAGTTTAAGATTTACAATTGATGAACATGATGATTTTAAAACTTTGAAATCAATATTTAAATATTTTTATCCAAATATTTATTTTGGATGGAAAAAGATCGTTAAATTAGTAGAAAAAAATAAAAAACTATATATTTTCAACAGTCATATAAAAAGGAATGAAGGAGCCATCATGAACAAAACGGATAAACTTTGGAGAAGAGCAAAAAAAATTATCCCAGGTGGAAATATGTTTTTATCAAAAAGACCCGAGCTCTATTTACCAAATAAATGGCCTGCATACTATAGTAAGTCCAAAGATATTTATATATGGGATTTAGATCGAAAAAAATACATTGATATGTCTTTAATGGGGGCGGGTTGCAATATTCTAGGTTATGCAAATAAATCAATAGATAATGCAGTTATTAAATCTATTCAAAATAGCAACAGCAGTACACTAAACTGTCCTGAGGAGGTTGAGTTATGCGAAAAAATTTTAAGCATACATCCTTGGGCTGATATGGCTAAACTTACAAGAACTGGAGGTGAGGCTGCAGCAGCTACAATAAGAATAGCTCGTGCTGCCTCTGGAAAAAGTAAAGTCGCCTTCTGCGGATACCACGGCTGGCATGATTGGTATCTGTCTGCAAATCTGAAAAGTAAAAAAAATTTAGCTCCTCATTTAATGTCTGGACTCGATCCAAACGGTGTACCAACAAATTTAAAAAATACAGCTTTTCCATTTAGATATAATAATATTAATGAGCTTGAAAAAATTTTAAAAGAACATGACATAGGAACGATAAAAATGGAGGTTTCAAGGAATTTTTCTCCGAATAATAATTTTTTAAAAAAAATAAGAAAAATTTGTGATAAAAAAAAAATTGTCCTAATTTTTGATGAATGTTCTGCAGGATTTAGACAAACCTTTGGTGGGTTACATAAATATTATGGCGTTAATCCAGACATTGCATGGTTTGGAAAATCTTTAGGTAATGGATTTAGCATTTCAGCAATTATTGGAAAAAAAGAAATAATGGAACACGCTCAATCAACATTTATGAGTAGTACATTTTGGTCAGAGAGATCGGGTCCTGTTGCTGGAGTAGAAACATTGAAACTAATGGAAAAATTAAAATCATGGAATTTAATTACTAAAAAAGGGGAGAAAATTCAAAAAATGTGGAAACAAATTGGAAAAAAAAATAATTTAAAAATTAACGTTCAAGGGTTGCCCGCCCTGTCTTCATTTAGCTTAGAGTCTGAAAATTGGATTAAATATAAAACATTTCTAACTCAAGAAATGCTTAAAAGAAAAATTTTAGCCTCTAATGCGATATTTATGTCTGTCAAACACTCGGATCAGGTAATATCAAAATATTTTGAGGTGCTTGAAGAAATTTTTTTTAAAATTTCTCAATTTGAAAAAGGGAAATTTTTGATTGATGAATATCTGGAAAATCCTGTGTGCCAAGTAGGTTTTAAAAGGCTAAATTAAATGAAGAAAAGATATAAAGTTGCACTTATCGGATTAGGTTATGTTGGTTTACCATTATATCTTTTGTCATATAAAAAATTTGTAACATTGGGTTTTGACTATGATAAATTAAAAATATCTAAACTAAAGAAGTCAATTTCGTATATTTCTGATATTAAAAATTCTCAATTAAAAAAAATTTCAAAAAATAATTTTTTCTCAATGCGAGAAATTGATAAAATTCAATTTTGTGATTTTATTATTCTTTGTCTACCTACCCCTTTAAAAAATAATAAACCAGATATGTCCCATATTGAAGATGTGGTAAAAAAAATCTATCCATACCTTAAAAAAAATCAGACAATTGTTCTAGAAAGTAGTGTTTATCCAGGTGCAACCGAGGACATACTAACAAAGCCTCTTTCAAAAAAATTTTCATTGGGTAAAAACTTTTTTTTAGGATATTCGCCTGAAAGAGTTGATCCTGGATTATCAAAACATTATAAAAAAATGAAATATGACGAAATACCTAAATTAGCAGCTGGGTACACTAAAAAATGTCTTAAAAGAATTTTATTTTTTTATAAATCAATATTCAGAAATGTTTGCCCATGTAGAACAATTAAAATAGCTGAAACTGCAAAGATTTTTGAAAATACTTTCAGATCAGTTAATATCGGACTAGTAAATGAGATGAAAATTCTGGCAAGTAAAATGGATATAAATATTCACGAAGTTATTGATGCAGCGGCGACTAAACCTTTTGGATTTAGAAAATTTTCTCCAGGACCAGGTGTGGGTGGACATTGTATACCAATAGACCCGATTTTTATGAAATGGGTGGCTAAAAAACATAAAATTAAGACAAAATTTATAGATCTTGGAACTAAAGTTAATAATGAAATAACTAAATGGACAATTAATAAATTATTAAAAATTTTTAAGAATAGAAAACTAAAATGCTTACTATTAGGTGTGACTTATAAACCTGACATAAATGATACACGAGAATCACCATCTTTAAAAATTTTAAATTCTCTTTTGATACAGAAAAACCTAAGTATTGATTACCAAGATCCATATATAAATGAGATTAAAATTAATAAAACAATACTAAAAAATACAAATGTCAAAGATTACGGAAAATACGATTATTGTATAATTTGCACAAATCATTCAAACTTTAAATATAAAAAAATTTTTAACGAATGCAAAAAAATTATAGATACAAGAGGAATATATAAAAATATTTATTCAAATAAGTTAATACATCTATAAAAAATTAATATTATTTTTTTTAATTAATATATGTACCTTATAAAATTTTATTTTAATTTAAATGAAAAATATTATAAAAATTATAAAAGATAAAATATTATCTATTATTTATTTCGAAAAATTTAAAAATCACAATAAAACTATTTTTAAAGACTTTAATACAAATAGAATTAAGAATAATAAGGGTGTGATTTTAGCAGAATTTAATGCTTTTTGTCCAGAACAAATAGGTTTATCATATATATTATATAACTTAAGATTAAAATACAATAATCCAAAAGTTATTTCTCATTTTAGTCATGTTATTCTTTCCTATGGACTTAAAAGAACTTTCGTAGAAAAATTAAAATCATCTGTTCTTCAAAAACTTGGTCTTGGCAATTTTGGAATTTATCAATCAATGGGTATAAAAAATTTTTATTTTCCAGAAATTGATGAAGATTGTATTTTGAAAACAAAAAAAATATTTAAAAAATTTAAAGAAGAAATTAATACAAGGGAAAAACTTGAAAAATTTAAAATCAATAATATTTTAATCGGAGATTTGTTATATGATTGTTATTTAAAGAAATTTTACGATGAAGAACCTACTGTTAAAATAAATGACAATAAATTTATTAATTTTAGTTATGAGTTTATATTATATGTAGTAATTTGGATAAAATTTTTTAACAAAAATAGAGTACTTGCTGTTATAGGATCACATTCAGTTTATAGTATTGGAGTACCTCTTAGAATAGCAGTTTGGAAAAAGATTAAAACTTTTGCGATCACACCAGAACAAATTTGCAACCTAACAAAAAAAATGCCTAGAGAATATTTAGAATTTTTAAATTATAAGAAAAAATTTAATATGATATCAACTAATCAAAAATTAAAAGGAATTGAAGAGGCAAAAAAAAGATATAGAAGTAAATTAAGTGGTAAATTTAGTAAGGATTACTATTACGTTCTTAGGTCTCCATATAAAAAATCAAATTATAAGAATAAAGTTTTAAGCAAAAGTAATAAAATAAAATTAGTTGTAGCAACTCATGATTTTGTAGATGCACCACATTGTTTGGGATTTTCTTTATTTCCAGATTTTTATCAGTGGCTTATCTTTCTTGGTAAAATTTCAAAAAAAACAAATTATGATTGGTACATTAAAACTCATTACCCATACGGGGGAAAATATGAAATTTATCAGCCACATGAAAGATTGGTAGTAAGAAAATTTGTAGAAAAATTTAAAAATTTTAAAATTATACCCCCCGAAACCACAATGAAGCAAATCATTAATGAAGGAATAGATGGAGTTTTGACAGTAAACGGCACTATTGGATCTGAAATACCTTTTTTTAAAGTTCCAGTAATTAACGCTTCTATTAATAATCCTCATATAAATTATAATTTCAATTTTCATCCTAAAACTAGAGAAGAATTAAAAACAATTATTTTAAATTACAAAAAACTAAAGGAAAAATTTAAAATTAATAAAAAAGAATTATATCAACACTATTTTATGAGAAATATTTATTATGACAAAAATTGGATTTTTGATAGACATGATGAAATGGTAAATGAAATTGGATATATTGATCAATGGAGTTATAAAATATTTAAATTTTGGATTGAAAGATTTGATTTAAAAATTCACAATGAATTTCTCAAAAGAATAAATAAATTTATTGATGGAAAAGAGTATAGGTTACGTAGGTCATTATATTAAATGAAATTAGATAATTTAAAAAAACCGTTTATAATTGCGGAAATTGGCATTAATCATGAGGGAAATTTTAAAACAGCAAAAAAATTAATATTTAATGCAAAGATGTGTGGCGCTGATGCAGTAAAATTTCAAGTATTTAATCCAAAGACACTGGCAAGTAAAAAATCAAAAAAAAGTAGCTTTCAAAAGAAAAGTATTGGAGAAGAGTCTTTAGAAAAAATGTGGAAAAGACTAAGTCTAAGTTTTAAAGAATTCGAGATTTTAAGAAAATATGCAAAAAAAATTAAGATTAAGTTTATATGTACTGCATTTGATTTTGAAAGTCTTAACATCGTAAAAAAATTAAAAGTTGATGCAATCAAAATTGCATCTTCCGATATAACTGATGTACCATTAATAGAAAAACTATCAAAAATAAAAAAACCAATAATTTTGTCAACAGGAATGTCAAAAACTTTTGAAATAAAAAAAATTCTTAAAATATTAAGAAAAAATAAAGTTGCTATTTTACATTGTATTTCTTTATATCCATGCAATTTCAAAGAGGCACATTTAAATAGAATAATTGCATTAAAAAATAAATTCAAAAAATATACTATTGGCTACTCTGATCATTGCATGAACACGAGCGCTTCTCTGCAAGCAATGAGCTTGGGAGCTGACATTATTGAGAAACATTTTACATTAAATAAAAAAAAAAAGGGCTTAGACCACTCACTATCCGCAGACTCAAGAGACTTACAAACGATCTGCGAATTCTCAAAAAACTTATCTATTTCTCTTGGAAGTAAGAGTATCTTACCATCGTCTTATGAAAGAAAATTTACAAAGCTATTTAGGAAAGGAATTTATTTTACAAAAAATATTGATAAAGGTACTCTTATTAAGGCAGATCATATAATAATTAGAAGACCAGAAAATTCAGCAAAACCTGAAAAATATAAGAGTATATTAGGAAAAAAAACTCTAAAATCCTTTTTTAAGGATGAAAGTGTAAATCTAAAATTTATATATTAGTATATATATTTATAATATCAGCCCAAAAACAAATTTTTTTATTCTTTTATTTTTATAATTTATTTGATTTTTAAATGATGCCTCCATTATAAACTTATTTTTTTTTAAAACTTCTATAGACCCTTTGTTCATTTCGTAACAGCCAGCGGTGATTTTTTTTAGACGATATTTTTTTCTACTTAACTCGATGATTTTTTTTACAGCTAAACTACCTAATCCTTTATTCCAATATTTTTTATACCCAATTATATATGAAATATCAGCTGTCTTGTGAAAATAGTCTATAGGTCCAATTTTTATGTTACCGATATGAAATTCATTTTTATTTTTTTTTATAAAAATTCCATAAATGTGCTCATTCTTAGAGCTTAATTTACTTAAAACAAATTTTTTTATAGATTTTAGTGAGTGTTTTTTAAATCGTTGTTCAGTATACTTAACTACATCAGGATCATTCATCCAATTCAAATAGTCTTTTTTTATGTCTTTAATTGCAAGTTTTCTTAAAAAAAGATTTTTTTTATTTATCATTATTTAAATTCTTATTTTTATTCCTTTTTCTTTTAAAAATCTCTTAACATCTAAAGGTGTTATTTCAGTAAAATGAAAAATGCTAGCTGCAGATATAGCCTTAATATTTGTTTTTTTAATAGTTTTAAAAAAATCTTCACAATTTCCAGCCCCTCCTGATGCAATTAAGGGAACATCAGAAATCCGTGATACTAAATTTATTGTATCAATGTCGTAACCTTTCATTTCGCCGTCATGATCAATTGAAGTAATTAAAATTTCACCTGGATTTAACTTATTTACGTTTTTAATGTGTTCTTCTAAACTGATTCCTGTAGGTTTTGTACCAGAATTTATATGTACCTCTCTATCTTTTGATTGGCTCATCTTATAATCTATTGATATAACAATACATTGACTGCCATATTTATCTATTGCGCTTTTTACAAAATCTAAATTCTCAACTGCAGCAGTATTTATACATACTTTATCGGCTCCTACTTTTAAGAGTTTTTCAATATCATCGATGGTTTTCACACCACCGCCTATTGTTAAAGGAACAAAACACTCATCTGCAATTTCATCTATTAAATCAAATTGAATTTTTCCTGAGTTTGTCGCATTTATATCAAAAAAAATCAACTCATCTACTTCTCGAAGATTATATAATTTTATCATTTGATAAATATTACCAACAACTCTCCAACTTTTAAATTTTTTTCCTTTAACCAAATTATTTTTATATAATAATGTAGGTATTATCCTGACCTTGTGCATTATAATTCTAAAAAATTTCTTATTATTTGAAGGCCACTTTTTAAACTTTTTTCGGGATGAAATTGAACACCGAAAATATTATCTTTATTAATTATTGTTGCAAATTCATGACCATAAGTTGATGTTGCTATAATACAATCTTTTTCTATACACTCATAATAATATGAATGCACAAAATAAAAATCTTTGTTATTTTCAATTTTAGAAATTAAATTATTTTTTTTTTTAATATAAACTTCATTCCACCCAATGTGAGGTAATCTTAAATTTGTTGAAATTTTTTTGACTTTTCCGTCTATTAAATTTAATCCCTCGGTAACTTTATTTTCATATCCTAGGTTAGCAAGTATTTGCATTCCTAAACAAATTCCAAGTATGGGGGTTTGATCTAAATTAGCTTTTGTTTTAATTAATTTAACTAAATTAAGTTTGTTTAACTGATCCATTCCGTAGTTAAAACTACCTTGTCCAGGTAGTATTATTTTTTTAGAGTTTTTAATTATTTCTATATCATTGGACAAAATTACATTTTTTCCAAATAATCTTACAGCTTTAATTACAGAGTCGACATTGCCAGTATTATAATCTATTACTACAACATCATAACTATTCATAATTCCTGTTCTTTAAAAACAAATTGCCGTTTTTATCTTTAATAAGTTCACCTTTGTTATTGCATAAAAATAGACTTTTGTTTGTAAACTTATCGCATATTTCTATAAAATTTTCTCTTGTCATATCTATCTCTTTTAATACCTCGCTTAATGGATATCCTAAATATGTTTCTGGAAATCTTCCTGATTTATCCTGATTAATTTTAATTGCTTCTTGTCGTGACATTCTACCTCTTCGAATATGTGTACAACACCAATCTGTTACTCTATCATAACCGTATTTAAGGAATTTAAAGTAATCATGTATTCTCATATATACATTATCAAGGTTTTCATAATTTACTATAGATCCCTCTACGTCCTTTTCATAAACTTTAAAACCATGTTGTTTAGCAATTTCGGCATTTCCTCTACCATCCCATTTAATAAACTGCCCCAGAAATAAACCAATAGAACCAGTGTCTTTAATTTCTTTTTCAGAGGGATAGGTATATTGAATTAATTTATTTTTCGGAATATTTAAAATATCAGAGATATCGTTTGTCCTCAGCCCAAGCAAGCCTCCAAATTCCTCTAACCATCTCCTATCTAAAATTTCTTTGTCAATTCTTTCTAGAGGTCCACCAATCTCATTCTCAGCGCTTTCACCCCAAATTAAAAGTGGAATTTTCATATTTACAGAAATTTTTACTGGAACTGTGAAAATAGTAATATGTTCAGGCCAAGAAATGTCCCCAACTGTTTCAAGTGCAAACTTATTTATTTTTCTCCTAATTTTTGGATCTAGAGATATTTGAATAGTATCAACTCCTAAATATCTCATATTTTCCATATTATATCTTCCAATTTCAGCAAGTTTATCAGGTACAACATTTACAACTAGGGGATTAAGTCCATACTCAAGCATTTTAATAGTTTGATAATGGCTATCTTTTCCACCACTGCTAGGAACTATGCAGTGATAGTAATCTGGGGATAGGTTTTTATATTTATTTAATATCTCCTTTAATTTTCTTTCTCTTTGGTTCCAATCAATGTTTGGTCGATTATTATAAGCAATACATCCAGAACAAATTCCTTCTTTATTAAATTCTATGTGAGGCTTACTAGAGGGGTATACACAAATTTTACAATACTTAACTTCAGACATATTTATTTATTTTTTTATTATAAGGTAAAAATATTCTAATCTTAAATTTGAACCGCTTAAAATTATTTTTTTCTTTTTTAAGGTATCTATTGTATAACTTATTATCGGGTTTTTTTTTGGTTTAAGTCTTATAGGAATATTAAATTGTTTAAAATAAAACTTTACTTTCATTTTTTTTAAAAACTTTTTTATTGTAATAATTGAATATGAATTCAATCCTCTCTCCCATTTATTACAATTTGTATTATTCCTAAATCTAACTATTGTATCAATATTAAAGCTATTTAGATGAGAAAATACTATTAACGTACCCCTTTTTTTTGTCAGTGATATCATTTTTTTTAAAGGTTTTTTAAAGTCATCGTAGTATCCTAATACACCAGCTGCTATTACAATCTCGTATTTTTTTTTTAAATTTAAAAAATCTTTTGAGTAAAATTTACTGTCTAAAATTTTTAATTTTTTGCATCTATTAATAAGCTCACTCGAAGTATCTATGCCCTCTAATTTAGATTTTTTAAAATATTTTTTAAAGTGTTTTAAGAATACCCCTTGGGCACAGCCAATATCAAGAATAGTTCCATTAAAATTTTTGTTGATTTTATTTTTTAAGATATTTAGCATATCTTTCTGATGCTCTCTTAATTTATAGTTATACTTGTATGTATGTAATTGTGTCGTTTTCATTTAATATTTTTGAATTGAAACCTTAAAAAATTAAATTTATAATTCAATTAAATTAATATATCAACTTAGATAAATATTTCAAAAAGATAGATTAATCTCTTTTTTTAAACATAGGATAAATTGGTATTGAAACCTCATTTTTAAAAAATTTTTCGGTATTTGGAAAATCACCAAATTTAAATCCATATTTTTTTTTATAAAATTCAAAGGTATGAATAGGTTTATAATGGACTTGTAATCTAAAATTTTTTTTAAGCAAGTATTTAAATAAATTGTCTTTTGAAATATTTATTTTTTCGAAATCAATCAACAATGGATACAAACGGTATGAATGCTCATCACTTTTTTTTACTGGAGGAATAGTAAGGTATTCTGAATTTTTAAAATAATTGTCATATACTGTCGCAATTTTTTTTCTTAACTTAAGAAAAGATTTTAAGTTACTTAACTGACTAATGCCTAATGCTGCTTGGAAAGATGTAAGTCTATAGTTGTATCCAACTCTTAAAAGGTCACTTTTCCAATATTCAAATTTATTAGATTGAAGACTCAACCCGTGATTTCTCAATAAATTTACTTTTTTGTAAATTTCTCTGTTATTAGTAATTACTGCGCCACCTTCGCCAGTGGTAATATTTTTTAAAGCATGGAAACTTTGCGAAACTACATCTGCAAATTTAGCTGCATATTTGCTATCTCCATTATATTTAGAACCTAAGGCATGGCAATTATCATTGATTAGCATAATTTTGTATTTATTTGCCAAATATCTCAAACTTTCCCAGTCGCATGGATTGCCTGCATAATCAATACATATTACTGCCTTGACCTTGTTATTATTTGAATTTTTTTTAAGTCTTCTCTCTAGTAAATTAAGATCAATGTTATAGGTATTTGAATTTATATCTACGAATTCCGGTTTTGCACCAGAGTATACTATAGAATTTGCTGTAGCTACAAAAGTAATTGGGGTTGTAATTATTATGTCACCTTTTTTCCAGTTTAAAGCTAATCCAATTAAATGCAGCGCTGCAGTACCACTAGAACAGTATAACAATATTTGACCCCAGAGTAGTCTTTTAACTTTTTTTCAAACTGAAAATTTTCTAATCCTTGAGTAATAAATGAATTTGTGAGTCTTATTAACTGCCAACAAGTCTTTTTTTAAAATAGTTTGAGAACCATAATTGATTATTTTTCGCATTAAATTATTTTTTTATTTTTTCGTAACTTTTACTAATTTTTTTACAATGTTGCTAACTTTTTGATCGTCAGAGTAAATATTTGACATTATTTTTGCGGCATTTTTTGGATCATGCTTGAATGCCAACCTTAACATATCCATCCAATTTATATTGTTTCTTTTTCTAATAAATTGAATTTGTTCAATTAATTTTAGAGCTTTTTTGTATTTAATATTATTTATTTTCATACATAAAAGTACTATCTAGCACGAATATTAATTTATTCAACATTTTAAAAATATATATTAAAATCTGAAAAGATTACATATGACAAAAATATTTATTATTACAAAAAGAATATGGGATAATAATAATTATAAAAAATTAGGTACAAATTTTGTAATTGAAAATAAAATTAATTTAAAAAAAATAAATCAACAAAAACCGAGAATAATTTTTTTTATTCATTGGTCAAAAATTATTAAAAAGAATTTATTTAAAAATTTTTTGTGTATTCAATTTCATAGCTCAAATCTTCCTAATGGAAAGGGAGGTTCTCCAATCCAAAATCAAATTCAGAGAAAAATTAAAAAAACTAAAATCACAGCTTTTAAAATTACCGATAAAATTGACTCCGGACCAATTTGTATGAAATCAAATTTAAAGTTAGATGATAACGCATTTGAAATTTATAAAAGAATGGAAAAGGTATCAATTAACATGATTAAAAAGATTGTCAAAATGAAAAAAATTTTATTTAAAAAACAGATTGGTAAAGCGATATTTTTTAAAAGAAGAACACCAAAAGAGAGTAATCTAAAATTGAATAATTTTTCATCCATAAATGAATTTTATGATTTTATTAGAATGTTAGATGCTCCTAAATATCCAAAGGCAAATTTGAAATTAAAAAAATTTAATATTGAATTTTTTGGAGCAAAGATTAAAAATAAATCTATTTTCACATCAGCTAGAATTTATGGAAATAAAAAATAAAAAAATTTTGATTGTTGCTGCACATCCAGATGATGAGGTGCTTGGTTGTGGTGGAACTTTAATTAAATTAAAAAAAAATAATAAAATTAAAATACTTTTTATGACAGACGGGGTGTCATCTAGAGGAAAAAGGATTAAAGAGATAATTCAGAGAAAAAAAAAATTGTTTGGATTTAATGAAATATCTTAAATTACCAAAGCCTTTATTCTTTAATTTTCCAGATAACCAAATGGATAAGGTTCCGTTATTAAAAATAGTTAAAAAAATTGAAAAAATTCTTAAAAGCTTTAAGCCAGAAATTATTTTTACACATTATTATAATTGTTTAAATGTGGATCACCAGATAACATTTAAAGCCTTAAATACTGCAGCTAGACCAGTTGGAAAACAAAGTATTAAAAAAATTCTGTGTTTTGAGATACCATCCAGTTCAGAATGGATTTTAGGAAATAAGTCATTTAAACCAAATTATTACATAAATATCACGGGACAGATAGAAGATAAAATTAAGTCATTAAAATTCTATGAAAACGAGATTAGAAAATTCCCTCACAGCAGATCGATTGAAGGTGTAAGATCATTTGCAAAATTCCGAGGACTTAGTTGTGGCTTGAAATATGCAGAAGGCTTTTTGTTAGTAAGAAACATATTAAAATAATGAAAAAAATTTATTATAGATATGCAAAGTTAGAGGACGCAAAATTTCTTTATAATTTAAGGACATCAAAGGATGCGAAGAAGTTTTTTTTTAAAAAGAAAAACTTTACTTTCAAACAACATATTATTTGGTTGACAAATAAGATAAGTAAAAAAAAAGACAAGTTAATCGTTTTTTATTTTAAACCTCAGGATTATTTCGGTGTAGTGAGGTATGAAAGTATAAAAAATTATATATCTGTATCAATACAAATTTCAAGAAATTTTAAGAAAAAAGGATTAGGAAATAAAATATTAAAATTATCAGAAAAATTATTAAAAAAAAAGGAACTTATAATTTCTAAGATTAAATTAAGTAATTCCGTATCGATAAAACTATTTAAAAGAAATGGTTATAAAGAATTTAATAGAACAAAGAAAATAATAAATTTTTTTAAAATTGTCTAATTATTAAAAAATAGTTTTGATATAAATATTAAAATTTTTTTCAGTGCATAAATCAAGCCAATTGAGCTATTAGTACTGGTCAGCTGCACGCATTACTGCGCTTCCACATCCAGCCTATCAACGTG
>MDTD01038523.1_pt1 | contig 14890 bp, 10 predicted proteins | sample 811221 | NCBI WGS metagenome assembly MDTD01 (sample SAMN05326646, study PRJNA326480) | marine metagenome | isolation source: seawater | place: Pacific Ocean: South West | collected 2011
ATGATTAGAATTTGAAAGTCGGTACCAACGATCTACCCACCCTAGAAAAGCTCTACGTTGATCTTGAGTAGATTGAGCAGATTTCATAGATTTTTTGAACTTTGAATGTTCGCCTTGGAATATTCTTGCATTTTGTTTATCTTTACGATGAAGCTCTTTTTCTAACTTTTGGACTTGTTTCGTCAATGCTTGACCACGCGCCGTTTGTAAAAATGCTTCTCTTGCGGCAGTTGTATTTTCATTCAGTAGAAGTTCATCGTCTATACGATCTATTTCTTTAAGAATCCAGCGTTTTTCATAATCTGAAGGGTTTTTAGATAAGCGATTGTAAACCTCTTTTTCTGCTGCGTGAATTGGGCTAAGATCGTCCACAGTTGCTAGATTAATATCGCTAGAAGGAAGAGCTGAAAGGTTATGTTGCTTGTGGAGTGACTTGTAATTAGCGGAATTAAATGTAAGTTTTATGCTTGGTGTTTTCTTTTCCTGAGTTAATGATGAGTCTTCAACTTCTAGATTTTTCTGACGATTTTTTGCTACTTGGTTACTACCTGGAATCCTTTTTTCGATTCTACGGTAAAGTGAGTCCATACTCAGTAGATGAACCGGTTTACCAATAACATCTTCTATTTCAAGTAAGAAGTCTTTAGCCTGAATGGAGTCTCCTCCAATATGAATTAAATTTGCCATTCTTAATAGTAGTTTTGGGTCAGCTCCTCGGGCATCCAGTCTTTTTTGATAATAATCTTTGAGAAACTCTAATGCATCCTTTCTGATTGGTTTGGTTGTAGACAGCAGATAAAAGTAAATTGCATTGTGATCTTTGATAATCAATTCTTGATTGAGTTTGGTATACACATATTCCTGGCGCAAAATCTGCCGCTTAAAACGTTTCTCTTCTTTTCGAATAATTTTTGGTTTTTTTGACAAAAGATCATACTGCTCCCACGCATAGTCTGATTGTTTCATTTGTCTCATGATTTTAAAGAGATAAGCTCTTGAGCTGTTATGTTCAGGATCTTGTTCAATTACTTTGTAAAAAAATTGAAAAGCTAAGGAAGAGTTTCCCGAGTTGTAATGATGAATTGCTAAGCCGAATTGATAAGTCTTAAGATCATCATTTTTAATTTTCTGTAAATATTTATAGCAGTACTTGTCTTCAAAATTAATAGCTGCAGAGGCACAAGAAGCTACCGATTCTTCCTTCTTATTTAACTTTTGATAGGAAAGCGATAGTAGCCGAAGCAAAATTCCTTCATTAAACTTGGATGGATATTTTTCGTAGGCTGCAATCACTTTATTGTATTGGCCAGCCTTAAAAAATTTACGAATTTTTATGGTGCTGATTGCATATGAATTTGAAGCAACTAATAAGAGGGTAAGAAAACTTTTGAGAAACATACAAGGAGTTTATCATAGTCGGCAATGAACTTTTCTTCTGAGATTTTTAAATTAATTCTGCTCTAGAAATTGTTTCCAGATTAAATAATTCGAGCCAAAATTTTTACCATAGCGTTTACTCAAATAATTTCGCACCCATTGCCGGGAGGGGTGCTGATTATTTTTTAGAGCCTTAAGTAATGGAAGTTCAGACTTACTAGGTATTTTTAGAGTAAGCAACCATGTACTTGCGGTCCATGGTGTTCGTCCAACCTTTAATAATTTAGGTTTTATAAGTAGATAATTGAGAATTTGATTGCGCAAAGATTCATCACTATTTTGCCAAAGTGTAGTTAGTGTTTGGTTGAAACCGACTTTCCATTGATCGTTATCTAACATCTGTTTTAATCTCTGCCAAACTAAATGCAAATGATATGGGTTACGCGAATTCAAAAGCTTTTCCAACATTAGTTTTCGAAAATTCACGTCGGAGTGAAAGAAGAAGTCTAGATTATCAACAGTGATTCCAAGACTTTGCAGGGATTTATAGACTTTATCTTTTGGTTGAATAATTGTGGGGGGCCTGAAATTTTTTTTTACCTTGCTAGCAGAAGTTTTTTTCAAGCTTTTGCTAGTAGACTTTCCAATTACTCTGAGGGGCTCAGATGTTTTCTCATAATTATGATTTTTCTTTTCTAATTTTTGATTACACCCTATCAATAGAATAAATGTGAGCGTAACAATCCTTGCTATCATTTATAGATTCTCCAAGTTGATTGGTAGGGATAGTTTTTGCTCGAAAAGGTGAATGCTGACAGGTATTGGTGGTAGTACTTTATCTTGTGAATCGAGTTCTTGATTAGCATTAATATCATGAATTATGTTTAAGTTTAAGGGATAGCCCAGCGGAAGATTTTCGAATGTGTTTTTGCCTCCATCTAAGAATGAAGCAGCAATTATTTCTTCCGTATCAACTCTGACAATTTCAAGAAAGTACTTTTCGGGGTTAGAACCCGAGATATTAAGATTTAGTATACCCGAAGAAATAACGGGAAGCTGAAATTCATTGTCTTCTGTTCGTAAGGCTTGTGGATTAATAACTTGGATATATTCAGGCTTAACTTCATTCAGTTTTGCGTCACCTGCTAAATCAAGATAGATGTAAAGATTTCGATTACTATCTATGCTAATCTCAATAGGTAAGGTTGATGATTCTGATCCAGTGGTTTTGTGGCTAAAAATATTATTCCAGTAGCCTTTGAGGTCTGTATCTTGGAAAAAATGTAGATGAACTTCTGAGGCTGGATTATGCATCCAGTTGTAAGTTCCCGTAATTTTGATATTACGAGCAGTATCGCTCAAATTGACCGTGGTAGTTTGAGAATTACTCTTGAGTTCGAACTTGGCGGTAGCATGAATTTGATCCCAAATTTTGTCAGGATCAAGGCCCTTTGCGGTATTCCTATCGGAATACCAAGCCACTTCATACTGACCAGATTGATATAGTTTTATGGTTTTATTCAGTTCACAATTGTAGATAGGAGTTCCACTCATAAAAAACTGTAAGCGACTATTTTTGGTTTCTGATTTCAATGGGAATTTGAATTCTGCAAAGTAATTCTCGGATAATTCGATTTCCCAACTACTTTCTCGCTCCTGTACAAAATATGGTCCTTTGATTTCTTCCTTACTGCCTTTAGGTTTAAGAAATAATTGATATTCACCTAGGTCTAAATGAGCTAACTTTATCGACTTTTCAGATCTATTAGGACTAGGTATTTTGATGGATTTATTAGACTTTTGATCTGTAGAATTGCTTTGAATCCTCAGTTCTAGACCCGCATTTCCATTGGGTAGATCAATAGTTAATGGATTCCATACTTTGCCAAATTCTACTTCAAATTTTGTTTGGGGAGTTTTTGGAACCCAGAAAACATTACGAGTCTGCTCCGCGGGATCTACGATTTCGTTTTCATTTCTATCTATTATCACAGAGAAACCAAAAGGTTTAGTAATGCCGCTAACCTCGAACGGGTCTGACTCGATAGGCAATAACATGAAGGGTGAGCCTTGAATTGAGCTAATTTGAAAAAGAAGGCTATGATTTTCAGGGAAGTTCTTTAATGAGATTATTGGCCAGACTCTATTTTCCACAGATACATTAAACTCAAATATTTGTGAAGAGCTAAGTCTTACGGGCATATTTTGAGCAAACCAGTAAGGGTCATCGTATAAATCCAGTAAGCCATTTTTGATTTTATCTGCAAAAACTCCCACCATGTACAAACCTGATTGAGCGAATGGTATTGAAAATTTACCTTTATCGACTGGAACTTGGTAGTTAGGTGCAATTAGTGCCTGCAGCTCCCTAGAGACCTGTGAATTGGCTCGAATTAAAAATCCATACAACCTTGGATTTCCTGGGAGAGAGCCTATTATCTTTCCTCGAATTTTGGCAGCGGCTCGAGAATCTTCTCCAAAAACTACTTTTTTTACTTTTGTGCGGCTTTGATTTGCAATGGACTGGGCGCTACAAAATATTAATAAAACGGGGCAGATGGCGAGTGATATTAATCTTAGAAACGACAAGTACTTTTTCATAGAGCACTAGGATGTTAAGTTATTGCTCACTAATTTACCATAAATCAGGATTCATAAATGCGTCGAATCACATTGGCACTACTAGTATTGTTTTGCCTTTATTATATTTACGAGCCTCTACCATTTGGATTAGAGAATTATGATGGTTTTGAGTTGGTTACTGCGATGGCATCGGGAGGAATTGCGCATCCTCCTGGTTATGGGCTCTATCTGGAATTGAATCGTTGGTTTCACGGGTTACTTAGTTTTTGGGATTTTCAACCTGCATTGAGTATGACTTATTTCCAATGCTTTTCTAGCTTTCTAGCTATGTTGATTTTCATCAGAATGATACAGCTCTGGAAAGGTAGCGGCTTACTATTTTTGTTTTTAATGATGTGCTGCAATTCTTTTACACAAAATCTATATTCCGTGGAGGTTTATGGCTTTCTAATTTTTTTGTTGGCACTCAGTCTAAAATTATATTTTTTTAGAGTTTCAATTTTTCCAATTTGGTTACAAGAACTCCTGCTTGGTTTAGTGATCGGTTTGATGGTTAGTCATCATTTAAGTTTGGCTCCATTGGCCGCTTTAATGGTCTATAGACGTTGTTTGGAATGTGGTTTTTCATTTCATTTGATTTTAGGATTAGTTCCCGGGCCAATACTGAGTCTATTACTAAATTACTCAGCTTCACAGTCAACAATGAACCCTTGGTTTGATGGTACGAGTATTGAAGCATTCAAGGGTCATCTTTCTGCACAAGTGTATAAAGTCGCGTTTTTAGATTGGGGATTTCACCTACAAGCTTGGCAGGATTTTAGTTCTGTTTGGCCACTAGAAATTTGGATTTTTATAATTCTAAGTCTGGTTGTTTATTTTATAAAGGCTGAATCTCAGTTTAATCTGGCAATATTAGTAGTGCTGATATGGCCCTTATTTATCTACAACATCCCAGATATTAGTAAGCCACTTATAACGTTTTATATTGCGGTGGCTGCAATTGTGTCTTGCGCAGAAATTAAAGGCTGGATGTATTTGGTTTTATTTAGCTTGAGTGTTATGCATAGCCTTCATAAAGCGAATACATTTCAATTTTTTGACTTACATTACAAAGTTAGATCAATGGAGCAGAGTATCAAAGATGCTCATGTAGCTGTTTCTAAAAATCCGCAATTAAATCATATTTTTATAGGGTATGACTCTGTATTTGGTATCGCTTATTCGCGACATGTTCTGCGTAGTAAGGAATCTGCAAAAATGTCTATTTTTCCCATGTGGTGGGTATCTTATTTTCCTCATCTGGGTAGTTTGAAAAATTATCGTTTTCTTTCTGACAATAAAAGAGCGGGGCCTTTCCATTGGTCGGGACTTAATGAATCTCAATTAAATGACCTGTATTCTGCTTTGTGTGAATTTGCAAAAGGTTTTGGATCTGATTCCGTGTTTCCAAGGTTCATGCAGTTTGAACAATTGAAATTAAGTCTAGAGATTTTGGAGGATAGAAATTCAATTCTATATATTCCTAGTGGAAAACCAGATTTAATGAAATATTTAAGAGATCTTGGTTATAGTTTCATTAATCGTGGGTTCTGGAATCAAATAAAATTACAGAAAAGTTCGGAGGTTTTTTCTACAGCTATAGTGCAAAGAGTTTACATGCAAAAGAGTGATGACATGAATTACTTTGTTCATCTCATTTTCCTCGAGCGGATTGATCAAGAACTTGAACTCAAGTTAAGTCAAAAGGCAAAAGTTATTGCGAGGAAGATCAAATTCAGTGGGCAAGAAAGAACCTTCTTTAAATTACCGTTGGGTAATCGAGATGATTTAAAAACTAAACTCCAGATTTTTAGTAATAGTGGAAAACTATTATCTGCAGTAACGCTAGTAATTGATTGATTATTTTTCACAAGAGATCTCTGTCTGTAAATTACCTTTGATCTTACCGTGATATAGCGGAATAGACTCAAGAAGACCAGCTCGAAATAGTCGTGCAAACAAAATACGGTCCACATTTTTGGAGGACAGATCCGGATCTTTATCTATTTTTATTAATTTAATGATTGCTTTTCTTAGCAGCTGAACATACTGGTCACATTTTTGTGATCGATAGCTTTTAGGTGAAGTTTTTGTATCCAGTTTAGCTTCCAATTCTAATACTTTTATCTGCAAAGATTGTATTTCAGACTTCAAGCTTTTGATGAGATCTAATAGTTCTCGAACATCTGGTGCAATCGGGATTGGTATTGGGGGTGATGGCTCTGGATAAGGCATGGGCGAGGGTGGTCTAGGGTCGCGAGGATTAGTGGGGTCTGTGGGAGTTGGGGCTGGATCTACCCAAGGTTTTGCGTCAATGCTGTTCGGCATAACAGGCTCGTTAGCGCCTATTCCGTGCACACTATTAATTTCAAAACTTCCGATACAGAAATGAAGAAGTATTATGATGTACGTTAATCGGCGGTTCAAACTTCCCACTTAACTTAGGTAATTAGGTATTGTCTCCCGGTTTGGAATCTACCTCTTCAACGCTTTGTTGATTTTCACGCTCTATTGCCTCTTCCACAAGGATGCGGGCTACAGATTGATCATTGTCATCATCCATAGGTGATAAAATTTGTTCTCGATCTTCTTCGTGATCATTTTCATCATCCATCGATGAATCTTCTTGGTCATCATTGATAGCTTCAGTTTGCCATTTCTTCTTAGGTTGTGGGGGCCCAATTTCTTCCCCGGCCTGCAAGGACTTTAATTCATCTACAGTGAGAGTTTCGTGTGTGATTAGAGCTTCTGCGATTCTATTTAGAGTGTCTCGGTTGTCAGTTAACAGTTTTCTTGCTCTTGCTAGTTGAGAACTAATAATCGAATGAATCTCATCGTCAATATCGCGAGCTGTGGATTCACTATAAGATTTTATACCAAAAAAGTTATCAGTGTTTTCGCTGTAATTAATTGTACCGAGTTTTTCACTCATACCCCATTTGGTTACCATAGCTCTGGCAAAATGAGTTGCTTTCTGAATATCGTTTGTGGCGCCTGGTGTATAAGTACCGAAGACAACCTCTTCAGCAGATCGACCACCTAGTGCTACGCAGATATCGTCTATGATTTCTTCTCGGTTTTTCATATCCTCTTTGGGTAGATATGAAACCATTCCCAAAGCTCGTCCGCGAGGGATGATCGTAGCTTTATGGATTTCCATTCCTTTGGGAACCAGAAGACTGACCAAGGCATGTCCAGCCTCATGGTAAGCAGTATTTCTGATTTCATTTTCAGATAGAACTTTGGAGCGTCGTTCAGGACCCATTAGCACTTTGTCTCGCGCTTCTTCTAGATGATGCAGTTGGACTTTTTCGTCATTAAAACGAGCCGCGAGAAGTGCGGCTTCATTGACCATGTTGGCAAGATCCGCTCCAGAAAAACCTGGAGTTGCTTTAGCCAAGCGTTCTACATCAATATCATCGATAATTGGAATATTTTTCATGTGTACTTGAAGGATACCTTCTCGACCCTTGATGTCCGGTAGGTCGATGGTTACTTGTCGATCAAATCTACCAGGTCGCAGTAGAGCCTGATCAAGTATGTCAGGTCTATTTGTGGCAGCAATAATCATGATTCCGGTATCACCTTCGAATCCATCCATTTCAACTAGCAATTGATTCAAAGTCTGTTCACGCTCATCATTTCCGCCCGATATACCCTGACCTCTTTGTCTACCCACAGCATCAATTTCATCTATAAAAATCAAACAGGGTGCTGATTTTTTACCCTGTTCGAAGAGATCTCTAACTCGCGACGCGCCAACACCTACAAACATTTCTACGAAATCTGAACCGGAGATATGGAAGAAAGGTACATTTGCTTCTCCGGCGACTGCTCGGGCGAGCAGCGTTTTACCTGTACCTGGAGGACCCATCATGAGAACTCCTCTAGGTACTCGCGCCCCTGTTTTTTTGTATTTCTTAGGATATTTTAAGAAGTCAATTACCTCAGCTAATTCCTCTTTAGCCTCATCACAGCCAGCTACGTTCTTGAAGGTTACTTTCTCTTTCGTTTCAGTGAACATTTTGACCCGAGAGCGCCCAAAGCTCATGCCCCTAGGTGAACCACTTTGCATTTTAGATATGAAATAGAACCATAGCCCTATAATAATTACCCATGGAGCGAGGTTGAATAAAATTTGTAACCAGCCAGGCCAATCTTCTAACGGAAGAAAAGTAACTTTTACATTATCTTTGTTTTTTATTAAAAGATCCAAATAGGGTGGGGTTGTGGCTTGCGGCGCTACTGTTCTGAAGTTTTGGTTTTTGTTGTCCTCAAATTCAATGTTTATATGTTTTACCGTAACACTGATTACTTGACCACGCTCAACCATTCCGATGAAGTTTGAGTACGGTAATTCACGTACGTCATTTTCAGAAGCAAAATGAGAAAAGATAGCGAGTATTACGATCGCCATCAGGATATACAATGTGAAGTTTTTAAATCGGGGCTGCAAAATTGGCTCCTTCAGTTAACGCAAGCCGAACGACTAATCTAACACAAATCTAGATTTTGGGGTAAAAAAATCACCTAATACGCTCAGCTATCACTACTGTTTTTAATAGATTTTTGGAGAGTTTTCAAGTGGTTCCAAAGAGGGTCACTTCCAAATTCTCGATTTGGAAGGTTAATTTTTTGGGGTCTTGATGCTAAATGTTCTAAGCCCTGCAAAATTCCGCGGTTTGGCAACCCGTACCCAATGAATTCCAAAATGTAGATCATGGTGCTTTGATTCATCGATGCTTTCGAGATCAAAAGTGTCGCGTGAGCCTAGAGGCTCAGTTATTTCTACATAATGCTTAATTTGTGTGCTCTTATTTTTTTCACGCCATTCGTAAATACCGGTAATTTTGCGGTCAAATTTGTCTTTTGCTTCTTTTGAAGATAGATAAATCCTGCACGTAAGATAAATTAATTCTCGCTCCCAATCTGTTGATTTTATTTGTACAAGGTCTTCATAATGAATACGCATGTATTTTCTGAGCAAGTCCAAATCACCTGGCTTCCGCAGTGTATAGTTACGAGTGATGTTTGTTCCTTCATGTTCTTTATAGTTTTTCAGAGATCCTAATGCCCATGAATCACTATTTTGATCCAGTATTTCTACATCCCTTTGATCTTCTTGCGTTTCCGTATCCTCAGAACCAGCTAAAACCAGCTTTATGGGTTTGTCTTGGGTGGCAAATATTGCTACTGACATAAACCCTTTTGGTGCCTGTCCATCCAAACTGTAAAATGAAGAAGATTGTTCAGGAGCTTTTTTCAGCTCATAATTAACCAAAAATCTTGTGATAGAGTCGCCATCGGTTTCGGTTTGTACTTTAGTTATAATTCGAACATCTTGATCCGAAGGTGTGTTTAAGTACACCGCTGTTTCACCATCCCGAATACTTGGGGGTGCTTTGAGAGGGCCAGCAGCTTTTATCCATAGTTTCAAAAATTGTTTAGCAGCGAAGCGCCCTTCAATTTTATCTTGAAGTGAAGATTTGGTGTTAATGATACGAGCTCCTTCAAAGCGTAATTCCGGATTTTCTGAATTACTGTCTTGTTTATTTTCTTTAGATCTTTGTCGGTTGAAATTGAAGTATCCTGGATTACGAGCCCCTCTACCATAATAAGCCATGTAGGGATATGACATTCTCTGATAATTGTATGTTGAGTAAAGATAGCGATAATGATTATAAGTTGCAGGACTTGTAACGCCTGAATGTCCATAAATTCTACTTTGAAGTGGTCCAGTCTGCCTTATAGATGTAGCCGGTTGATTTAATCCCATCATGCTGGGGTTTGGAACATAAATGTTCGTAATTTTTGACTGAGAACTACCTGTATTCGAGAGTATTGGTAGGTTCGCGAAACAGGTCCAAGAGGTAAATCCGAGGAGGAGAAATAGGCGAATCAATTGCGCAAATGAAGTCATAAATGCAACTTAGGTTTGTTTAGCTACTGCAATGTACTACGCATAGGACAGAGTTTTGTTGCATGTTAGCTGGTAAGAGATTATCTATTATGTTTGAATAAGTCTATCTGGGGGGCAACGCGTTCGAGAATCTTATTGGTGGCTCCAGTTAGAGTTCGTACCAGCGAGCCAGCCTGCTGGCCTATTTTAAGCCTGAGGCTTTCGTTGTCTAGAAATACTTCAAGTTTTTGTTTTAACTCCTCAACGTTCTGAACCTTACTAGAAGCTCCTTGTGTCTCAAAATGTTGAGTAATTTCACGAAAATTTTGAATAAATGGTCCGTATAGAATAGGTTTGTAGTAAAGAGCGGGCTCTAAAATGGAGTGTCCACCTATGTCTTCAAAGCTTCCACCCACTACACAAATGGTTGCTCCCTCGTATAAGTTTGCTAATTCTCCATAAGTATCAAGAAACATGATATCAAAGTCTTCCCCTGAAAATTTTGATCGGTAGCTAACTTTGAGGCCGAGTGCTTTAGCTTGTTCTGAATAATCCGTCAGAAAGTTTAGATGTCGAGGGGCGATAATATGACGAATTCTACGGCCTTGATTATGTAATTCACGAATCATTTGAAGTATCCAAGAAGTTTCCTTTTGATGCATTGAACCATAAACTATTACTGGTGGATCAATGTCTTGAAACAAACTCTGCATAGTTAGTCTTGTTGGCGATTCGAGATTGAAAAGTAGTTGGTCATATTTAAGATTGCCGCTCAATTCTGCTGTAGAACTTCCAAGCTTGAGAATACGTTCTAGATCTTGTTTCGTCTGCATATAGAATTGAGGGTGTTGTAAAAAAGGTTTTAGAAACCATCGGAGGTTATAGTAGCGCTCAAAAGACTTGTCGGATATACGCCCGTTTACAAAATTTACTGGTATGTTTCGTTCGTGACATTGCGATAAAAAATTGGGCCATATTTCGGTTTCTAATATGAAAATGTATTGAGGATCAACCGTATCCAAGAATCTACTAACGCAGGACTTATAGTCTAGCGGAAAAAAAATGTGATAGTCCGCAGGAATAATATCCAAAGCTCTTTGATGGCCCGTCTCTGTGACAGTGGAAAATATTATTTCTGCATCAGGAAATCGTTTAATGATTGCGTCTACAAAAGGTTGTGATGCGACGGTTTCGCCCACACTTACTGCATGTATCAGTATGGTAAATCTATTAGGCTGTCGCTTGAGAAGACGAAATATTCCAAATCGTTCGGAAAGTGGTCTGTTGTATTTCCTCTGAGAAAGTCTTCCTCTAAAAAAATGAAAAATAAGGAGTGGAAAAAGTAGCCACAGCAAAAGGTTATAAATTAGATGTCTCATTGGCGCTTGAACTGCTTCCAAATGTCGTGGAGCCAGAAATACTGTTCGGGGTATTCCGAAATCAGTCGCTCTAATCTCTTAATGTAGGTTTGGGTTGTATTATAAACAATTTGATTATCGTCCTCACCTTTCTGGAGCGGAATTTCCTCAAGGACTTCCATATCAAGGTATTTTCCTCGTCTTACGCATATGGTGAATATCATGGGGACATTTTTGATTAAGGCAGTTTGTGCAGGTCCCAATGGAAAATTTGTCTTGCGCCCGAAAAACTGGATTGATTGACCTCGCCCTTGATCGCCAACTAAACCCATTATTTCGCCCTGATCTAAAACATTGTAAATTTTTTCACGGATTCCCGATTTTTTTTCGATGAGTTTCATTCCTGCGACTTGGCGCAACTGCATGAAAAGTTGGTCAGCCAAGCGAAAGCTTAGGCGTTGATATAGGCCACTTACTTCTAGGTCAAATTGAGCACACCAACTCATGACCTCCCAATTTCCGAAGTGACTGGTAAGTAATATAACTCCCTGGCCTTCTTTGCGAAGTTTCTGAAAAACTTCCATGCCTTCAAAGCGTAGCCATTTTTTTAATGTGGTCTTGAAAAAAGGTAGGCAAAAAGTTTCCAGTAGTGAACATCCGAAATGTTGAAAGCATTGCCTAGCTAAACGGCGAGAGTCTCGATCAGGAAAGGCAAGTTGCATATTTCTTACTGTGATTTTTCGACGCCGGGTCATCAAAATAAAGGCAATATCCCCTACACGATGCCCCAGCCATATTTGCAAGCCCCTAGGAAGAATGGAAATGATTCGACCTGGGAGAAAAAATAAGATTTTTTTCATATATTCACAGTTACCATGACTAAGTAATCAGTGCAACAATATATAGAATCTTTTGAACTCATTGCATACTATGATTAAAATGCCAGATCATGAGATATCTTATCGCTGTCTTAAACTTGACTGCTGCAATTGTTTTTTTTGGTTGTGGGGCTTCCACTGGTACTGGTTTAGATTCTGTTCTTGATGAGAATAGTAACAAAATTCTTGAGGTTGAAGAGGTTTTAGCGGTAGACGATATATTAATAAATTCAAGCCTTCATTTGGGTACCGGTATTCAAAATGGTAGCCTCACTGGGCTTCTTGAACTTGGCACATTAGTAACAGGTGCGGATGGAAAAGTAAGCCCCTTCTCAGTTTCCATCAGTTCGAATACCAGCGTTGTATTTTTTCAGGTGTCTGGGGGTCAAAATGGACCAGGAGGCCCTAACTTAAATGGCTCTAGTCGGTTTTTTGGTGTGCTTGAATTGGATACGGGAAATACTATTCAAACCCAACCCAGAGTTAATATCAATCCCCTTAGTAGCATAATAAGCTATGCTAAATCACAAAGTCCAGGCCGAAAAGTAGCTGATTTGACACTAAGTGCGGTCAGCCCTTTCTTTACGGCTACTGCAACTGCTGGTATTAATATTAATTCCATCCAATATTCTGGGCAGACTTCTGGTACTGTGGAATCCAGTGGTGACGGGATTATGTTTCAACTTATGAATGAGATGATACGGGTAGCTGCAGGGGGGCAAGCTGGGGATACAGTTGTCGATAAAATTGCAAATTTTTGTAAACAGATGGAGGGGCAGGTCTCTGCGGGTCAAGATATATTTAGCGCTCAAGGGACTGTATTTCAAGATTTAAGTAACGTATCTCAGACACTATCCACTTCTCCCAATGCTTTCGGTAGTTTTTTCAGTAGGGCTATGTCTGCATTAAGCACTAGTGATGCTTCCTTTAGGCCAACATCTTTTTCGGTGGAAGTTCATCAATCTTCTAATATTTTAATAAGCTCCCAAGTGTATTTAGACTCTTATTCTGCAGAAATTAATAGTGTTTCAAGTGGTGAGGCCAAGATTACGTCATCACAGGGAGCCGGTTTGGTGTTGAGTTCTATACCTTCAACAGTTCGCTTTGATTTGAGTCAAAATCGTTTTGAGGCACCGGCGCAAGGTGTTTTGAGTATAAAAGTTCAACGAGCAATTGATGACATCATAGAGGCTACTGTAAATCCGGTGCAAATTGATTCTAGACCTCCGTTTACAATGACCTTTCCTCAAGGTGCACTGATACAAGGCGTAAGAGAGTCACCCGATGGAAGTGTATTAAATGTCACAACTGTTAATCAATCTGAAGATCGATTTGTTTCTACTACTGGCTATATGGAGATCCCCCTAGGCGATCTTATATCCAAGGGAGAGGCTGCTTCGGGGGCGATTTTCCCTGAGTCAATTGGGCATAATTTGCTTATTGAAGTTAGATTACGAGATATTCCAGAAGTTAAGGTTCAGGGTTTCGACGGTTTGATTAATATATTCACAATCCCACTCTTACAAATTAATCCTTAATCAATATTGTTTTGTATGCTCCACCCACTATTCTTTAATTCAAAAACTCTATAATATACATAAATTTTGTCGTAGTCCGATAGCCAGAGCGTGAATGTAAAAAAAATAAATTTACCGATATTTTTGTGGGCTTTCTTATTTCTAGCAAAACCTGAGGCTTTTTTGGATTTGATCGGAGATGCCCCCACTGCCTTGTTGTTACCTAAGGGTCAGCTAGAAACCAGTTTCCGCTACTTTAAGGTTAATGATAGTCTCGATTTTTTTGATGTGAAAGAATCTTTGAATATCGATTCTGAGACTGCCGGTGATATGGATGGAATGGTTTTTGGCCTGCGTTTTGGTGTTAATAAGAAGATGACGTTATTTGCAGACCGATTTCAGCGCGATTATAACTTTGGGCGGGGAGTTCTGCATGTCAAGACAGATTTTCTTGGGCTAAGAGGCCCTATATCAAGATTTAATAACGGACGTAATCAATACGCTTATCAGTTAAATTATCGTAGGAATACTGGCTCGGGAATTAGTAAGCGCTTTTCAAGCATAACTTTCAATAATGCAGTTTTCAATTTTAACCCTCCGGCTGAAATTCAATTTGGTGGTGTTGGCGACCGAGAGCTAGGATTTCAACTAATTGCAACGCGTCAGTTACGACCTAAGTTATTGTTGTCAGCTTTTGCTGAATTTAGTAGGGCGGATATAATTTCCCAATTAACCAGCAGTCTGCCAATTAGCGAACTGCAGGATGTATTGAGCGTCTTATCTTATTCACAATCTAAAAAAGACCTTGGGTATGGTTTTCATTACAAAATGGATTCCAAAAACATGCTGCAGCTGGATTACCACTATCTTTTATTGAAGCGTGATAAAGATGTATCTGATCCGGTACGAGTGAATGAAATTGTAAATGCAAGTTTTCAGCAAAAGCTTAGTAATCATAGTTTTTGGCATTTATCTGCGAAGTATATGAAAAATCAATTTATAGGAGAGCATTCCTTCCTGTACAACAAGCTTGTAGCTTCTCGTTCGGCTAAAAAATATGGTTATTTAGGTCTTGGTTATACGTTTAGATATGGATACGGAGAATAGAAACGGGTTTGACGAAGCCCAGAGGTCAAATTACAATGAGGGTAACTGCTTTCGTAGCTCAGCTGGATAGAGCACTTGTTTCCTAAACAAGGGGTCGCAGGTTCGAGTCCTGCCGAGAGTAGTTTTTTTTTG
>MDTD01185919.1_pt1 | contig 14890 bp, 10 predicted proteins | sample 811221 | NCBI WGS metagenome assembly MDTD01 (sample SAMN05326646, study PRJNA326480) | marine metagenome | isolation source: seawater | place: Pacific Ocean: South West | collected 2011
TAGTATTATTTATGATTATTCCTGGATTAGATTTAATGAGATTATTTATATATAGAATTTATAAAGGCAATTATCCATTTACACCTGATAGAAATCATTTACACCATATTCTTTTATTGAAAAATAATTTGATCATTACCAATATCAAAATTTTTTTGTTAACTGCAATTCCTGCAATAATTGGATTTTATCTTGGTTTCACATACTTATTGTTGATCATACAAATTATAATTTATATTTATTTTCTTTTAAATAAATAATATTTCCTGATAAATTTTTAAATCAAGAATATAAATAAAATTAATATAGTTATAATTGAATAAAAGATTATAATTATCAAATATGAAAATATTACATATAACAAGTGAATTAACTAAAAAAAATTTTAGTATTGCTTCTTTAATTTTATTTATTTCAGAACATTTAAAAAATAAATTGAATTATGAGTATTCAATTTTATCCTCAAAAATTGAAAAGATTTTATTTAAAAATGAAAATATAGAAACAATATCATTTTCAGGTTGGTTGAGTGTTTTTATAAAGCTTAGGGCTTTATTACATCAAATTAATAGATACGATGTAGTTCACATCCATGGAATTTGGGCACCAATTCAAATATTCTCAATATTAATTTGTAATTTTAGTAAAAAAAAAAATGTAATTCATCCCCATGGAATGTTGCTTGGTGAGGCGCTAAAAAGCACTGGTTTTTTTAAAAATATATATAAAAAAATTTTTTTATATATATTTAGATTTCTGATATCAGAAAAAACATCTTTTGTATCAATTACAGAACAAGAAAAAAAGGCAATTAAGAAATATTTTCCTTTATGCAAAGTTACAGAAATTTATAACCCAATTCCATTTAAGTGGCGTAATTTTGAAACCTCTAATAAAAAAAAACAATTTGTATATTTTGGACGAATTCATCCTCATAAAAATATAGATTTGATAATTCAAGCTTTTAAGGAAGCTAATTTAAACCATGAATGGAGTCTTAAAATATATGGAATTCAAGATGATGAAAAATATTTTCATGAATTAAAGTCATTAATTGGCTCAGATAATCGTATTCAATTTAAAGAACCCATTTTTGAAGGTGAAAAACAAACCGTATTAAATGAGTCTTGGATGAATATATTGTTATCAAAATCAGAGGTACTTAGTTTATCTGTTTTAGAATCATCTCTTCATGGTTTGCCTAGCTTAGTAAATAAAAATCTAGAAACAAAGGAAATTGAAGACTCAATCATTCCAACAGACACTAAGATAAAAAATATAAAAAAGGAATTAGAAATCTCATCAAATTGGAAAGTTGAGGAAAGATTAGATAAGGGAAAAAATATTTATAAAAACGTACAAAATGTAACCTCTATTGAAAATTTAACCACAAGATATAAAAAACTTTATAATTATTTAGAAAATCAAGAAAAAGATATTTATCAAGATTTATTTTTCACCAGCAAAAATTTCAAATTTTTATTAATTACTTGTACCTATATGTTCAATTTAATGTTTACATCATTTATAGTCATAGCACTTGTAGTTTTTGGACACTATTCAATCGCTGGAGAATTGGGTTTAGTTACTAGCTTTTGGATAACGATAACGCAAATATTTTCAAGTAACCTGAGAAGTATAATTATTTCTGAAAATAAAATTGAATATGCGTTTTTGACTTTATTCTACAGAGGAATAATTTCTATATTGATGTTTGTATTTTCATATTTTCTGATTTTGAAATTTATTTCATTTGAAAATCTTGATTTAATAATATTATTCTCAGTATTAATTTTAGTGCAATGGATTAATGAAATGAATCTTGTTGTATCTGAAGTAAGAAAAAAAACCTTATTATTTAAAATTTATACAATTATAAATGTAGTATCTTTAATAGCTGGAACAATATTTTTATATTTTGGTTATTTTGATTTATTAATTTACTTGGTATCTATTTATATTGTTTTTATTCTGATTTCTATACCATTGAATTATGCAGATCTAAACACAAAAAGTTTTAATTTTAATTTTAAATCAATCATTGCTTTGAATTTGAAGACAATTGCTTTTTTATCTTCATTTTCAATTGTAATAAGTAGCTTTGCTTGGAGAATGATGATTTATTTTACATTTGATAAATCAATTGCAGGTGTATTTTTTGCTTGTTTTTCAATTGGTTCATTTCCAGGAACAGTTTTTAACTCAGTTGTGGGACCAGCATTTGTAAAGCAAAAAATTAAATTAACTCAAAACCTTAAATTTACTCTCTCACTTTTTTTTATTATAATTTTTACCTGGTTTGTTTTGAACTTTTATTTTGTTTTGAGAGAAGAAAATTTAAATTTTTTAGATAGAAAATTAATTTCATTTATATCATTTACAGTGTCAGTATCATTAATTGGTTCTTATTTTATGTGTTTTGCTATGTATTTAAGACATAAAAAAATACAAAGTTCTTTAGAAAATAGAAGATATTTATTTCAAAAAGATATTTTATATGGATTGTCAATAACATTTTTAATTCCAATTCTATATTATCTGGGTGCTACAATTGGAGTTTCCTTTGCATTTTTAACTGCATCCATAATTGCCTTAATTGCTTACTCGTTTGATGATAAAACAAACTTTTCTAATATAAAAGAGTATTAATAATTTATAATAATATATGTCTCATTTGTTAAAAGATGATAAAAAAATATTTTTCAAATTATTTAAATTATCGTGTTTTACAATAATCATAACTTTAATTTATTTAGGCTTACAAAATTATACAGGAAATAAACTTTTATATTTATCCTTTTCAATAATTTCTAATTATTTACTTATTTTTGCTGTAAGAAAAAAGTCAATTTTTTTTGAAACTTTTTTTGCTATTTTTCTTTGGCTTGGTTTCTGGTTTAAATTTACTTTCACAATCAGTTTTTCTGATGGAATTTTTTTAGGAGATGGTACCGGATCTTTTGATTATTCCCAAGATTCTTTTAATAAAGTATTAATTATATCTCAAATTGGGATCTTAGCTTTTATTTTTGCTGGATTTTTTAGAGAATATTTTTTATTTAATTACCCAAACAAAATAAATTTACAAATTAACAAAAAAAATTTTTTCTCTTTAGGGAGAAAATATATTTGGATAATTTTTACTATTTTTTTTCTAACTATCGCTTTATTAAATTTTTATTTTAAAATTTACCAGAAAGGTTTATTGCCAATACATGATTTAAATTTTTTAATAAGTGGAGTATTCAAGTGGCTGTTGTTATTTGGATTATCAGCTTTTGGAGCAACAATAGTTTTTTATGAATATAATTTTTATAAGAAATTTTTTTTTATTAGTATTTTAATTATTCTTTTAGAAACATTTTTTACATCATTTTCTATGTTGAGTAGGGGGATGTTTTTTAACGCTTGTGCTTTATTATTTGGTATTTATAAATTTTCAAATAAGGTTAATACACCAAATAATTTTAGTTATTATATTAAATCATTATTGCTAATAATTTTTTTGTTTTATATTTCGGTTTCATCTGTAAATTATATTAGAGCAAAATATTTTTATGTTGGAAAATCATTTGAATTTGTAAATAATAGTTTAAATAATAAAGAAACAAACGACACAAAAATTAACAGCACTTTTTCTCCAACAAAGCAAATAAATTCAGAAATATTATACTTGATAGCAAATAGATGGGTTGGAATAGATGCTTTAATGGCCGTTGTAGGAAAAACAAATAAATTAGGGTTTTCACTTTTGTCTAATGCATTTAAAGAAAAGGCATCAAAAGAAAACCCAACTTTTTATGAGATTAATTTTGATTTAACAGAAAATCAGATATCTAAAGATATTTATAAAAATGTTAAAGGTAATACTTTGCCAGGTATAATTGCTTTTATTTATTATTGTGGTTCATATTATTTTTTATTTATTTCAATTATTGTAATTTCAATTTTTTCTTCTATTTTGGAGTTTTTAGCATTTAAATTATCTTCAAAAAATTTAATATTTTCAGCTTTGATTGGACAAGTAATTGCATTTAGATTTACTCACTTTGGTTATTTACCAAATCAAACCTATTTATTATTTGGGAGTATATTTATAACAATAATTTTTTTATATCTAATTTCCTTATTTTTAAAAAAAGAATAACGTATTAAATATTTAATTTATAAAAGTTTTAACTGACAAAAAACTTTAAAGTTATGTTTGTTATAAGAATGGTATATGTTGATTATTTATAAATTTGTTATACTTATATTCAACAATTAACATAGTTAAAACTTATGAAAAAAGCTCTAATTTTCGGTATTACAGGTCAAGATGGTTCTTATTTGGCTGAGTTTCTATTAAAGAAAAAATATAAAGTTCATGGTGTAAAAAGAAAATCTTCATCTTTTAATACTGATAGAGTTGATCACATTTATGAAAAAAATAATAAAAATTTTTTTTTACATTATGGAGATTTAACTGACTCGCTTTCAGTGAATAGTTTGATTAATATTATTAAACCAAATGAAATATACAATCTAGCAGCTCAATCACATGTTGCCGTATCATTTTCAATTCCAAGTTATACAGCAAAAGTAGATGCAATAGGTTGCCTTAATATTTTAGAAGCCATTAAGTCATCAGGTATGGGGAAAAAAATTAAATTTTACCAAGCAGGAACGTCTGAAATGTTTGGAAAAGTTTTAGAAACTCCTCAGACTGAAAAAACTCCATTTTACCCACGAAGTCCATATGGTGTTTCAAAAGTATTTTCTTACTGGATTACAAAAAATTATAGAGAATCATATAATATGTTTGCATGTAATGGTATTCTTTTTAATCACGAGAGTCCTAGAAGAGGTGAAACATTTGTTACAAGAAAAATTACAATAGGACTTTCAAAAATTAAACTTGGGTTACAAAAGAAATTAGTTTTAGGTAATATTTATTCGAAAAGAGATTGGGGGCATGCAAAAGATTATGTTGAAGCCCAATGGTTAATTTTGCAAAATAAAAGACCAGATGATTTTGTAATAGCTACAGGAAAACAATATTCAGTAAAATACTTTATAAACCTTGTTGCTAAAGAATTAAAAATGAAAATTTTTTGGAGAGGAAAAGGAATTAATGAAAAAGCATATGATCATAATAACAAAATTATAATCGAGTGTAGTAAAAAATACTTTAGACCAAGTGAAGTTGATACTTTGCTTGGCAATTCAAACAAAGCTAAAAGAATATTAAAATGGAGGCCAAAAATTTCTATTAAAGAACTTGTAAGAGAAATGGTAAAAAAAGATTACGATAAATTTTCGAATGATTAAAAAAAATGATAAAATTTTTCTAGCAGGTCATAGCGGTTTGGTTGGCTCTGCAATTCTTAAAAATTTAAGACAAAATAAATATAAAAACATAATTACTCCAAACAGAAAGGAGCTTAATTTGTTTGATCAGAGAAAAGTAGAAAAATTTCTAAAAAAAAAAAAACCGAAAATCGTTATAATTGCTGCAGCAAAAGTTGGTGGAATTAAAGCTAACAATACATTTAGAGCAGATTTTATTAGGGAAAATTTACAAATCCAAACAAATTTAATACACGCTTGTCACTTAAATAATATAAATAATATAATTTTCTTAGGTTCAAGTTGTGTTTATCCAAAATCTAGTAAGTTACCGATTAAAGAGAGCTATTTGATGACTGGTTTACTAGAAAAAACAAATGAGCCGTATGCTATAGCTAAAATAGCAGGAATAAAAATGTGTGAAAGTTATAATTTGCAGTACAAAAGAAATTATTTATCTTTGATGCCAACTAATACATTCGGTGAGGGAGATAATTACAATTTAAATAACTCACACTTTATTCCATCTATCCTAAGGAAAATTTATTTAGCAAAAAAAAATAATAAAAATTATATTAGTCTTTGGGGAACAGGAAAACCAAAAAGGGAGGTTATTCATGTTGATGATTTAGCATCCGCTGTAGTTTATTTCATGAACGTGAAAACTAGGCATTCATTAATAAACATAGGTACTTCAAAAGAATATTCTATTAAGCAATATGCAAAAATGATTTTAGAAATATTAAGAATAAATCTTGAGGTAAAATTTGATAATAATAAGGAGTATGATGGTGTAAAGAGCAAAGTATTAGACACAAAATTAGCAAGGAAATATGGTTGGAAGACCAACATTCCTTTTAAGAAAGCAATACTGAAAACATACATGGATCTGGAAAAAAATTATAGATTTATTAGAGATAATTAGTGATACTTAAATTAGATCATAAAAATTTTTTATATTTAACTATAATTGGCATACTATTAGTTTTTGCACTTTATCTGTCATATGTGGGTGGGTATGGATCTGATGAAGATACTTTGCCAATGATACATGTTTTTGAAGCACGGTTGGCAAATGGAACATTCATTTCTTCTAGATACACTGGATATCCTGTTTCAGAGATTGGTATAGGATTTTTATCTCATTTTTTTGGAAGTTGGGCTGCAAACTCAGCAACATTTATGTTTTATTTTTTAGGATTAATATTAACTTTTTATTCATTTAATAAATTACATGAAAAAGAAAAATTATTTTTATTTTTAATTATATCCTTTTCTAGTCAAGTTTTATATTTTGATAATATAGAGCCAATTGATTACTCTTGGGCTTTTTTATTTTTTTCACTTGGATTATTTTTTTTCTCAAGAAAAATTTTTGAATTAAGTGTTTTATTTTTTGCTTTTGCAGTTGGATGTCGATTAAATTTTATATTATTTATTTTTGTTGTAATATTTCTTTTTAAAACAGATGAATTTATCCCAGTTCATAAAAGATTAATAATTAGTGTTTGCACGTTCATCACTGGTGGGTTGTTTTATTTGCCTATTTGGTTTCATTATGGTTTTGGTTTAGGGTGGTTAGATGCTGCTAGACCTGTAGATCAAGGTATTCTGGGTTTATTTGCAAGATTTACTTATAAAACCTGGATGGCATTTGGCTTTATACAGCTATTTTTTATAATCTACGGATTATTAAAAATAAAAAAAAAAATTATTTAAAAAAAATAATATTTTATTCAGTTTTTTGATTTTATCTAATTTACTCTTATTTTTATATATACCTGCTGAATTATCTTATTTACAACCAGCTATAATATTTTTGTACTTATTTATTATTCGAGAATTTAAAAAAAAATTAATTTTGGGAATAATTTTTCTTAATTTTCTGAACTGGATTATAAATTTTGAATTTTTAAAAATTAATTATGTAGATAACTCCATTTGTGCTCCCAAACATGCTTTATCAGCAAGTATTAATTTTAAGTTTACAAATGGTGCTGTGCTCAATTATTTTGATACACGAAAAATGATTAATTGTTGGATTGATGATAGTACAGAGAGGGGCAAAAGAATTTTAAAAGGCCAATCAACAAAATTACCATAGTTGATTAATATGATAATTTCTACAGTTTTTAATATTTTTTTAATCTCTATTATTGCAGGATACAGTTTTTTTTTCAAAAATTTAATTAAAATTAAAGATAACGAGGTTTCAAACTTAGATTTATTGTATGGAATTATATTATTAATTTTATTATCAACAGTTTTAAATTTATTTTTTCCACTTAAATATTTTTTTTATATAATTGTTATAATTGGATTTATTTTTTTTTTATATGGTTTAAAAAAAAAAAAAATAAAAATTAATTTTATTTATTATTTATTAATTCTCTTTTCTTTAACTTTTATAGTTTATAATCATGGGGATAATGTTGATACACCTATGTATCATTTACAAATAATTAAATGGCTAAAAAATGAAAAGGTTGTATTTGGATTATCTAATTTAGAGATTAGGTTTGGCTCAAGTTCTCTTTGGTTTAATTTATTTGCTTTGTTTAAATTTAAAATAAATAATTATACAAATATCTATACTTTTAACTTGATTCCATTTACTATTTTAATCTATCAAATTTTCGATAAAAAAAGAACATTAAGCTTTTTTTTTATTACTTTAAGCATAAGTTTTTTATTATTTTTTAGTTTGTTACATCCATTTGCTAACGGAATAATACTTAATCACCTTCATAACACTGATCTTGACACTGTAGGAATGGTTTTTTTCATTTTAAGTTTTTTTTTGTTTTTAAAATTTTTTGAGGAACAGAATATAAAAATTCTTAGATTATTATTAATTAGTTCGTCCATTTGTATTTTAATTAAACTTTCTTACATTGGGGCTAGTATATTAGCATTAATTTCACTAATTAAATTTTATAGAAAGGACTTAATTCTTATTTTTAAAGAAAAAATAAATATATTTTTAATAATTTTATTCTTAGTTTGGTTTTTAAAAAATTTAATTATATCAGGTTGTTTTATTTTCCCAGTTACAAATACGTGTTTAAATCTTGATTGGGCAACAAATATTAGTGAAGTTGATTTCTTTTCTAAAGAAATCAAAGGTTTTGCAAGAGATACTCGATTAAGATTGAGATATACAGATTTTGATTTTACCGTACATTCTCTAAAATGGTTTGTACCTTGGTTTAAGGATTACGCATTAAACACAGCATTTCTAAAGATATTTTTTCTTGTTTCAAGTCTTTCATTATTTTTATTAATTTGTTTTAATTATTTTAAATTGCTAAATATTGATTTTTCAAAGAAAATTAAAAATTACTTAATAATTTATTCAATTTTTATACCCTGTTTTTATATTTGGTTTCAGGCACCAGAAATTAGATTTGGATGGGGTATTTTTATTTCATTTAGTTGTTTTTCTGTAGGAATTTTATTGTTTCATCTAAAATTTAATAAAATTCTTAAATCTTGGGTATTTCAATTAATACCAGTTTTATTATTGTGTTTTTTACAAATAGATAATAAGAGAAATCTCAGTATTCATAATCTAATATATCCATATGTAAAAAATATAAACTATTCTCAAATAGTTAAAATTAAAAATGTTAATGGTTTTGAAATCTATAAATCAACAAATTGGCAATGTTTTGATTTTGATAAAATATGCGTTAATTCTGAAAAAGAAAAATATGATATCAATAAAAAATATGGTTATTTAATAATAAAAGGAAATTTTAATTAGCTTTATATATAAAATGATAAATTTGAACAAAGAATTGTTACAATTAAATTTTTTTTTCATTTTATTACTACCCATTTCTTTTGTTATAGGTCCATTAGTCGTTGAAATTATTTCAACTATTTTAATTTTACAATTATTGTATTTCTCATTTAAACAACAAAATTTTTTTTATGTAAAAAATAAAATATTTATTTTTTTTACGTTTTTTTACGCTTTTCTTTTAGTTACTTTATTTTTTTCAGAATATATTCAAGATATTTATATAAATGTAGTTTTTTATTTTAGGTTCATATTGTTTTCTTTTGCTATATATTTTTTTTTGATTTGTAATTTCAACTTACTAAAAAAAATTTATATATTTTTATCTCTAACAATATTTATTGTTGTTTTTGATGGTTATTGGCAATATTTTTTTGATGAAAATTTACTTGGTTATGAAAAATATAGAGTAGATCGTATATCTGGATTTTTTAAAGAAGATTTAATTTTGGGAAGTTTTTTATCAAGACTAGTACCATTACACATTGGCCTTACGTTATTTTTTACGAGTAATAAAAAATTTACATATTTAAATTCTTTTATTATTTTTGCTACAATAATCCTTATTTTTTTAAGTGGCGATAGAGCAGCTTTTTTTAAAACTATAATTTTTTTAATAATTATTTTTATTATTTTAAACATTAGATTTAAAATTAAATTAGGTATTCTTTCATCTATAATTTTTAGTATTATGATTTTAACTTTTTTAAATCCAGTTATTTTTGATAGATATTATAAACAAACCTTAAGACATCTTAACAATGATGAGGGAAAATTATTGGTTAACTATTTACCTATGTTTAATACATCTTTAAAGATGTTTGATAGCAGTAAATTAATTGGACATGGACCTAAAAGTTATCGTTATTTATGTAACAATGAAAAATATGTTAGCTATTACTCAACTGTTGTTGAAGTTGATAATACATCGATTTCATTATTTGCGCCGTGGAAAGAATTAAGAAATTTTGAGATTGTAAAATTTTTAGTTTCTGAGGGAGACGTGATTAAAAAAGGGGATAAATTATTTCAATATAGATATTTAAAAGATGACGAAATAAAAAATTTTTTTTCAAATAAAGAGGGTCTTATTAATAAAATATTAAGAAAAAATAATTATGTAAAAAACACTAAAATAATGGATATTTCTCCCCAAAATTCTCCAGAAAAAGAATATCTTAAAAAGAATGCCTGCAACACCCATCCTCATAATTTTTACATTCAATTATTGGCTGAGACAGGTTTAATTGGGTTTTTATTTCTTACAATTCTTTTTTTGTATTTAGGATATATTTTGTTGATGAGTTTAATTAATAATTTTACAAAAAAAAATAAACAAATTTCAAGTATAGAAATATGTTTAATTGCTGGTTTTTTTGTAACTATTTGGCCAGTCACGACCAATGGAAATTTTTTTAATAATTGGATTAATCTAATAACATTTTATCCACTAGGTATATTACTCTACATTCAGTATTTAAATAGAAAAAAAAATGTCAATAAATAAAAGTTTTCAATATTGCAAAGATTACTTAATACTTTTTTTTTTCGTAGCATTTATTTTTTTATTTTCTTTAAAAGTTAATCTAATTCAATTTAGATATTTTATTTTATTTTTATTATTACCTTGTAGTTATTTTTTTTTTCAAGATATTAAAAATAAAAATTTTAATTTTTTAAAATATTCACTTTATATTTTATTATTTCTATTACTACATATATTTATAGTTAATAACTATGGAATTTTTAAAATAAATTTCCATCAATTTTTAAGCTTAATTTATTTGTTAGGTATATTTACGATAGCATATTATTTTTTTAATTTTTTCAATAAAAATTTATTTAAATTAATTTTTTTATTTTTAGTTTTATTTTTAATTTCAAGTTTAATAAGCCTATTTAATTTTCAATATGATGCGCCTTATTTTTGCGGTGGATTTCCAGATGTTTTTAATATTACGTCTCATGATGGTATTAATCCTGATAGAACATATGCATTACGTATTTCTTTTAAAGAATATATATTTAAAGAAAATTCACATTTAGGAATGATTGCCCCAAGTGTTATTATTTTTTTAATATACTATTTGTTTACTAATAATATAAATTTTATACAAAAATCTTTAATTATACTATTTATACTTATTTGTTTCATAAAAAGCTCTACAACATTGATACTTGGCTTATTTGTAAGTTTAACTTTCATCTTAATTTTTAATTATAAGGAAATATCAAAAAATAACATATTTTCCTTTGTTTTAGTAATTTTGGTGTGTGCCTCTACTTTAATATTCAATAGTGAGTGTAAAAAAAGATTTATCGCGATTAAAGATGATATCAATTTAATCTCAAAACAAGAGACAATTGTAAATAATCATACTGAAAACAAAATAATATTTAAGAATGATAATGATTTTTCAATTCTTACAAAAGCGGTACATTTTCATGCGCTATCAATCATGAATAAGTCAATAATCGAAAAACCTTTTGGCTGGGGGTTAAACGCATATATAAATGCCTTTGAATATTTTAATACCATATATGAACCTAAACAAAAAGACTTGTTGGATTATAATAAAAAGGATGGAACAAATAATTTAATAAAAATTATCGTAGAGTTTGGAATCTTTGGTTTATTTTTTTATTATTTTATTTTCTTATTTTTATTAAACAAAAAAATTCCCATAGAACTAAAATTATTTTATTTACCCATAATTATAACACAAAGTCTGAGAGGTGCTGGTTATTTTAATGGAGGATTTATCTTAATTGCATTTCTGATGCTGTTCACATATATAAACTTATACAAAAAATTAAGATGAAATTGTCAATAGTTATACCTTGCTTTAATGAAGAAAAAACTTTGAAAATTTTGGTTGAAAGAGTTTTAAAATTTAACGAATTAGAAAAAGAGATAGTAATTGTGGATGATTGCTCAACCGATAAATCAAAATCAATCATAGAAGATTTAATAAATTCTAATTCAGAGATAAGAGGAATATTTTTAGAAAAAAACTCAGGTAAAGGAGCTGCTTTGAGTAGAGGTTTTGAAGAGGTTGAAGGTGATATAATCCTCATTCAAGATGCCGATCTTGAATATGACCCAAAAGACTACACAGCTTTGATCAAGCCTTTTAAAAATACTGACGCTGATGTTGTTTATGGATCTCGATTTATGGGTGGAGAATATGTGAGGTTACATTTTTTTTGGCACTTTGTTGCAAATAAAATTTTAACATTTGTAACAAATATAGTTACCAATTTGAACATGTCAGACATGGAAACTGGGTATAAAGTATTTAGAAGACCTGTTATTCAATCTATAAAAATCAGGGAAAACTCTTTTGGAGTTGAACCGGAAATGACTGTTAAATTGGCAAAAAAAAATTTTATATTTTATGAAGTACCCATTTCATATCAGGGTAGATCTTATGAAGATGGAAAAAAAATTACAATTAAAGATGCTTTTATTGCTCTTTATTGCATTTTTAAATATAGATTTTTCGATTGAATTTTATTTATAATAATAAATTTTATAACCATAAAAAAAGTCCTTTTTCAAATCTTTGTTTAAAAAATTAGAACAAGGAGATTTAGAATACATACACTCTTCACCATTACTGTAAAAATATAAAAATTCATTTTTTTCGTTAAAAATTTTATTGAACTTTTTAATTTGATTTTTATCTTGAAAATTCATTGAATATATAGCAGGCCATGGAGCATTATTATAATCCAAATTAAGATTATTAAATATTCTATTTATATTTTTTATATAAACAAATATTAGACCAATTATTAAAAATATACTTAAAATTTTTTTATTATATAATTTTTTTTTATTGTCAATAAACAAACAAACAAATGAAATTATTATAAATGATGAAATATATGCCATTCCAAACCTATATAATGGAAATTTTACAAACCATATCAAAATATAAAAACTCAAAAAAATATTTAAATACAAAAATTTTTTATCAGCTAATATTTTATTTTTTCTGAATATTTTTAAATTTTTAAATTGAAAAATATAAATAATAATTAAAATAATAATTAAAATAATTAAAGGAAAAATTTTTTCCAATATTTTTTTCAAATGACTTTTTGACCAGGTTTCTAACCAATTAAAATTTTTTTTATACTCTTCATATCCGTTTTTAATTTTAGAGGCTGGATAACCTTTTGCCCAAGCTTCAGCTTCGTTAGAAGCATGTTTTGTAATTACTGGGTTGTAATGATTTAAATTATTAAAACAGGTTTTTTCCAAAGGAAAAAATAAACATCCACTTATTAATGTATTTTTAAAGATCCATAAAAAAAAGAAAATTATACACAAGAAAATTTTTTTATCTTTTATTAAAATATATTTTTTTTTACTTAATAAAAAAAGCACAAAAGGCAGAGTTAAAATGAAAATCATCGTTGGTTTAAGCATTAAAAGAAATAATGAAATTGTTGTTATTAAATAAAAGTCGTTAGATTTGATTGACTCTATATTCTTAATTTTTAACAAAATTACCAAAATAATAAAAAAAAATATATTTGCAGGCCCGTCATTCCCTAAGCCACTAAATCTGTTAAATGAATATAAAGAAAAGGCAGTAATTAAAAAAATTGAAATAATATTTCTCTCATTTTTTTCTTTTAATTCATCAAAGTAATTTTTGAATAAAAATAAAAAAAAGAAACTTGGAAGAGCTGCTAATGGTATATTCAAAAATTCTTCTTTAAAAAAATAAGATACATTTATTGCAGATATATATTGAATTATAGAGGTATGCCCAAATCTAAAATGCAAATTACTTAATCCAATAATTAATTTATTTTCATTTAAAATTTTAATGAATGGAAGGTGATATAAACCAGCATCTGGTCGGTTTATATTTGACAATGTAATTATTAAAAAAGTTGTAATAGATAAAAATATTAAAATTAAAATTAATTCGTTTTTTTTTTTAAAGTTAAAAAAAAAATAAATAAATACTGAAAGAGAAATAAATATAAAAATAGATGAAACAATTTTATTGATTGGAAAAAAAAAGTTTAACAATAAGCTAACAAAGCCAATGAAGACAAAACCTAATATGCTATCTTTATATAAATTAAAATGATTAATTTTTTTTTTGAATAATAAAAGATTAAATATATAAGCATTACCTATTATAATGAAAGATCCAATAACAGAACTTATAAAAATATTAATCATAGATTTAAATAATATTTTTATATACAAATCAGGAAGCATATAAAATGAAAAACTATATCGTTGTTACTGGTGGAGCCGGATTTGTTGGTTCTAATTTAATTGATTTACTCTTATCAAAAACAAAATTTAATATAATTAGTCTAGACAATTATTCTACAGGCTCAAAGAAGAATCACGTTAAAAATAAAAGGGTTCGTTATATTCAAGCAAATACTAAAGATATTTTTAATGTATTAAAAAGTTATCATAAAAAAATAAATAGTATATTTCACTTTGGTGAGTTTGCCAGAATTTACCAAAGTTTTATAAAAATGAATGAATGTATAGACTCAAATAGCATTGGTACAAATGAAGTATTTAGATTTTGTATGAGAAATAAAATAAGATTGATTTACTCAGCCACCTCTGCAAGTTTAGGAAATGATGGTGATGACAAAAACCTTTCTCCATACGCTTTTACAAAAGCAAAAAATTTAGAAATGTTAGAAAATTTAAAAAAATGGTTTAATTTTAAATTTGAAATAATTTATTTTTATAATGTTTATGGA
>MDTD01186761.1_pt1 | contig 14888 bp, 10 predicted proteins | sample 811221 | NCBI WGS metagenome assembly MDTD01 (sample SAMN05326646, study PRJNA326480) | marine metagenome | isolation source: seawater | place: Pacific Ocean: South West | collected 2011
CCACTTGCCGTAGCAGTGTCGGCCGCCTGTGGTGTGGTGGGGTCAATGTCGATCAGTGCTCCGGCACTGTCGCAAAGTCTTGAGGAAGTTCTGGTAACGGCAACCCGTCGTGCCGAGAGCGTTCAAGACATTCCGATGAGCGTGTCGGTGTTGGGCGAGGCCCAGCTCACCGATCTGAATGTTACCGACATGGAAGACTATCTGATGATGCTTCCGAATGTGGGCTTCATCTCTTTAGGGCCAAGTACCGGCAACATCTATATCCGCGGTATCTCGAGTGGCGGTGAGAGTCTGCTCGGTGCCAACCCGGCGGTTGCGGTCTATCTGGACGAGCAGCCCGTGACGCTGGTCGGCGCCTACCTCAACCCGCACATTTATGACATCAACCGGATCGAAGTCCTGGCCGGCCCACAGGGCACGACCTTTGGCGCAAACGCCCAGTCCGGCGCGATTCGCATCATGACCAACCAGCCCGAGATCGGTGAGTTCTCTGGCGGCTATGCAATTGATGGCAGTCAGCCCAAGAGTGGTGACATGAGTTACCGCGCCGAGGGTTTCATGAATATCCCCCTCGGTGAGCGTTCTGCCTTGCGTGTGATGGGCTTCTACAAGCGAGACGGCGGCTACATCGACAACGTCCTGGGCGGCCACACCTTTAGCCGCAGTAATATCCGCGCTGGTCTGCCCGAGGACAGCCCACTGCGAGCCATCGCTGCGGACGTGACGATCACCAACGAGGACGTGGTGGAGGAGAACTTCAACGAAGCCACGACCTTTGGCGGTCGGGCCGCTTTACGCATCGATCTGAATGATTCTTGGACTTTCACCGCTGGCGCCATGTTCCAGGACCTTGATCGTGAGGGCGTCTGGGATCACGACCCAACGGTTGGTGATCTGCAGGTCATGTTATTGCTTCCCGAGACCATGGAGGATCGGTGGAGCCAGTACTCAGCCAAGATCGAAGGCGAGCTGTTTGGTGGTACGCTGATGGCAACTGCCGCGATGCTGGATCGTGAGTACGAAGTGGCCAGTGACTACTCGCTCTACAGCGACCAGGACATCGCCTCAGGTTACGTTGAGCCCTTCTACAACTGTTACGTCAGTTACTTCGGCACCTGTGGCGATCCTCGCCAGCAGTACACCAATGATTCGGAGCAGGACCGCACGACTTTCGAAATTCGCTACACCTCTGACCCTGATAAGCGCTTCCGCTACATGGTGGGGTATTACAGCGTCGAAGTAGAGAACTACAGCGATAATGAGTGGCACGTGCTGGGCCTCGCGGAGACACCGCAGGCGGCGGTCGACGCGCCTGATATCTACTGGACAACGGATTTTCAGCGGGATTATGAGGAGACCTCGATCTTTGGTGAGGTGGCCTTTGACATCACCGATCGCCTGACACTCACCGCGAGTGCTCGCCAGTTCGACTATGACAGTACGCTGGACGGCTTCTCCGGTACCGTTTGGTGGCCCTGTGGCGGATTCGGACCGCAGGGTGATCGCCCCGAGAGTAACTACGGTGCAGACTGCGCATCGACAGCGCGTACCGTGACCGGCAAGGATGAGGTTTACCGCGCCAGCCTCGAGTGGAGCATGACGGATGACATCATGCTCTACACCACCTGGGGTGAGGGTTATCGTCCGGGTGGCTTGAACCGCTTCTGTGAGACGCGTATCCCGGATGGTCTCGGTGGCCAGGGCAACGTCAATATCGGCTGTGCCTTTGAATCCGACATCCTGACGGCTTACGAAATTGGATTTAAATCCACGCTGTTTGACGGTCGCCTGCGCTTGAATGCGGCGGCGTTCTGGCAGGAGTGGGATGACTTCCAGCTGTCGCGTCTGGATACCTCGATTTCGCCGATTACGCTCACGTTTAACGTAGGTAATGCCGAGAGTAATGGTGTCGAGTTCGACTTTACGTCGATGATTACGGATAACTGGACCGTGAGCGGTGCGGCGAGCTTCCTGGAATCTGAGTTGGTCGAGGACTACCGACGCAGCGCCAGCAGTCCCGAGCCCGACGCACCGGCAGGTTCTCGCTTGCCGCGCGTGCCCGAGGTCAAGTGGAACGTCTCCACCCGCTACACGTTTGCCAATGAGTGGTTTGCCCAGGCGGCTTACATGTACACCGGTGATTCTTACAACGACCTGTTTGGCGGCTTCCGACAGCTGCAAGGCTCTTACGATGTGGTGAACGCATCGTTTGGTCTGGAGCGCAGTAATTGGACTGCCGAAGTCTACGTCCAAAACCTCACCGACGAGCGTGGTGATGTCTGGATTAACGACGTGAATTGGGATCAGCGTGTCACCATCAACCAGCCGCGTACACTCGGCGTTCGGTGGCAGCAACGATTCTGATCATTCAGGTCAGGTGAGAACGGAAAGGGCGCCTCAAGGGGCGCCCTTTGCTTTGCAGGGATGGCCCATCCATACTCGCGGTGTTTTTTGACACCTCATCAATATACGAATTCACTGAACCGATCATGTCATCTCTCGAGACCCTGTTCGCTCAAGCCAGTGACGCCCTGCGCCATCAGGATGCAGAGCGAGCCAGAGACCTGTGCGCTGAAGCTCGACAGCAAGCGCCCGATGATCTCCGCTTTGTGATGCTGCATGGGTTTGCACTGCGGCGCTCCGGAGATCACGCCGCGGCCGAGCCATTGCTGCGCCGCACCCTCAGCGTGGACCCTGGCCTTGAGATTGGGCACCACGAGCTGGGGCTGGCTTTACAGGGGCTGGGCCGTTTGGGTGAAGCCCGGCGCGCGCTGGAACAGGCGGTTAATCTAAATCCCAAACTGGTTGCCGCTTGGCGAGACCTCTACGAAGTGCGGGCCGCCGAGGGGGATGATGTCGGCGCGGCTGAGGCCTACCGCAATGCCATGGGCAACAAAGAGCTGGATCCGCTGCTCCACAAGGCGCTCGAGTTGGTAGGGCAGGGTAGGTTGGGAGTCGCAGAGGGCATTTGCCGGGAGTACCTGAAGCGCCGACCCCATGATGTCGACGCCATTCGATTACTGGCTGAGGTGGGTATTGCGATTGGGTCCATCGGTGAGGCGCTGCTGCTTCTGGAGCGCTGTCTCGAGCTGGCGCCTGAGTTTCATGTGGCGCGCGCTAACTACGTAACCGCTTTGTCGCGGCATCAGCGTTTTGATGAGGCGCTGGCAGAAAACGAACGGCTCAGAAAGGCCCAGCCCAACAACCTCGCTCATCAGGTGCAGTGTGCCACCACGTTGTCGATGGCGGGGCGTTTTGAGCCGGCTCATAGTGAGTTTGCCAAGGTGTTGGAGCAGGCTCCCGACAATGAACGCATCCTGACCAGCTACGGCCATTCCTTACGTTACGGCGGAAAGGGGGACGAGGCAATCGCGGTATACCTTCGGGCCATCGAGGCGGAGCCTTCTGCGGGCGAGGCGTATTGGAGTCTGGCCAATCTCAAGACCTTTCGATTCGATGACGCCCAGTTGGCGAGCATGCAGTCCCAACTCGCCGCGCTGACCCGCCCGAGTGAGGATAAAACCCACTTGGCGTTCGCGGTGGGTAAGGCCCTTGAGGACCGGGAAGAATACGACGCCTCTTTCGCCGCATACGCCGAGGGCAACGCCATCAAGCGCCAAATGAGTGGTTATGACGCTGACAAGACATCGGCGCGGATCGACCGCCTGATCGCGCGGTGTGGGGCGGACCTCTGGAATAAAGAGGGTCACCCCTCCGATGAACCCATATTTATTATTGGGTTGCCGCGGGCGGGTTCAACGCTGCTTGAGCAGATATTGGCGAGCCATTCACAGGTTGAGGCCACTGCTGAGTTGCCCTTTATTGGCAGAATCATTGGCGAGATGGTGGCGGACCGTGAGCGCGGGGATGAGCCGCTTTATCCGCGTCTGCTCAATGAGTTGTCGGTCGATGAGCGCCATGCACGCGGTCAGCAGTACCTCGATCTGGCGGCGGGCTACCGCACAACCAAGGCACGGTTCATCGATAAGCTGCCCAACAACTGGGAGCATGTGGCGTTTATTAAAACGATTCTGCCCAATGCGACGATCATCGATGCGCGACGTCAGCCAATGGCGGCGTGTTTCGCTAACTTCAAGCAGTTGTTTGCCCGCGGTCAGGAGTTCACGTACTCCCTGGAGGATATTGGTCGTTACTACGCGGACTATCTGCGCCTGATGTCGCATTGGCACGACGTCTTCCCCGGGGGACTGCTCACCGTTCGGTATGAAGAGGTCGTGGACGACCTCGACACACAGGTTAAGCAGCTCCTCTCTCATGCCAACTTGGGCTTTGAAGAGGCATGTTTGCGTTATTACGAGAAAGATCGCGCAGTGCGTACGGCCAGTTCCGAGCAGGTCAGGCAGCCGATCTACCGCGATGCGCTGCAGTTATGGGAGCGTTACCAGTCTAATCTCGCACCCCTCGAATCGATCTTGCGTGAGCGAGGCGTGCCGCTTTAGGAAGTCCGCGCGCCAGCTTCCTCGCGGAAGACGCTCTACTCGATGAGGCCTGCCAGCATCGCGGCCTCTCTCTGATCCCAGCCGGGTGACATTAACCGCGGCGACGGCGCCCTCGGCGCTTTTCTCCGCCGCCACTGGCTTCTGTTTCTGCCAGTGCCGCCCAGGGCGTGCCGAGCGCGGCGGTCATGGCCGCTCTATCCAGTGTTTTTTTCGGGGTGCTATTCAGTGCATTGACCATGGCGGCGATATGCTCAGGTGTTGTGCCGCAGCATCCACCAATGATGGTGGCGCCCGCATCCCGCGCATACAGCGCGTATTCCGCCATGAGCTCAGGGCTGCCGTGAAAGTGAATTTCCCCGTCGACATATTGCGGGATACCGCAGTTCCCCTTTGCGACGACGGGTATGTCAATGCCCGCAGCGACTAACCCCTGAGTGGAGTCCATCAGTTCAGCTGGCCCAACACCGCAGTTGGCGCCCGCCAGATCCAACCCGATCTCTGTGGCAAAGGCCGCATAATCCGCCGGCGTGACGCCCATCATGGATCGACGGGCGGTATCAAACGTCAGGGTCGCGCAGACCGGCAAGCCGGTTTTGCGCGCCGCTTCTGCCGCGGCGGCGACCTCTTCAAGTGAAGACATCGTCTCTATCCAGATGACCTCGGCACCGCCCTCAGCCAGCGCCTGCGCCTGCTCGAAAAAGATGGCGACCGTATCCTCGTGATTCAACATGCCCATGGGTTCGAACAGCTCACCGGTGGGTCCCATAGAGCCCGCGACCACCGCGCGTCGGCCTGTATCCTCAAAGTGCTGACGCGTGGCCTCCCGGGCGAGCTCGGCCGCCACGCTATTGAGCTCTGCAACGCGATCTTCTGCCTTATGGAGCTTGAGTCGTGGGGCATTGGCGCCGAAGCTGTTGGTCAGAATGATGTCAGCACCGGCTTCGAGGAACGCGCCGTGCAGCCAGAGCACCTCCTCTGGCTTCTCAACGCACCAGAGATCAGGTGGGTAGCCCGCCTCCAATCCGCGCCCGAAGAAGTTCGAGCCAGTGGCGCCATCTGCCACGCACCAGCCTCTAGCGGAAATGATGTCAGTGATGGGGTTGTGCATCGACTGTCGTCCTTGTCAGTGTCATTTTGTCCGGGGCGCGTATGATAAAGGCAAAGGGCACACCCTGTGTGCTGTGCATCGATGAGGTCTGGCTTTGGGCAAACAAACCGCGATTCACGAGCAGGTACTGAACACACAGTCCACTGACGAGCTCATGGGTCTCTACGAGGATTGGGCCGCAGACTACGACCGGGACGTGAACGAAACCTGGGGTTACAGCGGCCCTGATCGGACGCTGTATTGGTTGCAGCAATATGTCGAAGCCAATGGCGCGCGGATTCTGGATGCCGGGTGCGGTACGGGTCTGGTGGCCGTAGCGCTGGCCCAGGGCGGATTTACCTACATCGACGGCATCGATTATTCGCAGGCCATGTTGGCGGAAGCGGCTAAAAAAGGCGTTTATCAAACGCTGTTACAAATGAACATGAACGAGGCGTTGCCGATTGCAACGGGTACCTACGATGGGGTGACCTGTGTGGGCACCTTCACGTCTGCTCATGTGATACCCGAAGCGCTGAACGAATTGGTACGCGTTACCCGTGATGGGGGAACCGTCTGCTGCACCGTTCGCGAGGAGTACTGGCAAGAGACGCATTTTGCTGATGTGCTCAAAAGCATCGTCTCTTCCGGCAGAGCGCAATTGATACAGCTCTGTGATGAGCCTTATGTTCACTCTGAAGAGTCGATCTGCAAAATGGCCGTGCTTGAGGTAAGGCAACCAGATTGAAGCAGTACGTAATGTCATGATCCGGCGGCGGGACAGGGGAGAAGACAGGATGCGCGTCATGGACAATGGAACTGAGGCTGCGTCATTACAAAGCCTGCGAGACGTATTGAGTGGCCGCAGAGAGCGTTCTCCCGTCGTAGATCGGCGCCAGGTATTGCAGGGCCTGCTGGGAGGGGCAGCGGCGCTGGCACTCCCGAGGCTGGCCCTAGGCCAGGTAGAGATACCCCCCGGCCAGATTCGCTTGATGTTCAACGAAAACCCCTACGGCCCAAGCCCCAAGGCGCTGACCGAGGTGGCCAAGATCCTGCCGATGACCGCGTACTACCCGGGTGAAATTGAAAACGACTTGATGTCGCTGTTTATAGAGCGTCACAGCCTTGATCGTGACCAGGTGTTTCTGGCGTCGGGTTCGAATGAGGGACTGCAGGCCGCGATGATGGCTTTTGGCAAGCGCGGCAAAGTGATCTCGCCGGCGCTCACCTATTCTGACCACCTGCTCTACGCCGAGAAGTTGGGTGTCGAAGTACAACGCATCCCTTTGCGCGACGACATGGCCATTGATCTCGAGGCGATGGCGCGGGTGGTGGACGATTCCGTGAGCCTGATCTATCTCTGCAATCCCAATAACCCGACCGGGATGGCCATCGATGGCGACGAACTGCGCAGCTTCTGCCGCGAGTTGGAGGGCAGGGTGCCCATCCTGATCGATGAGGCCTACAACGAACTGACCGATAACCCGGACTACACCTCTATGGTTGATCTGGTGCGCGGTGGAGCCAATATCCTCATCACCCGGACCTTTTCAAAAATCTTTGGTATGGCGGGACTCCGCGTGGGTTATGGCATGGGCCATCCGGATATCGTGAGTGTCGTCAAAGACAACGTGATGGCCTGGCCCAACGGAGTGGGGCTTTACGCGGCTTACCACAGTTACCTCGACGATGACTTTATCGCCTTCTCCCGCGAGAAGGTGCTTCAAGGTCGCAAAATGGTTAACGCCACGTTCCGGCGCCATGGCATCGAGCCGCTGCCATCACAAACCAGTTTTGTGTACGCGGACATTGGCAGGAACGCTGACACGTTCGAGGCGGCAATGGCCGCTCGCAACGTGAGGATACGCGGTGCTTACGAGGGCTACGACACTTTCTCGCGCGTCAGCATGGGTCGGCTTGAGGAGCTTAAAATCTTTGACCGGGTGTTCAGTGAGGTCTTCAAGGGCTGACGCTTGCAAATGCACAGACGCAACCTGGGTATTCGGGTTCGCTTGGACTTCTAGCGCGTGTGACGGGCGGCACCCACTGGGGTGTCGCTCATTTACCTACAACCACACCTACGTCTGCACCGACGAGCCTCTGATTTCCGGAGGCCCAAGGTGTCTGAACTCAGCCCGCTCTCAAGCTAACGCGCTGCAACCGGTCTACCTTCAGCGCGATCCATGTGTGCGGTCATTTTCGAGACGAGAATCGGGATCACGTTCTCGGGCATGTTGTGTGCCATACCCTCGATCAGCAGGAAGCGCGACCCGGCAATCAGGGACGCAGTGTGTTCGCCATGCTCGGGCGGTACGAGACCATCATCAGCCCCGTGTAGTACGAGCGTAGGCGCTGTGATGGTGGCCACTTCTTCCGAGCGGTCCCCCGTTTTAAAGATGGCCATCAGATGTCGCTGCATCGATTCAGGGTAGAAGCCGCGATCCCGAATGGTTTGCTCCCGCACATTCTGAGCCTCACCCGTGGCCAGATTGCGCAGGTTCTTCTCGGCTTCCTCGGTCGGCGGCGGTAAGTGCGGTGCATTGGTTGTCGACATGATCGAGATCAGGCTGCGGGTTTTTTCGGGATATTGCGCTGCTACAACCTGCGCGATCATCCCGCCCATTGAGGCGCCAATGATGTGGGCGTTGCTATAACCCGTGACATCCATGAGTCCAGCGATGTCGGCGCCCATGTCATTCAAGGTGTATGGGGCATTCACCGAGAACCCGAATTGATACTTCAGAAGCTCCCACCACAGCACGGGCTGCCCCCATTCATCAAAGCGCGTGGAGGCACCGGTATCGCGGTTATCGAGCAAGAGAATTTCATAGCCGCCATCGGCCAGTCCGGATATTAAAGCGTCGCCCCAGGCCACATTGGAACCACCCAAACCCATGATGACCACGGCTTTTGGCTTGTCGGGTCCGGGTGCCACGATTCGGTAGGCGATATCGAGCTCTCCCACCTTTGCTACCTGTAGGGGGTGGCTCTCAAGATAGGTACGGGAGTACTCCGCCTGGGCAAAAAGTGGCAGACACAGGCCAGCCAGCAACAGTAATAGAGATCGCACAATCAGTCCTCAATATAAGCGCGCAGAAGTATACGGTTCCCAGCGCCCAACTGGCTTTGTTTGAGCTATCCTGCGACGCCTGCAGTATCCAGAATAGTGTTCCCCGGTGGGTGTGTTCCCGTCACCGTACTGAGATCAGCCGCGAAGGAGCGCATGAGGCGTCAGTGCATGATCTGCCCATAACGGATCCTCGTAGGCTCCCCGAATCCACACGATAAAAGCAGATAAAGAAGAGACCCTATGAATAGCGCGCAAGCAGCACACCACCCCGCGGTCAGTGACGACATCCTGATTGATAGTGGTGCCCGTGACCCAGCTTATGAGGAGATTTATCCGCGCCTGCCTGACTTCAAACTCGGCGTCACCAACTCCTGGACCCGCGGTCAGCCCTTCGATTTTTATCGCCGCATGCGGGAGGAGGCGCCGGTGATGTGGTCGCAGATCAAAAAGCCGTCATCGGGTTTTTGGTCGGTTGTGCGGTATGACGACATTAAACACGTTGAGCTGAACCCGCAGATCTTTTCGTCCCAGCGGGGCAGCATCAACATGAGTGTTTTGCGTAACGACAAAGGCAAGGCTGAACGGCTGATGTATGCCGCTTACAACTCGCTCATTAATCTCGATGCTGATTTGCATCGCGATTTACGCACTCAACAAGCGGCTTTCTTTTTCCCTACCTATATCGAGACTTTAAAAGAGCGTGTCGGCCGAAAGATCGATGCGTTGCTCGACAACATGGAGCGCCAGGGCCCGGTTGTTGATTTCGCCAAGTTATTCTCAATAGAACTGCCGATGTTTACGCTCTGCGAGATGCTGGGTGTCGATGAGGAAGACCGCGCCGACATCATCAAGTGGATGCATTACCTGGAGTTGGCACCGCAGTTCATTACGCATCCGCTGCGTATGCTCTTTGCTGAGCCATCGTTCCCCTTCCGCTTCGAGAAAATCCTGAACGACATGTTTAGCTATGGCGAGCGCGTTATGGCTGATCGCATCCGAAACCCGCGCGAGGATCTACTCACCACGATCGCCAACGCGACGCTGGGTGATAAGCCCCTGTCACAAAGCTATCTCGATGGTTCGTGGTTGCTCATTATCTTTGCCGGTAACGACACTACCCGGAACTCTCTCTCCGGCACGATTCGACTGCTGACTGAGTTCCCAGAGCAGCGTCAGATGGTGCTGGATGATCCTTCATTAATCGAGCGGATGTCCCATGAGGCGTTGCGTATGGTGTCGCCGGTCATGCACATGCGCCGCACTGCCATGGAAGACACGGAAATCGCGGGGCAACGCATTGCCAAGGATGAGAAGGTCGTCATGTGGTATGGCGCGGCCAACCGTGATCCATCCGTGTTCCCGAATCCAGATCAGTTCGACATGATGCGTGACAACGTGGACAAGCACCTGGCCTTCGGCCACGGGGTGCATCGTTGCCTGGGGAACCGTGTCGCACAGATGCAGCTCAAGATGGCCTATGAGCGTATCCTCGAGCGCTTCCCGAATATTCACTGGACCGGTAAGCAGAAGATTGAGCCGATTATCCTGGTGCATGCGATCTCAAGTCTGCAGGTCAACCTCTACGGCAAAGATGGCAAGCGGCCAGTGATGGTGGCTAATTCCTGAGCGCATACAGTCGTTTCTGGTGCAGTGCGGCGTGCCCCTGATTTGCGTCGGGTTCTGTGATTAACTTGCGGTCAGAATCAGTAAAACAACAGGATCGCAGCCATGAGTTCACCTCCTGATCAGGCCATGCTCAGGGATAGCCTTCGCGGTGTGACCGATGAGCACACTTACGGCGGCATTATCAGTTTTATGCGGCGGCGCTACTCGCGCGATCTGGCCGAGGCCGACGTCGCCGTGCTTGGCATTCCTTTTGATTTAGCGACTACTAACCGCTCTGGTACGCGCTTTGGTCCGCGTTCGGTGCGCGAGGCCTCAGCCAGTCTGGCGTGGGAGGGTAAGGCGGTTGGCTGGGGATTTTCTCCCCTTGAGGAGCTGGCCATTGTCGATTACGGAGACTGCGACTTCGACGCAGGGAATCCCGCGGGCGTCCCGGAAGAGATTTATCAGTGTGCGAAGCAGATTCTTGCGACAGATACCGCGCTGCTCTCAATCGGTGGCGATCACTTTATGTCCTATCCACTGCTGAGAGCCCACGCAGAGAAGCATGGCCAGCTGTCACTGATTCATTTTGACGCACACTCCGACACCTGGGCGGAGGACACCCAGCGCATTGATCACGGTACGATGTTCTATCACGCGGCCCAACAGGGACTGGTTTCACCAGCACACTCCGCCCAAATCGGCCTGCGCACGCATAACGATGAGACTCATGGCTTCAACATTTTCGACGCGCCTACCGTGCACGATATGAAACCGGCAGACCTGGCCGCTCAGGTAAAAGGGATTGTGGGTGACCGCCCCTGTTACCTCACCTTTGATATCGACTGCCTTGATCCCAGCTTTGCACCGGGCACAGGAACACCGGTGGTGGGCGGCTTGTCTACTCATCAAATGATGCAAATCCTGCAGCACCTCAAGGGGGTTAACCTGGTGGGGATGGACGTGGTTGAGGTCGCACCGCAATACGACGTGGGGGATATCACCTCGCTGGCGGCAGCGACCGTGGCACTCCAGCAGCTCTGCCTGTTCGCGCGGGCCGGCAGTTAGGGCGCGGTCATGGGTCAGGTCACAGATCAGGAAATCAAAGAGACCCTCGAACGAAAGGGGCACTACGCGCTCAACTGGGAGGATCTCGATAAGATCGAGCTCCCCACCGGGGTGATCTCGTCGATGTACCGCGTCGGCGATCCGACCCGGGCTGAGTCTCCCACAGTTTTTAAAGTGTTTTATCCGCCGGAGTGCACGATCGAGGCGCATACCCACGACTGTGATTACACGGAGATTATTCTCGAGGGTTCACAGCGGGTGGGGGCCACTTGGCATCACGCTGGTGACATTCGCATCGGCTTGGCTAACCGCGGTTATGGGCCGTTGGTTGCGGGGCCCGAGGGCGCGACAGTGCTCTTCATGTTTGCTACCGGCGCATGGCCTGCGATTAAGCTGGGTAACAACGATGGTTCTACGCTGGGTAGCGAGATCCTCGAGGCGCATTTTGAAAAAGTGCAATCCGGAGACGGAGGTCTCACCTGATCGGCTTCAACGAGTGATCTCGCTGTGCTCAAACAAAAAAGGCGCCCGGATAGTCGGCCAAACCATCGTCTATACCCCATGAGCTCGAGAAAGCTGCGTGTGGCATTTTTCGATCACACTTCACTCAGGTTCCCGATTTTTGCTCGGACGACTGCTGCAACGCCGCATTAAATTCAGCGGGCAGAGGTTCCAGCTCGGTTTGCAGTGTCTCATTCCAACGATTTAAAAACCCGTAGAGCGATAGCACCGCGACAATCTCCGCTATCTGTCGTTCAGAAAAATGCAATTTGAGTGCTGCAAAGTCCTCGTCCGTTACCGCATTCGGTTGCAAAGCGCCGTGCCATGCGACTCTGAGCGCAGCTCGCTCTGCATCTGAAAAAAGCGGTGAAGTTTCGAATTCGAAGACTGAGGCAATTTTTTCTGCCGTGATTCCCAATTTATTGGCCGCGTAACTCGAATGCGCCGAACAGTAGGTGCAGCCCTGTGTTCGACTGCTAATGATGCCGATTAGGCGCTTCAGGTCTGGGTCGACCTCACCCGATTCCAGTATGGTTTTGATCAAACCACCCAAATTCTTCAGAAGTTCGGGCCAGTGACTCAGACTCAATACGTCATTCGGTAAGTAACCCATTGAGGCCTCAGCTTGCGCCAATAGCTGGCGCATCTCCGGTGCGTCAGCGTGCTCAGATGGTGGAATCCTGGACATCATCTGTCCTTTTCAATGTATTTATTCATGGGCCAGGGCTGCGCTGGGTTTCTAGCGTCAAAGTTGATGGGCAGGACGCGTCTTAGTCAGTTTTGCTTCCAGTTTTCACCTGCTTTATCGAAGTGGTCGTTACCACCATCTGACATCTGATGGGATATAACGATTGCCGCCAGAATGATGGCGAGCACCACTCCAAAAATTACGCCTGATTTCATGAGGTCACCCCCCGCTTGTAGAGAGGCAGAGGGTAGCGGTCTTTTCCTGTAAAAGCTAAGGGTACCGCGCCCGAAAAGACGACGGCACTTTATGGCGTGTCAGCTGTTGAATTATAGGCATTCGGCCAGGCGTTGATGGAAATGCACGATGGCTTTTTCGAAGTGACCGAAGGTGAGATGGCTATTCGCGCCGCTTGCCAATGTTCGCTGAATGGCCGCGGCTGCCGCGCGATCCTCTTCCTGTCCTGAGTCATTCACGAAGGCCGCGTCGCGTTTCGCATCTTCAGGGTCAAATGGTTTGCCGTCGGATGAAGTGTTTATCAGGCTGTAAATCACCCACTGAGATTCAGTGGGTGAGACGGGCTCGAGGATCACCAGATTGGTGTGCTTGGAAAGCACCGAGATGCTCGCGTTCGGGAACAGCATGTAAACCGACGTCACCAATCCAGTCAGGCTGCGATCGCTGGGCGGCACTTCGCGCAGTTGCTCAATTCGTTGAAAGGGATAGACCACGCGGGAGTGGGGCCCGAAGGTTTCCACAACATTGAGGTTGTCATAGCCGAAGGGATAAAAGGACTCTCGATGTAGCGACTTGATGTGATAACCCTCCATGAGGGTTTCATACAGTAGCTTCCAGTTTGCAGAATCGGTGAGTACCTTTTGGTCGAAGAGTGGCTGATTAGGCGCAAAATAATCGAGGGCATGTGTGAGCCTGCGCGGGTCGATATCGCCCTCCTGCTGCACATAGATGATGCCGCCTCGTTCGATCGCGGCGACAGCTTTCAAGCCGTGCTCGCTTCTGTCGAGCTCGGGAAAGCCCGACTGCCCAGGTATCCCTCTCAGGCTTCCATCTAGACCGTAGGTCCAACCGTGATAGGGGCAGGAGAGGGCTTTGGCGCAACCGCTCCCTTCCGCGACCTGCATGCCGCGGTGCCGGCAGGCATTCATAAACGCACGGACCGCGCCATCACTGTCTCGAGTCACCACAATCGGGTTGCCCGCTGCCATGCGCGCAAGATAGCTGCCTTGTTCCGGTAAGGCAGCAGAGGGACAAAATGGCGTGGGGTAGCGGCGTATTAGCGCACACTCTGCCTCGAAGCGTTCGTGACTGAGGTAATGCGAGACGGGCTCTCGCCACACGGTGTCACCGAGGTCGGTGGTGCCTGCATCAACGTGCTGAAAGATGCGCTCAGCGAGTGCGGTCTCGTCTAGCAAAAGTGTTTCATTTATGTGGGCCGGAGTATCAGAGCTCATGCGCGTTTCCAATGGTTGCCCAGCAGAGCCTGAGCGAATTTATCGTGGCGGTAAAGCCCGCGTTTCAGTGTACGCTCACGACATGCAGCGCAAGATCATTCACATCGACGCCGATTGCTTTTATGCGGCCATTGAGATGCGCGACAACCCGGCATTACGGGGCATCCCGATGGCGGTGGGGGGCAGCGCCGAGCGGCGCGGCGTGCTGACAACCTGCAATTATGACGCCCGTGCCTACGGGGTACGTTCGGCCATGCCAACAGCGCATGCGTTGAGACTGTGTCCGCAGCTAACAGTGGTCCCGCCGCAGATGCACAAGTACCGCGAGGCGTCAAAAGTGATGCGCAGCATCTTTGCCAACTTCACCGAGGTGATTGAACCGCTGTCACTGGACGAGGCTTACCTTGATGTCAGTGAGGTATCTGATGAGGAACTCACTGCGACACGGATCGCCAAGGCGATCCGCCAACAGGTGCAAGAGGAGCTCGATATCACCGTGTCGGCCGGTGTCTCGGTGAACAAGTTCATTGCCAAGGTCGCGTCGGACTGGAAAAAACCTGACGGGCTGACTGTCGTCCCGCCCGATGAAGTCGATGGCTTCGTTGCTGCCTTGTCAGTGAAAAAGATCCCGGGGGTAGGCGCGGTGACGGCAGAAAAAATGCACCGGTACGGGCTCAGAACCTGTGCCGATGTCAGGGACTGGAGCTTGCATGATCTGCGCCGTCGATTCGGTAAGTTTGGGGTCGTGCTCCACGAGCGGGCGCGGGGTCGTGATGAGCGGCCCGTGCAACCCAGCCGGGTGCGCAAATCTGTCAGTGTTGAGCGCACGTTTTCAGAGGATGTCAGTGGCCCTACCGAGTGGGCGCCGATCATCGAGCGTTTGTACGTTAATCTCATGGAGCGCATTGAGGCGGCCAAGGCGTGGCACGCCATCGATAAG
>MDTD01105753.1_pt1 | contig 14885 bp, 14 predicted proteins | sample 811221 | NCBI WGS metagenome assembly MDTD01 (sample SAMN05326646, study PRJNA326480) | marine metagenome | isolation source: seawater | place: Pacific Ocean: South West | collected 2011
GCAAACATGCCAACTTTTTTATAAATGTTGGAGAGGCAACATCGGGCGATTTTGAAAGGTTGATTGAGCATGTTTGTATAACAGTAAAAAAAACTTTCGGAATAACTCTTGAGAAAGAAATAAAAATTGTTGGGGAGGAATAGATCGAAATGGCACTTAACTTGAATCGTATCGCTGTAGTTTATGGAGGTAGATCAGCGGAGAGAGAGATCTCATTGTTGTCTGGCCAAGCTGTCGCGGAGAGTCTCGATAAGCAGGGATTCAAGGTGGTGAAAATCGATCTCCTTCATGCAGATATAAGGGAAATTTTGACCGAAGCCTTTGACAAAGTCTTTATCATGCTACACGGGAAGGGAGGCGAGGACGGGGTGCTACAGGGTTTTTTATCTCAAGCCAATATTCCTTACACAGGTAGTGATGTTAAATCATGTGCTCTTACCATTGATAAGCTCAAGACGAAGATAATATGGGATGCTGTTGGAATACCAACTCCAAGGTATAAAGTTATAAGAAATACCGTTGACATTGAACTCGCTAGCAAGGAGTTACAAATGCCTGTGGTGGTAAAGCCAAACAGTGAGGGTTCAACTTTGGGAATCTCAATAGTACGAGACGCTCAAGAAATGCACGTTGCATATGAGAAGGCGAGAAAATACGAAGAGCTAATTCTAATTGAACAATTTATTGCAGGAATAGAGTTGACGGCCACAATTCTTAATGGTGAGAGTTTGCCCTTGGTACGTATTGAGGCTCCCGGTGGAAATTATGACTATGAGGCTAAGTATTTTTCCAACAAAACTAAATATTACTGCCCAAGTGGCTTGCGTAATGATTTGGAGGAAAATATAAAAAATCTCTGTCTTCGGGCTTTCAAAGAACTTGGATGTGAGGGATGGGGGCGGGTTGATCTTATGTTAGATAAAGAAAACAAACCCTATCTCTTAGAAATTAACACGGTTCCAGGAATGACTAATCATAGTCTCGTGCCCATGGCTGCAAAAGCTGCTGGCTTGAATTTTGATGAGCTAGTTTTGAGGATTTTGAGGGGCTGGTAATGTGGAATAATCCTAATATTTTGAATCGTCTGAGTGCGACTTTATTTATCTCCTCTTTAATTGTATTGTCGATTCTGGGGATGTCTGTAATTTCTAAATTACCCATTTTTGATTTAGAAAAAATTATTATTGTGGGTAATCTTCACGATGAAACTAAGATTTTATTGAAACATGTTGTCCGTAATAATTTCAATGGTGGTTTTTTCACGATAGATCTTAAATCAAGCAAGAAACTTTTGGAGGCTATACCAAGAGTTAATACTGTTTCTATTAATCGAGAATGGCCCAATGCCTTAGAGATAGTAGTGAAAGAGCACACGCCGCTGGGTCTATGGGGTGAAAAAAAATTCCTGAGTGACCATGGTCGTTTAGTGATTGCTAATGTCACGGAGGAAGCTTTAGCAGGCATGCCAAAGTTCTCGGCTCCAGACAAGGTGGCTGATGATGTAATGAAATTTTATAAGGACGGGAATCAAAACCTTATGTCTATTGGTCGTGAGATAAAAGAGATTCTAGTAAACGATAGATACACTTGGAAAATAATTTTAGATGACGGAGTTATTTTGAGATTGGGGAAAGAAAAGCATCTTGAGAGATTACAAGTTTTTATAAATTTTTACCAGTTCACACTGGGTGAATTAGAGAGCAAGATAGATTACATCGACATGCGTTATGAGGATGGATTTGCTATCGGAGTAAGAGGATAAGTCTTTGAGAAAATTTGTAAAACAACCGGATTGGAATCCCGCAAGCAAGCTTAATAAGGTTCGTGAGCGGCGAGATATTATTGTTGGGCTAGATATTGGAACCTCCAAGGTTGTCGCTATCGTTGCGGAGTATAACGAAGATAGAGGGGTTGAGATCATAGGGATGGGCAGCTCTCCTTCGCGAGGCCTAAAAAAAGGGGTTGTCGTTGATATAGAGTCCACTGTCCATTCAATTCAGCGAGCGTTGGAAGAGGCGGAGCTGATGGCAGACTGCAAAATAAGAGATGTGTGGACTGGGATAGCGGGAAGCCACGTTAAGAGTCTCAATTCTCATGGAATGGTAGCAATAAAGGATAGCGAGGTTTCAACACCCGACGTTGATAGAGTGTTGGAAACCGCCAAAGCTATACCCATCCCAACAGATCAGCAAGTCTTGCATGTTCTAAAAAAGGAATTCGTAATAGATGGACAGGAGGATGTGAGAGAGCCTCTAGGGATGAGTGGCGTAAGGTTGGAGGCTAAGGTTCACATAGTCACAGGAGCAAAATCAGCGATTCAAAACGTGTTGAAGTGTGTCAGACGTTGTGGTCTAGAAGTGGTTGATTTAATCCTCCAACCTCTAGCCTCGGGGCACTCAGTTTTATCTGACGATGAGAAGGAATTAGGAGTGTGTCTTTTGGACATCGGTGGAGGGACAAGTGATATGGCTGTCTACACCAATGGAGCTGTTCAGCATACGGCTGTGATTCCCATTGCGGGTGATCAAATTACAAATGATATAGCGATGGCTCTTCGAACTCCTACCAAAGAGGCCGAGGAGATAAAGATCTCCAAGGGATGTGCCTCAAGGAGCCTTATCGACTCGAATGAGATGATAGACGTCCCGGGAATCGGTGATAGAAGTTCCCGAAAATTATCTCGGCATACTTTGGTGGAGGTGATAGGACCTCGGGTGGAGGAGTTGTATTCGCTAGTGCAAGCAGAGTTGAGGCGAAGTGGCTACGAGGAACTCATTAGGTCTGGTGTGGTGATTACGGGGGGTACAGCATCAATGACAGGGATGATTGAATTGGGGGAGGAGCTTTTTCACATGCCATTTCGTCTTGGGCAACCACACTACTCAGGTACTTTGTCTGAGGTTGTCCGCAATCCGAGATTTTCGACCGGTATGGGTTTGATTTTTGCAGCGGTTGAGAATGCTGAGTTAGAAAAAACTAGCAGATTACATCAGGGAGCTGTTACCGGTTTTTTTGAGAGACTGAAGAATTGGTTTAGGACCAATTTTTAAACGGTTTAAAATTTTTTGCAAATTTAAGAGGAGAGTTCGTAATGTCGGAAAATAGATTTGAGATAGTCGATACACATCCACAAGAGGCGATTATTAAGGTTATCGGAGTAGGGGGATGTGGTGGAAACGCTGTTGATCATATGATAAGCGAGGGAATAGAGGGTGTGGAGTTTATATGCGCGAATACCGACGCCCAAGCCCTTCAGAGGAATAAATCTAATACTTTACTCCAACTTGGGGCCAGTATTACCAAAGGTTTGGGGGCCGGGGCTAATCCGGCTAAGGGTCGGGAATCCGCAGAGGAGGACCGTGAGAGAATAATTGAGGCTATTGAGAACGCAGATATGTTATTTCTGACCGCTGGTATGGGGGGAGGCACTGGCACTGGGGCGGCGCCAATAGTTGCAAAGGCTGCACGGGAATTAGGAATCTTAACCGTGGCGGTTGTTACAAAACCATTTGAGTTTGAGGGGGATAGGCCAAAAGTCGCAAAAGCAGGTTTGGAGGAGTTGGCAAAGGAGGTAGATTCTTTAATAGTAATACCAAACGACAAACTAATGGATGTTCTGGGAGATGAGGTGACAATGCTCGATGCTTTCAAAGCCGCGAACTCTGTTCTCCATGGCGCAGTATCAGGCATAGCAGAAGTCATTAAATGTCCAGGAATGGTAAATGTAGATTTTGCTGACGTCAAAACCGTCATGTCCGAAAACGGTATGGCAATGATGGGCTCATCTAATTCATCCGGTCAAGATAGGGCAACTAATGCGGCTAAACAGGCTGTTGCTAGTCCTTTATTGGAGGATGTCGACCTTAAAGGCGCGAAAGGGGTTTTGGTGAATATCACCGCATCATCATCTCTTAAAATGAGGGAGATAAAAGACGTTATGGCAACCATCAATCAATTTACAGCGGAGGACGCAATGGTTTGTTTTGGAACTGTAATTGATGAAAATTTAAAAGACGAACTCAGGGTTACTATGATTGCTACTGGACTAAGAGGTGCTGTCCAACCATTAAGTGTAATTGAGGCTACAGGAACTAATAATCCTTCACCTATGCAACTATCTGAGGCTGATTTTCCCACAGATGACCCCGCCGTGCTTCGGCCAAGAGAGTCGAGCATGGCCATTGAGGCTCTTGAGAAATCGGGATACGGGAAGTTGGATATACCAACTTTTTTAAGAAGGCAGGCAGATTAGGCTCAACTTGAAAGACTGCTTATTTGATACTATAATATTCATATATATAACTCATTATTTTTATATTTAACCTTAATAAGACACAAAAAAGCCATGATTAGGCAGAGAAGTTTAAAAAATATTGTTAAGGCCACAGGAGTTGGCCTGCATTCAGGTTGTAAAGTAAACATGACTTTAAGGCCGGCTGCTCCCAACACTGGTATCGTCTTTCGTAGGATGGATTTAGAGCCCGTTGTGGATTTGAAGGCCGATGCATATGCCGTTTGCGATACCAGATTGTCGACCTGCATTGGAGACGGCCCAGTAAAGGTGCAAACAATAGAACATTTGATGTCTGCACTTGCTGGCTTAGGGATCGATAACTTGTTCGTTGAACTTTCAGCTGTGGAGGTTCCTATTATGGATGGATCATCCTCACCCTTCGTCTTTTTACTTCAATCGGCGGGTATAGAGGAGCAACCAGCTTTAAAAAGGTTTATAAAAATAAAAAAAGAAGTGTTAGTGAGGGATAATGAAAAATGGGTCAAATTTAAGCCGTACGATGGTTTTAAAATCGACTTTCGAATAGACTTTGAGCATCCTATTTTCTCGCTTGCCAACGAGCGGGTGGCAGTGGACTTTGCAGACACTTCGTATGTTCGAGATATAAGTAGGGCTAGGACATTTGGATTCATGCGAGATGTGGAAAATTTAAGGGAACAAGGTTTGGCACTGGGCGGGAATCTTGAGAATGCGGTAGTTATGGACGAATTTCGGGTTCTTAACCCAGATGGACTTCGGTACGAGGACGAATTTGTGCGCCACAAGGTACTGGATGCTATTGGCGATCTTTATTTGTTGGGGTTTCCGTTACTTGGAGCTTTTGAAGGTTTTAAATCAGGGCATCAATTGAATAATCTTTTACTAAAGGAGTTGTTTAGTGACAAACAGGCCTGGGAGTCGGTGACTTTTGGGGTTGGTGCTGAAGTTCCCCAGTACCTTCGACTACAAACTGAGGGGGTCCCCTAATTAAGATTCTGATCTAATACGATCTATTGTTTTTTTTAGGTCACCTCGTGAAAGTTTCTTTGATAAATCGTCAAAGGCCGCTTTTCCCTCAAACTTAGGCTTAGGCACGGTGAAGGATTTAGGTACAGTTGACTCGTTATGTGGATTTACGATTATTTTTATTTCAGTGAGACGGGGTATGATTTTTTTTAGGTGTCTTACGATATAGTTTTGAGATTGTTTGAGTTTTGTAGCGGTGGCACTATTTTTCGTAACTAAAACAGGAATTCCACCGTCGGTCAACGACACCGTGACGAAATGGCTTAAAGGAGGATCAATGATGCGAATTAAGTTCTTGTTAAGCAGGATTAGGTTTCTCACCGCTTTTAACAGTGAGTTTAGGTTTTTGTCACCTTCAAGGATTTTTTCCACATTACCTTTCATTCCTGGCGCGGTGCCTCCTAATAAGTTAGAGATAAATTAGATGGACATTATCGTTTTAACTGGCAAGTGTTCGCAAGTAAAAAAATGGCGATTAAACGCTTTTCAATTGATTTTCATTGGGGGTTTTTTCTTCGCTACTGTGATTTTGATAGCACTTACTCTGAACTATTTTTCTCTGGTATATGCAGTCAAGAATCAAAGTAATTATTTAAAGGCAATGCTGGAGGTAGTTCAGGCCAAGCAAACGGAGAAATCACAGATTCTTTTAAGAGAGAGCATAGATACAATGGCTGCGAGGTTAGGGGAAATTCAGGCTAACCTCATGAGGCTCGACTCTGTGGGCATGAGAGTGGTAAAACTAGCAGGTATTGACCCTAAGAGTTTTATAGTCGACGGCGAAATTGCGAGAGGCGGTACGTTAGTTTCTGGCAGAGATGGTGGGATGGATTTGCAGCAGCTTTCTAGGGAAACTGACAAGATTGAAGCTTTGTTAGACGACAGATCTGACAAACTATTACTGCTTGAAGAAAGACTTAATGTTAACTATTCAAATGATCAACTAGTACCTTCGGGAAAACCTGTAGCGGCTGGTTGGCTGTCATCAAACTTTGGTTGGAGAATTGATCCGTTTACCCGAAAAAGGGCATATCATGAAGGAGTTGATTGGGTTGCTAAACCAGGATCTGATATTTTAGCTGCAGCTGGAGGGGTAGTTGTTTATGCTAGGCGGCACCCCCAGTACGGTAATATGATTGAAATTGATCATGGTAATGGATTTGTAACGAGGTATGCTCATGCGGAGAAGCTTGCGGCGGCGGTGGGAGACGTAGTTGTGAGAGGTCAAAAAGTTGCAACTGTTGGTAGTACCGGACGCTCGACAGGCCCACATTTACATTTTGAAGTGCTTAAAAATGGTAAACCATTGAACCCGAGGCGTTTTTTAAAACGAGCCAGTTGAGATTTTATTTTCTGTCAAGAGTTAATTTTGTAATCATCAATTAACTGACAGGTCCTTTTGCGTCTATAATACGTGCATGTTGAGTAAAATACTAAAAAAGCTTTTTGGTAGTAGGAATGATCGATTGCTACGAGACTACGGGGAAGTAGTTTCTGAAATTAATGGCATGGAACATTTTATCAGCGAGTTATCAGATGATTCTTTAAGAAAACAGACTGAAAAATTAAAAAATTTGCTCGATAAAAACGGCGATTTAGATCAAATTTTACCAGAGGCATTTGCCACCGTTAGAGAGGCGAGTAAGAGAACTTTGGGAATGAGACATTTCGATGTGCAGTTGATAGGCGGTATGGCTTTGCATGAGGGAAAGATAGCCGAAATGCGTACAGGTGAGGGTAAGACCTTAGCCGCAACTTTACCGGCGTATTTGAATGCACTCACAGGTGAAGGGGTTCATGTGGTCACGGTCAATGATTATCTCGCGAGGAGAGATGCTGACTGGATGGGAAAAATATATACCTTTCTGGGCCTTTCTGTTGGTGTCAATCTGCCGCAGACATCACCAGAGAAAAAAAGGGAAGCCTACAATGCAGACATTACTTACGGCACCAATAATGAATTCGGATTTGATTACCTCAGAGATAATATGGTTTTTGAGCTTTCAGAAAGAGTTCAAAGGCCTTTATCCTTTGCGATAGTTGATGAGGTTGACTCTATTCTCATCGACGAGGCAAGAACACCGCTAATAATATCGGGTCAAGCCGATGACAGCACGGAACTATATAAAATTATCGACCGGGTGGCTCCGAAGTTGATTAGAGGAGACGAGGACAGCGGTAGCGGTGATTACTATGTTGACGAGAAATCTAATAGCGTTTTGTTGACGGAGTTAGGTCATGATAATGCGGAAAAGTTGCTATCGAACGTGGGGGTTCTGCCCCCCAATTCAAGCCTATATGATGCATCCAATATTAGCCTAATCCATCACCTATATGCGAGTCTAAAAGCCCACAATCTTTTTCTTAAGGATCAGCATTATGTTGTGCAAAATGGTGAGATTGTCATAGTAGATGAATTCACAGGGCGCCTGATGTCCGGCCGAAGATGGTCGGACGGGTTACATCAAGCCGTGGAGGCAAAGGAAAGAGTCAGTATTCAAAAAGAGAATCAGACGCTCGCATCGGTGACATTTCAAAATTACTTTAGGATTTATGACAAATTGGGGGGTATGACCGGTACCGCTGATACTGAGGCTTTCGAATTCCAACAGATATACGGCCTAGAGACTGTAATTGTGCCGACTCACCAAAACATGGTCAGAGTTGATCACATGGACAAGGTTTATCGAACCTCGGATGAAAAATATAACGCGATAATTGATGAAGTTCTGGTTTGTCATGAAAAGAATCAGCCTGTTTTAGTAGGAACCACATCTATAGAAAATTCCGAGCTTTTATCGATTAAATTAAAGAAAGCGGGTCTCAAACATCAAGTATTAAATGCAAAGCAACATGCTCAAGAAGCAGAAATAATAACTCAAGCTGGTCGACCTAAAATGATCACGATAGCAACTAATATGGCTGGGAGGGGCACTGATATAGTTCTCGGCGGCAATCCAGAACCTCAAATAAATAGTGTTTTGGAAGACCATAAAATCGCAGATGATGAAAAGTCTAACATTATCGAGAAAATTAAGACGGAATGGTCTGAATTACACAGGCAGGTCGTAGACGCAGGTGGTCTGCATATCATCGGCACCGAGAGGCACGAATCAAGACGCGTCGATAATCAGTTACGGGGCAGATCAGGTAGGCAGGGTGATCCGGGGTCAAGTAGGTTTTTTTTAGGACTCGAGGATCCACTTTTGAGAATTTTTGCGTCCGATAGGGTATCTTGGATAATGGAGAGATTAAAGATGCCCGAGGGTGAGGCGATAGAGCACAAGTGGGTGACTAAAGCAATAGAAAATGCCCAAAGAAAAGTAGAGTCTAGAAATTTCGACATAAGAAAACAGTTACTTGAGTACGATGATGTTGCAAACGATCAACGTCAAGTCATTTATGATCAGCGTAATGAGATATTGAGTACGAAAAATATCTCAGAAATGATCGAGGCGACCAGAGAGGGGGCTCTGGCACGATTGGTATATCAACACGTTCCTGACGATGGACAGGACTGGGATTTACTTGGTTTAGATAAAAACCTTAAATTGGAGTTTGATTTAAAGGTAGAGACTGTGTCATGGGTAAAAGAGGACAGCGATATTTCGGATGAAACTCTTCTGAAAAGAGTGATCGAGGAGGCTCATGCAGGTTATCTCTCAAAGTTTGAAGATGTTCCCCTTGAGGTTAGGCAAGGATATGAGCGAGCTATAATGCTTCAGAGCTTGGATGGGAGATGGAGAGAGCACCTGTCAGCTTTAGATCAACTTCGACAAGGAATACATCTGCGGGGCTATGCTGCAAAAAACCCTAAACAGGAATACAAGAAAGAAGCCTTTGCCTTGTTTTCAATTTTACTTGAGCTAGTAAGGGATGAGGTATCGCAGATCTTAATGAAAGCAAGGATTACGAGCACTGAGGAAGCTGAGGCTGTAGCCGGTGAAAGGGGAGGCTACTCTCAGATAAATTATCAGCATGATCAACACCCCAGCTCAGTGCAGCCGCTAGACGAAAAAAAACAAGAACAAAAAGCTACGCCATTCGTAAGGGGTAAATTGAAAGTTGGTAGGAATGAACCTTGTCCTTGTGGTTCTGGGAAGAAGTACAAACAATGTTGTGGTCGGGCAGCTTAATAAACTAGCGATCGTGAGGTATTTAGCTTGAGAGTAATGAGGACATGGACGATCTAATAGCTGTCTCAGGAGTTGAGTTGGGGGTAGCCAATGCCAATCTAAATGGCAAAGAGGGGTCGGACCTCTTGGTTATTAAAGTGGCCGAGGGCTCAAATCTCGCTGGAGTTTTTACCCAAAATAGTTTCAGGGCAGCACCTGTGCAAATTTCATCTGATCATATTAGATCTGCAAATTCTAGAGCTTTGATCGTTAATACGGGCTCGGCTAATGCTGGAACGGGAGAGGTTGGATGGTCAAATGCGATGAAAGTCTGTGGTCAATTAGCTAGAAAACTTTCTATTTCCACTAATCAGGTCCTTCCCTTTTCCACCGGGGTGATAATGGAGCATATAAAAGTTTCAAGTATCACTGAAGCATTACCCCTAGCTGTTGCTGGGCTCAAGGAAAATAATTGGAGGAATGCGGCGGAAGCAATAATGACCACTGATACAATTTCTAAAGGTTATTCCAAAAAAATATTGATCAATGAAACTGAGGTGACATTCACGGGTATTGCTAAGGGATCCGGTATGATCAAGCCCAATATGGCAACCATGCTAGCCTTCATTGCCACAGATGCTTGTATTGAAAAAGACGCGCTTAGATCTATGTTGTCGGAAATTGTTAACACCACTTTCAATTGCATAACGGTAGATGGAGAAACATCGACCAATGATAGTTTTATATTAATTGCCACCGGACATTCGGGAGTTAGCGATAGTAGGGCCTCAAAATCTGGATACTATTCCGCTGTATACAATACGCTACAAGAAGTAGCAATCGAGTTGGCTAAAATGATAGTAAAGGATGGAGAGGGTTCCACAAAATTAGTAAATGTATTGGTAAAAGGAGGAAGAAAAGAAAGCGAATGTAGACAGGTAGGTTTTTCCATTGCTGAGTCTCCACTTGTAAAAACTGCTTTTTTTGCATCTGATCCTAATGTAGGGAGAATTCTGGCGGCCGTAGGTAACTCAGGAGTATCTGATTTGGATGTAAGTAAAATTACCGTTTTATTGGATAATCTAAAAATTTTTGAAAATGGTTCAGTATCCTCTGAATACAGTGAGACCAAGGCTTCGTTGATAATGCAAAAAGAAGAGTTTTGCCTTATTGTTGATTTGAAGAGCGGTTCCGCGGTCTCGAGCTTGTGGACCTGTGACCTGTCCCATGATTACGTGACAATTAATAGTGAGTATCGGAGTTAAATAAAGTGGAATCAGAACATTTTTTTCTGAAAGTGAATAAAATACTCGATCGAATTGAAAACATAATTTCGGATGGCACTCGGTGTATTAATTTTGATGATCATTCAGCTTTTCGCTGGTCAAAAACAGGCTTGGTGAACTCAAAATTGATACCAATTCGGCAATACGATCGAATAACCATTGATGATCTAATAGGAATTACACCACAGGTAGATAAAGTCGACAGAAATACCGAACAATTTGTAAATGATTTACCGGCTAATAATATATTGCTAACGGGAGCTAGGGGCACTGGGAAGTCGTCGTTAATTAAATCTGTTTTCAAAAAACATATGGGTTCTAATTTGAAACTAATCGAGTTGGGTCGAGACTCATTATGTGACATCCAAGATGTATTAGATGTAGTTGCTGAGGTGAGGTATAAGTTTATAATTTTTTGTGATGATCTATCTTTCGAATTGACCGATCAGGGATATAAGGCTCTCAAAGCCGCTCTGGATGGTTCCATGTTGTCAATTCCCAAAAACGTGTTAATTTATGCAACCTCTAATAGGAGGCACTTAATACGAGAATACTTTGAGGATAATTTGCCTTCAGATCAAAAGAAAGGTGAAATTCATCCATCGGAGTCAGTAGAGGAGTCAATATCCCTGTCTGAGCGTTTTGGTCTTTGGATTTCATTTTATCCGTTTGACCAGAGTACGTATCTCGCCATTGTGAGTTATTGGATTAGTTTTTTTGGAGGTGATGTCCTGGACGATACCGAATGCAAGCATGAGGCACTTCAATGGGCACTTGGTAGAGGTTCTCGGAGCGGGAGAGTTGCCAAGCAATTTGCCATCGCTTGGATAGGAAAAAATATAAAAATTAGAAAAAGTGAGAATTAGAAACTCCTCTGAGGAAAAAGAGTTTGATACCCTTCATGTTGCTGTAGGGGTAATACTTCGCTCTGACGGAAAAGTTCTTTTGACAAAGCGGCCTCTAGCGAAAGATCAGGGTGGCTTTTGGGAATTTCCGGGTGGAAAATTGGAGGAGGGTGAAAATTACTTAGATGCGCTTAAAAGGGAACTTAAAGAGGAGGTTGGAATTTCACATATTTTGGCGTCATCCTGGATAACCAGGAGAGTTAAACGTCTCAACAAATTGATTATTATTAAGTTTTTTAAGGTGTTGCATTGGCAAGGCCACCCTAAAGGATTAGAGGGACAACAGTTGTCTTGGCAACCCCCCCTTTCATTATCGATCTCGCCGTTATTACCGGCCAACAGAATTGTATTTAAATTTTTACGATTGCCGCCGGTATATGCGATTACTGCAGCGGAAGTTTTTGGAATAGATAAATTTCTTTCCTTGGTGGATAGAAAGACATTTCAGGGTTTGAATTTTATTCAAATTCGCGATAAGAGTCTGAAGGTAGCCGATAGATCGTTGATTGCAAGAAAAATAAAAAAAAAATTGGATCGAGCATATGGAAAAATCCTACTCAATAGTGCTGTCAGTAACGACTTAGAGGTAACCATGGATGGGCTTCACTTAACGTCCAAAGATTTGTTGGAAGTTTCACAAAAGCCATCGGTCCCGTGGTGTGGTGCCTCTTGCCACAATCAATTTGAGATCCAAAAAGCCGTTGATATGGATTTAGACTTTATAGTCTTTGGGCCCGTGTTGGAGACAAAAAGTCACCCCGGAATGAAAGCATTGGGCTGGAAAGCCTTCGGAGAGGTGGCTGGAAGCTTGCCGATGCCTGTTTATGCTATCGGGGGAATGCGTCAATCAGATTTAACCAAAGCGCGGAGATTGGGAGGACAAGGTGTTTGTATGCTCAGAGGCTTCTGGTGAGCACAGTGAAATTTTTCTAAAGCAAATTACAAAATCCCAATTCAAAGTTAACCTTTTCCTGCGTCTGTTTTTTTGATTGCTCTCCCGCAATCGTGAATCTAACGTTGAGAAGATACTTGTTGGCGCTTACCTCTGGAATCAAATTACTGGGTGAAGCTATTTTAATTTGGATAAGTTGAGCTATTTTTCCAGATAGTGTTTTTTGGAAGTTGCCATTGCTCGCCGTAATTATCTCAGGACTACTACTTTTACGGAGTATTTTCAGGATAATAACAATTCCGGAGGCCAATCCCTCAAATGGCTGCAACCAACGCTCTAAATCTTTTTTTCGGGACTCTGAATCACTGCTTAGCCAATAGTGATAAGAGGGAAGATCGAACTGACAAACTCCTCCTGGAATAGAGGTCCTTTGTTTTATGCTGGCGAGCCAATCGTTTTGCCTGATTTCTTGTCCAGCTTTTCCTTGCGAGTGTAAGAGAAGCTGGCTGGAGTGCTCTATCTCATCGATTATTGCATCAGCTGTGCTGGGCTCAACGGAGGGGTTATCTTTGAGTTGTATAAGATGGTTTTTTTGTTTTTCCAACTCCTGCATCACCTCTGATTTCAGCTCGGATCGTCCAGTAACCTCAAGAATTTCAAAAATTGTGAGAAGGCCGGCGTGGTGGTTTTCAGAGTCGTTATGGTTGTTGTAAACCTTTGCTCGCTTATACAAGCTTTCTAGCCTAAGAAAGGTTCTAATTTTTTCATTAACTGGGAACTCATAGGTAATCATCGTTGTTCTTCCTAAATAAGTGAACCTGCGCCTGAAGTGATACCAACAAATCCTTCGTAGATCCCTATTCTACACCAGACAATTCAAAGCACCCTCCGTTTATGGTAGGAAAACCCTAAATAGGTCTGATGCAAGCGGGATATTGTGTCCTCTAAATGCTCTAGTGACCCTTCATTCAGTATAATATCATGAGCTCGCTTATGTCGCTCAGATCTTGTAACCTGGTTATTCATAATTTTTTCAATTTGGTTACGGCTAATTCTGGACCTTTTCTGAACTCTCAAAGTTTGTAAAGCTGGCGAGCTATCAACGACCAAAATACGGTCATACGGTAGGTCACTTTTTTTTTCAAAAAAAAGCGGTATCGAAATGATAATGTATTGACTTGTCGAGCGATCAATTTCAACAATGATTTGATCTTTTATTATAGGGTGAAGAATAGTTTCTAACTTGGCAAGATAATCTGGTCTATTGAAAACGAGAGTTCGTAACTTTCCTCTATCAATTTCGAGATTCCTAGTAAGTATCTCTCGACCAAATGATTTTTTTATTAATTTGTATCCTTTTTGTTCTCTTTGAGTGACCTGATGAGATATTAGATCGGCATCAACAACGCTAATCCCCTTTTGTATGAATGACTTAGAAACGGTGGTTTTACCACAACCTATTCCACCTGTGAGTATTACTATAAACTTCATGGCGATATTTTTTGTAATAAATTGTATATAGATTTGTCATACATCGTCACAATCAAGCCAGACGCACAAAGATAGGGCCCAAAAGCTATGGATGGGCTTTTTATCGATTGCGTCAACTTGACAATCAAGCCTCCTATGATCCCGCCACTTGCAGCAAGAATTATTAAAAAAGGTAATAATGATAGTCCGACCCACCCACCAAGTGCCGCTAACAGTTTGATGTCCCCTTGCCCGATGCCATCTTTGCCACTGAATAATTTGTAAACCCGAGCAATCGTCCAGAGAAAAATGTAGCCGAAAATAACCCCTAATACAGCTTCCTCTAAAGAAGTAATTTGCCCGCTGATGTTAAAGAGAATCCCCAACCACAAAAGCGGAAATACCAGCATGTTCGGTAATATTTTGTTTTCTATGTCAATGAGGGAAAGCGTTAAAGAAAAAAAGATAAAAGAAAAAAAAGCTAAAGCTTCCAACGTTAGCTTGTAGTGATAGAAGATATAGGCTGACAGAAGAGAGGTTAGAATTTCAATCAGTGGGTATCTGATATTAATTTTATCATTACAGTGCCCGCATCGGCCTCTCAATATCAGATAACTGACCACAGGAATCAATTGGTAAGCTAAAAGGGCATTGCCACACCCCGGGCAATGCGATCTGGGTGTCCAAAGAGATAATTTACAATATCGGGTTTCAAGTCGCGATTTTGTTTCAGTATATTCTTTTTGGTTTGATCCTAAAAACTCTTTAATTTGTTCGTTCCAGGATATTTCAAGAATGATCGGAATTCTGTAGCTCATCGACGTTATCAAACTACCAAATATAAGACCGACCGTTCCTCCAAAAAAAACATAAGTGGAAGAGCAGGAGTTTAGCTTACAAATTATTTCCATTTAAAAA
>MDTD01045297.1_pt1 | contig 14883 bp, 11 predicted proteins | sample 811221 | NCBI WGS metagenome assembly MDTD01 (sample SAMN05326646, study PRJNA326480) | marine metagenome | isolation source: seawater | place: Pacific Ocean: South West | collected 2011
TAGCACATTTGTACTCATCCGAATTTAATGGTTTTGAATCAATCGAAATTGAAATTAGGTTTAGGTCTATACCGTTTAGTATAATTTTATTCTGGGAATTAGAGCACAGCGGGTTATATTTGATTTGCTGCACGCAGCGAACCGTCGTCTTGTCCGAATCAATTCTAATATCCAGAAAAATGTGTGAAACTAGATGGGTTGGGGGTGTGTAACATTTTAGGTAGGTAGTTTTGGGATTTGGCATAGTAGAGTTATTCTCTGGGTTAAATGAATGTTTTTAATAATTATTCTTTTTAAAAAAATCAGGTTGCTTAGATAATAGTTTATAACTAAAATGACGGTTATTCTAGGCAAAAAAATAATTGGAGAACACCATGAAACTTAGCCCTGATCAATTAAAGTTTTTCGACGATAATGGTTACTTAGTGTTTCCAAACCTCTTTACTCAAAAAGAGGTAGAAATATTGAACGCAGAGATTCCAGAAATTTATGCGCAACACAGGCCCGAAATTACCCGCGAAAAAAGTGGTGAGGTTAGGACCGTTTTTGCGGCGCAAACTTACAATCCAGTCTTCCAAAAATTATCAAGACATCCTCGTTTGGTGAAGCCTGTAATGCAAATTCTTAATGAACAGGTATATATGCATCAATTTAAAATTAATGGCAAAGCTGCTTTTAGCGGTGAGGTTTGGCAGTGGCACCAAGACTATGCCACTTGGAAAAATGACGATTTAATGCCTGAGGCTCGAGCAATGAATATTTCGATTTTTCTCGATGAGGTTAACGAGTTCAATGGTCCTCTTATGTTTATACCTGGTAGTCATAAAAAAGGAGTACTTGATGCGTTTCATGACACCTCCACCACTAACTACCCACTTTGGTGCTGTGATGATGAAACAGTAACCAAGCTTGTCAACAAGGGAGGTTTAGTTGCTCCAAAGGGTAGTGCGGGAACCGCAATAGTTTTTCACGGTTGTATGGTTCACTCTTCAAGCAATAATATGTCGCCGTGGAGCAGGAAATCGGTGTACCTGAGTCTATGTGCCTTATCGAACCACATAAGACAATTTAAAAGACCTGATTACAGGGCTCACCGTGATTTTTCGGCGATAGAGTGTTTGGATGATAATTGTCTTTCCTATGATCCAAACGTTGAACTTGCTTCCAATGAATCCTCAGAGTCCAGAGTTTCCGCCTAAGGGATTAATTAAGGGGTGGGCCTTCATGAAAAACTGATACTGCGACACCAATCAGGTCAGCCGGTCAGGGTCGGACTTATTGGTGCTGGAAAATTTGCAGCAATGTATTTGGCTCAAATTCCCAAAACACCTGGTATCCATCTTACAGGCATCGCCGATTCCGATATTAAAAATGCGGAAACTAATCTTCAACGAGTTGGTTGGAGGGAAGAGCGATACGGTGCTGAATCCATAGATCATGCTTTAAAAACGCAAAAAACCTTCCTTACGGATGACTGGGAATCGTTGGTAACCCATTCAAAAATAGAAATAATTATTGAGGCAACGGGAAATCCGATTGCTGCTGTTGAGCACGTTCTGAAATCTATTGCGAATGGAAAAGACATTGTTATGGTGACAGTGGAGGGTGATGTATTGTGTGGTCCACTATTAGCCAGTAAAGCAAAGTCCGCTGGAGTTATTTACAGTCTTGCCTATGGTGACCAACCGGCTCTGATTTGCGAGCTTGTCGATTGGGCTAGAGCATCGGGTTTTAAAGTAACAGCAGCCGGTCGGGGTCACAAGTGGCTACCACATTTTAAGCAATCAACACCAGAAACAGTGTGGGAGAACTGGGGGGTCTCTGAGGAAAATGCCATCAAGGGCGGTCTAAATCCTAAAATGTTTAACTCTTTTTTAGATGGATCTAAGCCCGCTATCGAAAGCACCGCTGTTTGTAATTCCACTGGATTAAAGGCAGCTATCGGCGGCCTAAAGTTTCCTCCGGGGAGTGTTGAAGATATTCCAAACTTGATGAGAACTACCCAAGAGGGAGGTATTTTGACAGAGGATTCTCAAGTTGAAGTCGTGTCATCTCTTAGGCATGATGGAACGGAAATTACCTATAATATTAGGCAAGGTGTTTGGGTGGTATACGATAGTGAATCAGACTATGTTAGCCGTTGTTTCAACGAGTACCACACGCTAACCGATTCATCTGGAAGATATGGATGTATTTATAAGCGTTGGCATTTAATTGGACTTGAAGTTGGCATATCTGTTGCCTCAATTGCGTTGAGACGTGAACCCACTGGATGTCCCACTGACTTTATAGCAGATGTGGTGGCGGAGGCAAAAAAAAATCTAACTACGGGCGAAATTTTAGACGGGGAGGGAGGATATACCGTGGTGGGTCAATTAATGCCAGCTGGCAGATCGAATAATCTAAGTGCGTTTCCACTTGGTCTAGCTCAAGGCTGTCGCTTAGTCAGAGACGTGAAGCAAGGAGAGGTAATTACTTGGAGTGATGTACTCGTTGATGAGACTCTCCTAGCGGTCAGATCTCGTAAAGAAATGATAAAAATGTTCTCCAGAAGTTAATCTCTCCAGGAGCTGGAAAGTATGGTTAGAATTTAATGAATTAGCTTTCACCAATTATGCCAACATTCGCGAAATTTTTTAATTATTGCAAAAATGTCGGTTGGTGAGGAACAGAGTATCAGGAATGAGGAGCTGATAATTTTGGAAGAACTAAGTAAGCCTTGTGATAAATCTAATTAGGTTTATTATTCATAATTTGAAAGAAAATCTGATTGCTGTTATGAAGAAGATTCATCAATAATAACGGTGGATGATTAAGATTAAAAGGACTACTTGAAAAAAGTCTGATCCCGGTTCATGGGAATAGTGTAATGCATTTCAGTGACTTTTGATTTTACGGGAGATATAAAAAAACAGATTTTGGTCTTCAAGATGAAGTTTTAAAAATGTAAGTATGGGCAAGCATAAGATAATTTTTTATGTAGGCAACTAAAAAGAAAGTCGATAGTAATTATTTGAGAAAGTAAAGTGGAATGCAAAAGAGTGTAAATTAGTCCGAATTATTTGGATTGTGACAGTGGGTGTCATTATATCTTCTAATAGCGGATGGTTTTAAAATTTAGTTCAAATTTTAATAAACCAAAACAAACGTACTCTCGAAGAGTATATTCCAAGAATAGAAAAGAGTCCGGGGGACATTATTAATGCCACAATATGTTTTTACAATGAATAAAGTTGGAAAGGTAGTCCCTCCAAAAAAAGTAGTCTTGAGAGACATTAGTTTATCTTTTTTTCCGGGTGCCAAAATAGGGGTGCTCGGCATCAATGGATCAGGCAAATCTACTTTGCTAAATATCATGGCCGGATTAGATAAAGAATTCGACGGAGAGGCGAAGCCCATGTCTAATTTGAAAGTTGGTCATTTTTCGCAGGAGCCAAATCTTGATCATAAGAAAACGGTGAGAGATACCGTTGAGGAGGGACTTTCTGAGGTGCTACATGTAAAAAAAGAGCTAGCTCAGGTTTATGAGGCATATGCCTCTCCCGATGCAGATTTTGATGCTTTAGCGGAGCGACAAGCTAAACTAGAGGCATTGCTTTCTGGATTTGGCGCAGACATTGATCAGCGCTTAGATGTAGCTAGTGACGCATTAAGGTTACCAGACTGGAATAAAAAAATAAGCACATTATCTGGCGGCGAGAAAAGGAGGGTGGCATTGTGTAGACTGCTTTTATCATCTCCCGATATGTTACTTTTAGATGAGCCCACAAATCATTTAGACGCTGAAAGTGTTAGGTGGTTAGAGCAATTTTTACATAGATTCTCCGGTACTGTAGTTGCGATAACTCATGATCGATATTTTCTAGATAATGTTGCAGAGTGGATTTTGGAACTTGACAGAGGTCACGGCATCCCGTGGAGGGGGAATTATTCATCATGGCTCAATCAAAAAGAGAAACGTTTGGCTCAGGAGGAAAAAAAAGAGTCTGTTCGTATGAGGACAATTAGGAAGGAGCTTATATGGATGCGCGAAAGTCCCAAAGCTAGGAGAGGTAAAAATAAAGCTCGAATTACTCGGTTTGAGGAACTTTCGTCTCTTGAGTTTCAGAGGAGAAATGAGACTCAAGAGATTTTTATTCCAGTTGCTGATAGGTTGGGAAAAGACGTTATAAATTTCTCCAATGTATCCAAGGGATATTCAAAGACTTCTCTATTCCAGAGCGTAAGCTTCACAATACCGCCGGGAGCAATAGTTGGCGTAATCGGGCCGAATGGAGCAGGAAAGACCACGCTTTTTAATTTAGTAGCTGGAAAAGATTTACCTGATACTGGAGTTATTAAAATAGGGAAAACAGTAAATCTCGCCTACATCGATCAAAATAGGTACTTTCCAAAAGATGAAAAATCTGTATGGGAAACTCTATCTAATGGCCAAGATTTAATAAAAATTGGTAAATTCGAGATGTCATCACGCGCCTATTTAAGTAGATTTAATTTTAAGGGTCCTGATCAACAAAAGGCGCTGCATAATCTCTCCGGAGGAGAAATAGGGAGATTACATTTAGCCAAAACCTTGATTAAGGGGGCTAATGTTTTGTTGTTGGATGAACCATCAAATGATCTCGATGTTGAGACTTTACGAGCTCTCGAAGAGGCGCTGATGTCTTTTGCTGGAACAGTATTAGTCACATCTCATGATCGCTGGTTCCTCGATAGAGTTTGCACACATATACTGGCGTTTGAGGGAAACTCAGAGGTGGTTTTTTTTAGTGGCAATTATCAAGAATACGAGTTGGATAAGATAAAACGCCTCGGAGAGGAGAAAGCCCGCCCCTCTCGTATAAAATTTAAACAACTGTGAAAATATGGTGATTTTCTTAACCACGTCCGATAAAAGGCATTTTGGTTGCCATAATGGTCATAAATTGAATATTAGTATCCAAAGGTAATTTAGTCATGTGCAAAACAGCCTCGCCCACCTTCTTTGCATCCATCATTGGCTCTGCTCTGATCGAGCCATCTGCTTGAGGTACCCCTTTAGCCATTCTGGCTGCAAGTGGCGTCATGGCGTTACCGATATCTATCTGGCTACATGCTATATCAAATTGTCGTCCATCGAGTGATGTGCTCTTCGTCAACCCAGTAACTGCGTGTTTAGTGGCGGTGTAAGGAGCTGAATTGGGTCTAGGAGCGGATGCTGAGATTGACCCATTATTTATAATACGACCACCTTTTGGATTCTGATTTTTCATTAGCCTAAAGGCTTCCTGTGTGCAAAAAAACATTCCGTTAAGATTTATATTCACAGCTTTGATCCAATCTTCGGGTTGAATTTCATCTATTGCTCCTCCCAAACTGATTCCCGCATTATTGAATAATATATCAACCCTACTGAAGATTTTTTTGGTCTGTACGAACAAGTTTTTGACCGATGATGGATCAGCTACATCGGTTGGTATTGCTAGTGCTTTGTTTGGTTGAGGTGGGAGCTTATCTATCACACTATTCAGCTTATCGGGTCTTCTACCGGCTAAAACAACGTTATATCCATATTGAAAAAATTCTAGTGTAGTAGCCTCGCCGATTCCAGTTCCGGCTCCGGTTATAATTGCGACCTTCTCACTTGGATTATTCATTTTTATTACCTTTATGATTTAAGTATTAAATTTGATGGATATCATCGATTTTACCCGGCTCAGCGGAAGGTTTATTAAAGTTCTGCTCTGCGGTATTCTATTATCTTACTAAAAGTATCCGCAAAACAAAAACAATGAAAGAGTAAAATGTCCGTGATTAATAACATTGAGCAGTACATATGGGTAATTCAGGTTTTTGTTGTCGTTGTAGCCACACTTGTGTTAGCAACATTATTAAATAAAATTTTGCGTCATTTCATAGAGAAAACTAGGACGTCTAAAAATATATTTGATGATATTTTGCTTGAATCGCTAAATGGGCCCACCCGATGGATGATTTGGTTAGTTGGGATTTCTTTCGCAGCTTACATTGTAGGAGAAAAATCCGGATCACCTATTTTTGATGCTGTGCACAGTCTTAGAGATCTTGGGATCATAATTTTAATCACTTGGTTTTTACTGAAATTCTCCACTAGCTATGAAAGGCGTTATGTTCAACACCAAGAGGAGAAAGGTGCTCGGGTCGATGTCACATTGGTAGCATTGTTTGGAAAACTTTTTCGTGCTTCTATAGTAGTAACTTCTGGATTAGTTGCCCTTCAGACCATGGGGATTAATATAGCGGGACTATTGGCTTTTGGTGGCGTTGGAGGAATCGCTGTGGGCATGGCAGCTAGGGATATGATTGCAAATTTTTTTGGAGGTCTTACTGTTTATCTTGATCAACCATTTAAAGTCGGAGATTGGATTAGATCTCCAGAAAAAGAGATTGAGGGAACTGTTGAAGACATTGGATGGAGGCGAACCGTGATAAGAACTTTTGATAAAAGACCTCTTTATATTCCAAATGCTATTTTCACAAATATCACAGTAGAAAATCCCTCAAGGATGAGTCATCGCAGAATCTATGAGACTATTGGAGTGCGATATGACGATTTAAAAGCTCTACCATTGATACTCGAGGAGGTAAAATCTTATTTGAATAATCACAAAAATATTGATAGCACTCAAACATTGATGGTAAATATGAATGAGTTCAGTGATTCCTCTATCGATTTTTTTGTGTATGCTCATACTAGCACTACTGATTGGTCGGAATTTCATAAAATAAAAGAAAAAGTTCTTCTAAAAATCTCCGAAATTATTTCGGATCACGGGGCTGAAATTGCTTTTCCAACCACCACAATACAATTGTCAGAGTTTGAGAAACAAAATGCTCTAAATAAAGATATTTTGGAGGCCAAAGAAACAGCCTCTTAATTCGCTAAAAAGGGATGACTATAAAAAATGGTATTTTTTGGTAGGAATTATTCTAAATTTAATTCTTAATTTCAATAAGTAGAATTACATATTATTTGTTTGATTTTAGCCACGTGTCTCTCAGAGTCACCGTTCGATTGAAAATTAAAGATTGGTTTTCTGAGATATCTCGGGTGAAATATCCATGCCTTTCAAATTGAAAACTTTCTCCGAATTTTGCGAAACGTAAGCTTGGTTCAACTAGACCGTTAATTGTTTGTTTCGATTTCGGGTTGATTTGATCTAGGAAATTCTCGTTCGATGATGGGTTAGGTAAAAGGAATAGGCGGTCAAGTACATTCAATGTGCATGCTACTGAATGTTTTTGAGATAACCAATGTATATTCCCTTTTACCTTAATTGTGTTTGAACCAGGACTCCCTGATTTAGTATCGGGAAAATATGTACAATAAATTGTTTCCGGAAAACCTGCTTTATTGGTTTCAAGGCCGATACATTCCACTATATACCCAAATTTAAGTCTTACTTTCGATCCTAGAGTTAACCTAAAGTAATTTTCTGGAGCATCAATCATAAAATCATTATTATCGATCCATAATTCTTTTGTAAAGTGCATCTCACGAGTTCCGCGACTTGAGTCTTGTGGATGGTTATGGGCGATACAAATGTCCTCTTGATCTGATGGAAAATTGTCGATCACCAATCTGAGAGGAGATCGGATCATAAACCTCCGATCACACTTCCTGTTTAGAACTTCCCTCACACAGTCCTCCAATACGGTATAGTCAATTATGGAATCAGCCTTAGATATACCAATTTTTTCACAAAATAATCTTAGAGCCTCCGGTGGGTAGCCTCTTCTTTTAACTCCAACTAAAGTTGGCATTCGCGGATCATTCCACCCATCAACAACCTTTTTTTCAACCAATGTAATTAATTTACGTTTGGATAGAACGACATGACTCAAATTTAGTCTTGAAAACTCATATTGATGAGGAACTGGTGATACCAGGACTTTATATTCAACTAATTTTTTCAATATCCAATCGTAAAGTGGTCGATGATCTTCAAACTCCAATGTACATAGTGAATGAGATATTTTTTCTAGGGCATCAGAGATACAGTGGGTATAGTCGTACATAGGATAAATACACCATCTGTTTTCGGTTTTATGGTGCCTCTCATGGCGAATACGATAGATAATAGGATCCCTTAAATTGATATTAGGAGCCTCCATGTCAATTTTCAACCGCAGAACATGCTCACCATTAAGGAATTTACCCTCACGCATTTCTCGAAAAAGTTCCAAGTTTTCTTTAATCGACCTCTCTCTAAAAGGACTGTCAATTCCACTCTCTTTCAGTGTTCCACGTCTAAACCTGATATCGTCAGCACTGGAGGAGTCCACATAGGCATCATTGTTTTCTATAAATTTTATTGCAAAGTTATATAATTTTTCGAAATAGTCAGAGGCATAGTAGGCACTTCCGTGCCAACTAAAACCGAGCCAACGCACACTTTCCATGATTGAATTTACATACTCTTCGTCCTCGGAAATAGGATTAGTGTCGTCAAATCGCAAGTGGCAACGTCCGTTGTAATCTTTTGCGATCCCGAAGTTAAGGCAGATAGATTTAGCGTGACCTAGGTGAAGGTAGCCATTTGGTTCAGGAGGAAATCTCGTTCTTATTTTAAGGGATGATTTTACTAGATCATCGTTAGGTTTAATTTTTATATCTTTTTTTTTGTTTAGCTGTGATCTAAGTGAAATATTGTTTTGAATATCTTTGTCTATAATGTTTCTAATAAAATTTATCCCTGGTAAAATTCTCTCTTCTTTTTCTTTCTTTTTGCTCATATTAATTAATCTATTATTTTTATCCAATAATCATCAACTGAATCAGACGTAACTAGAGCCCTCTATTAAAGGAAAATCCTTAATGAATCTTTCGTCAATATCAAGGCCTATACCGGGTTTGTCAATAACCTGAACCGTGCCATCTGAAGCTATTTCGTATGGAGGTCTCGTAGTCAGTTGATCCCGAAATAAGTTTTCTTTTGATACATCGGCTTCGAAAAATCCCCCGTTATCTATTGACGACAACAGGTGGATGGAAACGGCCATATTTAAAGCAGTTTTTGAAGTGTGTGGATGAATCGGAATATGCCAAGCTGATGCCATGGCTGCTATCCTCAAGACCTCAGTTAAGCCTCCTGCCTTTGACACGTCAGGTTGCAATTGGGTTACAACACCATCTTCTATTAGGCGTCCGAATTCGTAACGTGTATAGTGATTCTCACCAGCTGCTAATGGTATCTGGCCTATGGTTTTGGCCTCACGATAAGCTCGATAATTATTTGCTGCGAAGGGTTCCTCCAACCAACCCACACCACATCTTTCCAAGGTGGGGATTACCTCTCGCACGTCTTGTAGATTGTAATTGGTATTCGCATCGGAAAGTATTGTCACGTCTGGCCCAACAGCCTCCCTAACCCTGTTGATCCTAGTTATATCAGCGTTAACGCTATCGCCCAGTCTTAATTTAATAGCTTTAAATCCTTTTTTAATTAGTGGTTTAATTTCCTCAATAAGCTGCTCCGGGGGCTGATATCCTAGCGCTATTCCACCGGCATAAGCTGGGATGGACTTCTTCCGTCCCCCCAGTAACCTATAGATTGGAAGATCGGCGGATTTACCCTTGATATCCCAGAGTGCCATGTCCAAACCAGAGAGTGCCAAACATGCCGCTGACCCCATGCCATGGCTGGCTAATTGGTTTTTATAAACGATGTTCCAAATATCAACCGTCTCATGTGCATCTTTACCTTTGACTAAATCTTTGATGGTGGTGTTAAGAAGGTGAGCAATTGCACCTGGGCATCTTCCGTGGTGAGCCTCACCCCATCCTACTATTCCCTCTTCAGTTGTAACTTTCACCATGACAGCGTCATTCTTTATTGATGTGCCAATACCAAGGCTGACCCTGTTTTTTTTCTCAATTGGAAAAGAGATTGGCATCGCCTCAATATTTCTTATTACCAGTCTTTGTTTCATCCCCTCTCCACTGGACATCATATGCTTTTAAGCGCTAGAGAACCCAGCTATCGACCTATCCGATCAATAGCTTTTATGAGAATATTTTTTGTTAATACCTCTGGTAAAAATATTGGAGACCGATCTCCGGGGGGATAAATCACATAAACCGGTATACCTCTTCGCCCAAGATTTCTTAGCTCTTGATCGATTTTGGGGTCATGATTTGTCCAGTCCGCCCTCATCAGGAGAAAATTATGACGTTTAAAGTGCTTTTGTACAAGTACATTATCTAGCACCGTTTTTTTATTAAATTGACACGTAAGACACCATGCTGCTGTGAAATCTACGAATACTGGTCTGTCCCGATTATTAATAATGGTTTTTGAGTCCCATTTAATCCAAGTCTCGCTCTCTAATTGCGCACCATAGGTCGCGGCGTTTAAAGCCGACCATGCCATCATTAGAGCTATCAAAGTGGAAAACATCATGAGCAAGCGTCTGATAACCCCAACTCTCCCTTGGGTGATCAGTATTTTCTGGTTGCCACCAAAAATATAAAGTGCTCCACCAAAAAAAACTAACCCAAACAGTATTTTTACAACAGAATCAAAACTGATTTGCTTGCCTAAAATCCAAATTAACCAGACTACCGTAAGATGGAGTGGAAAAGATAAAAAGAACTTAAGTGTCTCCATCCAAGGTCCTGCCTTTGGTAGAAACCTTAGTAACCTTGGGTTGCAGGACAGTATCAAGTAAGGAATGGACATTCCAATGCCGACCATTGTAAATATTATGGCGCTAATGAGGAAAGGTTGGTTTACAGAGTACCCTATTGCAGCCCCCATTAGCGGTGCGGTACACGGCGTCGCAACAATTGTTGCGAGAAGTCCCGACAGAAAAGAATTGCCATAAGATGGATTTGCTCCAATGATTCCCGAAATCTGCTGGAGTCTAGTGCCAATCGAGTAGACATTCATTAAGTTAAGAGCAAGACCGAAAAATAAGAAAATTAAAATTCCGATGATAATGGGTGATTGCATCTGGTATCCCCAACCTAGTCCAAAATCTAATTTGGATAATCCCTCCATGATCCCAAAAATTATTAAGAAAGATACGAGGACTCCTGAAGAGAATAGTATTCCTTGTAACCTGATACTTCGATGGGATATCTTATGTTCTTGTACAAATCCTAAAATTTTTATACTGATAATAGGGAAAACGCAGGGCATAAAATTAAGAATAAAACCGCCTATTAATGCAAAAACAATTGCTGACCAGAGTTTTGGGGAGCTTATGCCGTCTCCTTCCCTTATCACCGGCGAAAATTTTACGATACTATTGATTTGCCACTTCTTACCTTTTGATCCGTCATAGAATCTTGGGGTAGCGACTAACAGTCCCCCTTTAAAAATATCATCCTTCTCGTCAGAAACTATTATGGGAATCTTTACTAGCCAATTTCTACCTTCTTGTTTAAGCTCTACTCGAGCATTTTGGTTTACCAATCCATTATCAAACGGGAAAAATTCGACTTTAGTCAAATCTGGAGCAATTTTTTTTGAAATTTCTAATGAAATGTATTCATTGTCTGATGTCAAGACTGTGTTTGGATTAATGAAAGACAATGGAACATTTTTCAAGGCTAAATCTATTTCTTTTTTGTGGTTAAAATGCCACAGAGACCGTTTATCCGTCGGCAGACTCAGATTTAGATTCTGTGCCCCCGGAATGCATATGTCTTTGCATGCAAGCCATTTTACCGTGGCCGATACCTCAAGAATTTTTTGTTTATAGTTTGCTGGGATTGAAATTTTTGATAGTAGAATCACCTCCTGATCATATCCGTAGTTTACGATGGTATCGGAAAGTTTCTTTTCCGGTACAGGCCACATAAGCGGAGAATTTTCAATATTCTCGGGTAAATTCCAAATGACCTGTGTTGCTAGGCCAGTTTCCCCTGGATTTTTCCAATATACATACCAACCGCTTTGCATTTTCAGCTTTATCCCAAGCATTATTTCGCTACCGGTTGCGATTACCTTTTTATCGCTTATGAGGGTAGCTGTGACCTCTGTACCGTGAGCCGAGGGTAGATTAGCGAGCATTACACTCAGTAATATGGTTATGATTTGCATGGTTTTTATTTTACAATTAAAAGCTCAGTTTCGGTGTTAATTTTGTGTGGTACCTGAATAATGGAAAATACTATGCTCCGCGTGGCCAAATCTCTGGACCATATAACCCCTAAATCTATGAGTCACATATCATCAGATCTGGGTATAGCTTTAATAGATACAAACAAAGCCTTGGACGAGCTTACTCGGCTAGAGTTTCCCTTTCGAATACAAAATGACGGTAAATATCTTATGACTAGTCCAGTGAGCTGGCTTTCAAAAGATATGATTCAGCAAGAGATGGGGGATTTGTCACATAATTATTTGATTGAACTTGTGGGGGCCACAGGGTCCACCAATTCGGATTTGCTATCCAGAAGAAGTATCAGAGAGAAAAACCCGAAAACATTGGTTAGAATTGCTGAATTACAACAAAATGGTAGAGGAAGAAGGGGGAGAAAATGGATAACTGGTTTGGGAGATTCATTGACTTTCTCTCTGTTACACAAATTTAACATGCCCGCTTCCGTGCTCCCGAGTCTTACACTAGTTGTCGGGGTAGCTGTAATAAGATCACTTAGAAACCTCGGCGGTCAAAAATTCAAACTTAAATGGCCTAACGATATTATACGGGGCAACATGAAGGTCGGTGGTATATTGACTGAACTGGGAAATTTTGACTCCAAAACTGCTGATGTGGTAATTGGTATAGGGCTAAACATCAAAAGAAAACACATTATAGAAAATGGATTAAAAGTAGTTGTGTCTGATCTATACAGGGAAAAAATGTCTCATGATCGAAATCAAATCTTGGTTTCTATTCTGAAGGAGTTACATAATGTTTTTGCCTCATTTGAGGCAAGCGGATTTACATCTTTTTCCGATGAGTATGAGGATATGCACTACTATCATAATCGACTAGTTACAATTGAGACATATCCAAAAAAATTCGAGAGAGGATCTGTAATTGGGGTAGGTCCCCTAGGTGAGTTAATATTAAAGATCAACGGAAAAAGAAAGATGTTTAATGCAGGTGAGATTAAACTAGAAAGTTCAGACGAAGGTTAAGATGAATAGTGAAGTCCTGATGGTCATTGACTCTGGAAATACTCGTTTAAAATGGAGCATAATTGATGGGCAATTTAGAAGAGTTAATTTCGTGTGGCAAAGTGACAAATCACAAATAGAAAACCTTTGGTCTCAATTACCTAAACCTGCCCGTTGCCTTGTTGCAAATGTGGCAGGGCCCAAAGTTTCAAGATATTTGACCACTGTCTCAAGGGACTTGTGGGGAATAGGTTTGAAAGAGATAAAAGGAGAGAGGGAGTCCTGTGGTGTAACAAATTGTTATATTGAACCGAGTTTACTTGGCGCGGATAGATGGGCCTCATTAATCGCTGCTCATCAACTTTTCAAAGAGGATGTTCTAGTTATATCGCTTGGAACAGCTAACACAATAGATATGTTATGCGGAGATGGGCGTTTTGTCGGTGGAGTAATAATTCCAGGGCTGGATATGATGGTCAAATCTTTATCGGATGGAGCTCATGATTTATCGATTACTACTGGTCAAGAGGTTCTATATCCTAACAACACCGAGGATGCTATCACAACTGGTACTTTTAGAGCCGTTGTTGGTGCTATAAAGGAAATGTGCCAACAGATGCTCCGTGAGCGAGAAAGAGTCCCTAAACTAATATTCACCGGGGGCAACTCAAATATATTAAAAAAATTTTTTAAACAGGAATGCATCATTCACGAGAATCTCGTAATTGATGGTTTAGTTACAATAGGTCAGTCGTCATGAAAAAAAAATTACTGATAACACTATTGATTATCAATGTAATTTTAGCTTTTATCATTTATAGTCAATTTGATAAACAGGGGTTGATAGATAGCTCAGAAAATATTACCAGTCAAGGCGGTGTCTTGCCATTGACCTCTGAAAAAATAGTCTTAGATCAGCAGACAGTGAAAAAAGAATGTGCGGTTTGGAGTGTCTTCCCTATTAAACCAGAATCTAATACAGCGAAGGAAGTAGCTGAAATTTTCCCAGATGCTGTGGTAAAAGTCGAAAAATCCGTTGCAAGGTGGTGGGTATACGTCACACCCCAAAGATCAGCTGAAGTTATGAGAGAAAAAATCAAAATATTAGAAGACAGCGGTTATTCGACGAGAGAATATACCGATCGAGGAAGACTTAGGTGGTCTATTCTGCTGGGTTATTTTACGGTGGAAGAGTCCGCCAGAGATTTCGTCAAGTCTTTAAAAAAAATAGGAGTGGATCAAGTGGTTCTTGATCGAAGTAACCAGCTTTCTGAAAAAATATCAATTAAATTCGAAAACATCAAGGAAAAAAAATCTGACCAAATGATAAAAAAATTAAAGGTTGAATTTCGTAATTCTGAGAGTCAGAATAGTAAATGTTGATACACTAATTTTCCTATTTTTTAAATGATGCAATTACGTTTAAAAGGTTCTCTGTAGATTGATCCAAAAGATTTTTTTTTAATGATGTTTTTTCCATCCGATGGATTATGTGTTCTGATAAGTTTTTTCCTAATTCAACCCCCCATTGATCAAAGGAATTTATATTCCAAATCGCTCCCTCACAAAAAACTTTATGCTCGTACATGGCTATTAGGGCTCCGAGTGTTTCAGGACCTAATTCATTCATAACGATTGTATTACTTGGTCTATTGCCGGGAAAATATTTGTATAGCGATTTAGTTAATTTTCCATCTGGTTCCTTATTATTTTTGGCATGATCACTGTCATGGCCTTCCATTAATGCTTTGGACTGAGCCAAACAATTGGCGACTAAAATTTTAAAAGA
>MDTD01148248.1_pt1 | contig 14883 bp, 9 predicted proteins | sample 811221 | NCBI WGS metagenome assembly MDTD01 (sample SAMN05326646, study PRJNA326480) | marine metagenome | isolation source: seawater | place: Pacific Ocean: South West | collected 2011
AAACCTAGTTAATATTGGTAGTAAAAACAAAGGAATTAGTTGAGAAAAACTAACCCCAGTTATCAAGACAACAAGATTTTTAATATATTGAGAATTAATTAATTCAACATACGTACTTTTAATAAACTTGATCATATATTTTCAATTAATTGAATTAGCTTCAATACTTGCTTTTCTCTAGAGAACATAGATGTGTCATCATTAATACAATCATGAGATAAACGCATATTATATATATGTAAAATAGTGCTATATAGCAATTCTTTATTTCCAATGTCTACAAACCAGGCGTATGATATTTGGGATATTATTTGCTCCAAATCACTGTTTTTCTTGCCAATGGCTAAAATTGGCCTTTTAGCTCCAATATATTCAAATAATTTAGCTGGCAATCGACCTAAAACTGATTTAGTGTCAGCTTGTGTCACTAGTAAAAGATCGCATTTCATCATATACTTAATTACATCAGAGTGTGCTAAATATGGAAAATAATTCATTTGACTATCTAACTTATAATTTTTTAACCTAGTAATAAATAAATCATGTACCTCCCCTGCAAATAATAATTTTAAATTGTGAGAAAATTCTGAATTATTATTAGAGATCTTATTCAATATCTCCCATAAAAAATTATGATCTCTTAATTCATTGTATAAACCAAAATGACCAATCAAGAAACTATGATCATCTTGTTCTTTACTAAAATTATTTTGAGCATAATCTTCATTATCATAACCATTAGGTAAAACGCATGTTTTTTGAGCTCCCATCTCAAGAAACATCTTTTCCCAAGTGGGACTCACGGATAATAACAGATCAGTATTAGATATAATTTTTTTTTCTAATTGATAATGAGTTTTTCTAGCAAAAGACATAAGTGGTAAAGTATCAAAATACTCTATGCCAGTCCACGGATCTCTGAAATCAGCAATCCATTTAATATGTGGGTGTTTTTTTTTAACTCCTAATGCTATCATATGCATACTATGTGGAGGTCCTGTAGAAATTATTATATCTACATGATTTTTATACAAATAATTCGATAAAAAACGAATAGAAGGTTTAATCCATAAAAACCTAGAATCAGGGATAAACAAATTAGCCCTAATCCAGATTAAAATTTTATCTAATAAATTAGACGACTTTTTAATTAAAATATCTGAAGACAGTGTGTTTTTTCTGAAAAAAGAAAATATTTTTTGAGGCTCAAAAATATTCTTTGTGATAACATGCAAATTTGGATCAATACAATCTAATAAAGTGTCATCTCTTAACGGAACCATACCATCTTTAGCAGTATAAATAATAGGCTTATAACCACTTCTAGCTAAATACTTTGTCAACTTTAACCATCGCTGCACCCCTACTCCTCCTTTTGGTGGCCAGTAATACGTAATAATCAGTATTTTCTTCATTATTTTAATAAAACCAATCTAACAAAGGTTATTAAACCTGTTATAATTAACAAGCAAGATGCTAAAAAAGAAATTTTAGCAGATATAAAAAAAGATTGAGGTTTAAACTCAAATATTATTTTTTTAGAAGCACGAGGCACCACTAATCCTCTTAAAATATAATTCACAGGAAAATGATTAACTGCTACACCATCTATATAGGCTTGCCATCCTTTAGGATAAAAAATTTCAGAGAAAACTGCTAAGCTATTTTCTTCATTATTAACTTTATATATGATTTTGTTAGGTGTATAGGATATCAATTGAATATTATTATCGACATTTCGTTCAATACCATCTGCATACTTTTTATATTTTTCATTTACAATAGCAATCTTTTTAAGATTAAGTTCACTTAATGCTCCTATTTCTTCGTTAGCAGTTTCAACCCATTTGACATTATCGACAAACCAAGCATTCCCAAATGCATCAGTATTTTGTTGGACGGTGGGTTCTCCATTTTCACTAGGAACAATAATATATTTTGTATTTAACATATTAATAACATTCATATTTCCCTTAATGATATGTTGATCTATAACCTCCTGATACTTCCCTAGCTTAGCACCATGATAACCACCTAAAGAATGGTGAAAATAAGATGTGCGTGCCCCCTGGTCAATTCTTTCTGTAAGATTATATACACGATAAAAACTTGTATCTTGTTTAATCATTTTATCAAAAACCTGCTCCTTAAATGGTTTTTCTACTTCTGAAAAAGAAGTAAAGTCATCTGTGTTTAAATAACGTTTATTTACAAACCACATATCAACAAGTACAAGAAAAATTAATCCATATAACCAATATGAATTGTCATGAGTTGTTTTTATTACAAAATAAAATACTAACAGTGCAGTTAAAATAATAAAAAATAAAGACCTTATAATATCCATTTTAAATAGGTCTATTCTATCTAAAACCAATGCATCAGTAAACCAACCTGGAAATTGTGAGTCTGTGATACTACTAAAGTCAAATAATATGTTAGAAAACAAAAAGAAAAATAAAGAGCAAGCTATTAAAATAGTAGATGACTTAAGTAGTATATGTAATTTGTTATTATATGTTAAATCTGAGTAAACAAATTTATTAAATCCAATTACAGCTAATAAAGGAATGGTGAATTGCGCAATGACTAATATCATAGATACCGTACGAAACTTATTATAAAGTGGGAAATAATCTAAAAAGAAATTAGTTAAAAAAGGAAAATACTTTCCCCAGGCTAATAACAAAGAAAATATAATTAATGATAATAACATCCATCTGATGTTTGTCTTAATAGTAAAAAAGGCAATAAAAAAAAGCAGCCATACTACAGCACCAAGATATACTGGACCCGAAGTAAAACTTTGAGGACCAAAATAAAGTGGAACTGCCTGAATAAAATTATGACTATCTTTTCTAGAAATACCATTTTTTCGCAAAGCTTGATACAAGTGAGATTCATCTGATAATTTAGCATGAGAAGATCCACCTGCAAAATTAGGGTATAACATGTTAAAAGTTTCGACTTTACCGTAACTCCATGCAGTAGCATAGTCCTTATCAAGTCCAGAATAGGATTGGCCATTTTCTTTTTTTAACTCAGAGTGCCCCCTAATGGTATATTTACTGTAATCATATGTAGACCAAATACTGCCGAGATTTATAGAGATGGCCATTATACCAGATACAATAAATATAAATGTGCTTTTAATAAATTCAGATAAATTCTGAAGCTTAATAGATTTAATTAGATAATATATCCAAAAAAAGAATAAAACAAACAGTAAATAATAAGTAATTTGAAGATGATTAGCCCTTAAATGCAAACCTAATGAGAGAAATGAAAAAAAGAAAGCAGCAATACTATACCACCAGCTTTTTTGGGATTTTTTTATACAATAAAGCATACTTGCAACCGCAGGTGCCATATAGGAAATGGCATGTGCTTTAGTATTATGTCCTGCCTCTAAAATAATAAAAAAATAAGAAGACATCCCAAATGCAATAGCTCCTAGAACTGATATTTTTGGGTCAACTTTAAATGATAATAAAAGAATATAGAATCCTAAAAAATACAGAAATATAATGCCAACTGGTCTAGGTAAATACAGTTGAAGAAATTGATCAATATGCACAAGTATATTGTTCGGATAGCGTACTGATATTTGATATGCTGGCATGCCACCAAACATAGAATTTGTCCATAAAGCCTCTTCTCCGGTAGCAGAGCGATGGTCTATAATTTCTTTAGACATTCCAAGAAACTGCTTATAATCACTCTGATTGATTTTTGCACCTTTTAAAACAGGATGACAATATAAAATTGTAATTAACGCAAATAGTAAAATTGCTAAAAAATGAGGATAAATTATTTTAATATTATTCATTTTTTACATCTTCAAATTCAACATAATCACCCCCTGGATCAACATTTTTATCCTTTTTATACTGAACTACAGTTTCACCTGATTCATGTTCTGTAAAAGCAGATTCTTTCTGTTTCTGATGAATATTTTTACTTACCTTATTAATCCATCTTGTTAAGAAAAACTTAAATACAAATCGAGTAATAAACACAAAACAATAATAAAAAATTATCGCATATAAAATAAATTTCAAAAATCCCATGTAGTAAATTTATTTACTCAGATATAAATTTCTTTCTGAATAGACTTTAACAAAAAATGGATCTTCTAAATCAGAAATGAAATAGATTTTTTCACCTGTAGATTTCATTTCAGGACCTAGTTCTTTGTTCACATTTGGAAATTTGTCAAATGAAAAAACTGGAACTTTAATAGCATAACCTTCTTTAATTGGTTGAAAGTTGAAATCTTTTAGCATCGCATTTCCAAGCATAATTTTAGTTGCATAATTAATATAAGGCTCTTTATATGCTTTAGCAATAAAAGGTACTGTTCTTGAAGCTCGTGGATTAGCTTCAATAACATACGCCTCTTCATCCTTAATTGCAAACTGAACATTTATCAAGCCTACAGTATTCAACGCTAAAGCAATTTCTTTAGTGTATTGAGCAATTTTTTTGAGCACATTATCACTTAAATTAAATGGTGGAAGTACTGCATTAGAATCACCAGAATGGATACCACATGGCTCAATATGCTCCATTATTCCTATGATGCAAACATCTTGACCATCACAAATAGCATCTGCTTCAACCTCAATAGCTTTTTCTAAATAGTGATCTAACAAAATATGATTGCCTGGTATGCTTTTGAGAAGATTTACAACATGATGTTCTAACTCAACATCATTAATCACAATCTTCATGCCCTGCCCACCTAAAACATAAGAAGGTCTAACAAGAATAGGAAATGATAATGATTTTGCTAAATACAATGCTTGATCTGCAGTCTTTGCTACACCAAATTCAGGGTATGGTATACCAATTTCTTTTAATGTTTCTGAAAAACGACCACGGTCTTCTGCAATGTCTAACGAATTAAAACTAGAGCCAATAATTTTTACATTATACTTATCTAACTTTTCAGCCAATTTTAATGCTGTTTGACCACCTAATTGAACAATAACCCCTTCTGGTTTTTCGTGTTGAATAATATCATAGATATGTTCCCAAAATACTGGTTCAAAGTACAATTTGTTGGCAGTATCAAAATCAGTAGATACTGTTTCAGGATTACAATTAATCATAATAGTTTCATAGCCAAGTTCTTTGGCAGCAAGAACACCATGTACGCAACAGTAATCAAATTCTATACCTTGACCAATTCTATTTGGACCAGAACCTAATACAATTATTTTTCTCTTTTTACTAACTACACTTTCATTAGAAACACGAGATACACCATCTGCATATATAATTGGCCTTTCAAAAGTAGAATAATAATATGGTGTTTGAGCTGAAAATTCTGCAGCACATGTATCAACTAATTTATATACACGTTTAATATTATATTTTTGCCTTAAGGAAAAAACTTGACTTTCTAATGCATTTAATAAATGAGCTATTTGTCTATCGGCAAATCCTTTCATTTTTGCTGTTAATAAAAGTTCTTGAGGAATTGTATCAATATTAAAGCTAGAAATCTGATTCTCAATCTTTATTAACTCTTCAATTTGTCTTAAAAACCAATTATCTATACCAGTAATCTTTTTTATTCTTGTAATTGGTATGCCAATTTTTAAAGCATCATATACCCTAAAAACTCTGTCCCATGAAGGGTTTTTTAGAGAGTTTAAAATATCATCTTGATTTGTCCAAGTCTTACCATCAGCTCCGAGTCCATTTCTTTTAATTTCTAAAGATTGACAAGCTTTCTGCAAAGCTTCTTGAAATGATCTACCAATAGCCATGACTTCTCCCACAGATTTCATTTGCAATCCTAATAAACTATCACAGCCTGGAAATTTATCAAAGTTCCATCTTGGAATTTTTACTATAACATAATCTAATGTGGGTTCAAAAAATGCTGAAGTTGTTTTAGTAATTTGATTTTTTAATTCATCTAAACTATAACCAATCGCTAATTTCGCAGCTATCTTCGCAATAGGATAACCTGTGGCCTTGGAAGCTAATGCTGACGACCTTGATACTCGTGGGTTAATTTCAATAGCGACTATTTCTTCTTTATCATCAGGACTAACAGCAAACTGCACATTACAACCACCGGCAAAATCTCCTATAGAACGCATCATCTTTATAGCTTGATTACGCATTTTTTGATAACAAGTATCTGATAAAGTCATAGCAGGCGCTACTGTAATTGAATCACCTGTATGAATACCCATAGGATCCATATTCTCTATAGAACATATGATGATAATATTATCATTTTTATCTCGCAACAATTCTAACTCATATTCTTTCCAACCTAATAAAGCTTTATCTATTAAAACTTCATGAATAGGAGATGCATGTAGACCTTTGTTAAGTGCAGCTTCAAAGTCTTGTTGATGAAAAACAAATGTAGCACCTGTACCACCTAATGTAAACGAAGGACGTATAACTAATGGAAAACCAAACTCTTGTGCAATAGACTTCCCCTCCAGAAACGAGGTTGCTATCTTAGCTGGCGCTACTGGAATTTCAATTTTATTCATTAATTTTCTAAACTGCTCTCTATTCTCAGTAATATTAATTGCATCAATATCAACGCCAATAATACTTACATTATGTTTTTTCCAAATACCTTTTTCATCGGCCTCAATACATAAGTTTAATGCTGTTTGACCTCCCATAGTTGGTAGCACAGCATCAATCTGTCTTTCTTTTAGAATTTTTTCTATTGAATCACATTCAAGTGGTAGTAAATATATATTATCAGCTACAACAGGATCTGTCATAATAGTTGCAGGATTAGAATTTATTAAGGTAACCTCGATACCTTCCTCTCTTAAAGACCTAGAGGCTTGAGATCCAGAATAATCAAATTCACATGCCTGACCTATAACAATAGGCCCACTACCAATAATTAAAACAGATTTTATAGTTTTATCCTTTGACATAAAATAAATATCAATATCAATTTACAAAAAAAGGTGTTTAAAAACACCCTTTAAATATAAAATTGAATTTAACAATCATATGAATTTTACTTTTTAAACATTTGATCTGAAACAGACAAAGATTTTCTTCCTTTAGCTCGTCTTCTTGAAATTACTTTTCTGCCATCAGCAGTAGACATACGCTCTCTAAATCCGTGTTTGTTTTTTCTCTTGGTATTCGATGGCTGATAAGTTCTTTTCATTGTTATAAATCAATAGTTTCGGGGAGCAAATATAATATTATTTTTTAAATAATAACACTATAAAATTAAGCTCTTTACATTTTAAATAATAAATTGTAACTTTATAAAAGATTCAATCTGTTAAAACACAATTAAATATGAAAAAATATATTCTACTTTTTGCAATAATCACTTCTGTATTATCGTACAGTCAAATTAACTATGAAACAGATATTCAACCTATTTTTAATGCTAATTGTGTGAGTTGCCATTCAAATGGAGCGGCATATACAGGTGGAATAGAGTTAACAAGTTATGATGCATTAATGGCTGGTGGATACACCACTGACAACACAAATGTTCTTGATATACTTGAAAACTATATAACAACTGGATACATGCCAGCCTGGGGTGCAGACCCGCTTGCCGAATCAGAAATTGAGTTAATAAGTCAATGGATCTCAGAAGGAGGCAACTCATCAGTGGGATTTGATGAAGGCTGCATTAATTCAAGTGGTGTTTTTTTTAGCGTAGGAGAATCATGGATTATTGAAATTGATCCCACGACTTGTTGGTATTTTGAATGCTTAGATGAAAACCAATGGTCAGATATGATGGATTGTTCCGAACCACTAGGTAGCTCATGTACATTGTCTGATGGATCAGATGTTCCAGATGGTTGGAGTGGATCAGGAGCTGGCAATAACTCGTGCAATTCATGTTTTTGTGATAACGGAGTGCTTTCATGTACTGAATTGGCTTGTGAAACAGAGTGTGAAGTAGATCTTGACAATGACGAAATCTGCGAAGATGATTGTGAAGAAATAGTTACTATAATTGAAGATTGTGAGTGTTCAAATTTTGACCCTAATACATATACTGTATTCTACACTTCAGTTGATGAAGCATCTTGCACGCTAATTGAAACTTGTTATTGTGAATGTATCAACGATGTAAATCAAAATGGCATTTGCGATGAAGAAGAAAATGCAAATAATGAATGCTGTATTAATCCTGATTGGATTGATCTTATGGCACCTTGCCCTTTAATATATAACCCTGTAGTAGGCTGTGATGGCATAGTTTATGAGAACTATTGTTTTGCGGAAAATGCAGGCGTCACTAGCTACACAAATCAATTTGACGGCTCTGAAACAATCCTGAATTGGGATTGTGACGAAAGTGATTGTATTGCAGAATTAATACCAGATTGTATGTTTTTAACAGTTTGGGACCCTGTGTGTGGTTGTGATGGTGTTACATACAGTAACTCTGCAGAAGCGGCTTGTAATAATATATTTGAATATACTGAAGGTGATTGCTTAACAGCGAATGATGGTTGTTGGGAAGATGATGAACTATATTGCGTAGGTTGCGAATTATTTATTGACGAATGCAATTATTACGAATGTCTGGTTTCAGACGGATTTTATTGGTCTGATTTAATTACAATTCCTGATTGTAATATAAGTGATATACTAGGCTGTACAGATGAAACGGCTTGTAACTATATGGTTTCAGCAACCATAGACGATGGTTCTTGTGTTTATGATGGTGCTCCAGAATGTGAAGATTGCGGCACAGTCTTAAATTATAATAACTATGGTGACAATGAATTCTTCTCAAATACATATTATGCACCTCCGGGTTTAATTATTACTATTAATTTTAGTGGTTCAACAGAATCGTGCTGTGACCATGTTTACGTAAACGGCGTAGAATATGACGGTGAACTTGATGGAATTGTTATTGGTGATGAGGTACTAAATATAGAATGGACTACTGACGGCAGTGTTAATTCTGCCAGTGGATACGGATGGTCAGCAGAATTAATCTGTGAAGAAGCAATTTCCGGTTGCACGCAACCTTATGCTGATAATTACAATCCAGATGCAAATACAGATGATGGATCTTGCGAATTAGGCTGTGACTACCTCGTAACATATCAATCATATATTGATTACAATTATGATAATTCAATTTCTAATTATAATTGCTATAATGCTCTATTTAATGGAACTTCTACTCTGGAACAAGCCCTCAACAACGGATGGAATTGTGATTGTGTCTTTGTAGGTTGCACAGATGAAACAGCATTAAATTATGATGAAACAGCTACAATTGATGATTGTTCTTGCATCTATGAAAATAATTGTTCTTCTGTAAGTATGATTACTGGTAGCTATACCTCAGAAGTATCCTGGAATATAGAAGACTCTAATGGCAATATTGTGTTAAGTGGAGGGTCCCCATATGAATGTACAAACTATTGTTTCGAAGATGGATGCTATACGATTAATATGATAGACTCATATGGAGATGGGTGGAATGGCAACACATTAGTAATTGATGAATATGAGTATACCTTTACAACTGGAACATCCGCAATAGGACCCTTTGGTTACAATAATGATAACTGTATTATTGAGGGATGTACAAATATATTAGCCGATAATTATAATGAAGAAGCTAATTATGACGATGGATCTTGTGAATACAGCTGTGAATACCTTTTATCTTATGAATCTTATCAAGATTTGGGATTTGATAACTCAGTTTCAAATTACTATTGTGCTTACTACTTCGAGTTAGGTTATTACACAATCGAATATATGGAAGAGAGTATGGGCTATAACTGTGACTGCGTAATAGTAGGATGTACAGATCAGGAGGCAACAAATTATAGCGAAGAAGCATTTTTAGATGACTGTTCGTGCGTATATGAAAATGACTGTCCCTCAATATCATTTAACACAACAGATTCAAGCTTAGGTTGGAAAATTGAAAATAAGGAAGGTGAAACTATTTTAGAATACAATACTTCAGGCAATGAAATAGGTAATTATTGTGGTAACTATTGTTTTGAAGCGGGATGTTATATTATAACAATGACATCTACATGGAATGGTGGATGGGGAGCAACTACACTAGACATTGGAAATGAATCCTTTACACTCCCACAAGGATCTGAAGGCATTGCTGCATTTGCCTATAATACTGATATGAACTGTGAATTTGGTTGCACTGATCCAGATGCCTCTAATTTCAACGAAAATGCAATACTAGATGATGGATCTTGTGTACTATTTGGCTGTACAATTACAGCAGCTTGTAATTATAATCCAAATGCCACAGCATTTGATGGCAGTTGTTATTATTGCTACATGGATGACTGCAACACCTATCCGAATGATTTTTATGACTGTGAAGGAAATTGTTTTGATGAAGATGGAGATGGAGTGTGTGACAGCGAAGAAGTCATAGGATGTCTAGATCCTGAAGCATGCAACTATAACCAAAATGCAACAGAATCAGGCATGTGTGAGTATCCTGAAACATATTATGACTGCTATGGAATGTGTATTAACGACAATGACACAGATGGAGTTTGCAATGAAATTGATAACTGTCCGCTAGTATATAATCCGGACCAAGAAGATCTTAATAATGATGGGATTGGCGACATCTGCGATGGTATTGGAATAGGAGAAGACAATGTCTTTAAATGGCAGATATTCCCTAATCCATTGCAAGATTATGCAATAATTTCTTTTACAGAAGAAAACCAGAAAAATGTCTCTATAAAAATTATAGATTTATCTGGCAAATTAATTTATAACGCAAATTCTATTAAATCTGGACATAAAATTAAAAACATGTTTGTGCCAGGATATTATATTGTTCAGTTGGAGTATGAAAATAATTTAATAAGAGAAAGCCTAATTGTACAGTAGGAGAAAAATATATCAAGGAGTTTAAAATAAATAAAACTCCTTTTTACCTCATTAAGTAGATTATTTTTTTTTCAATAAAAAAATCTTCTTCAAAAAAATCACTAATTAAATGCACAGTTGTATTATGTCGGTGATTTTCTATCTCTTTAGTAACATCTCCCCCTTTTAAGCATATTAAACCATTTTTAAAGTTATGATTATCTTTTTTGGATATCTTATCATAGCTCCATGACAATAATTTGTCTATTTTTCCAACAGCTCTAGAAACAATAAAGTCGAAATCACGCTTAACATGTTCTGCACGCATATTAAGAACTTCTACATTTTTTAATTGCAGTTCATCTACAATCTGACTTAACACACTGGTTTTCTTACCAATAGAATCAACAAGGCAAAAATTAACATTTGGGAACATAATGGCTAGAGGAATTCCTGGAAAACCTCCCCCAGTACCAAGATCCATAATATTGCTTTGATCATTAAAAGAAAATAATTTACATATTGCAATAGAATGAAGAACATGACGTTCATAAAAATACTGAAAGTCTTTTCTAGAAATCAAATTCACCTTACTATTCCAAATACGATAAACATCTATCATGATATCTATTTTTTTCTTTTTATCTTCTGATAAATCGAAATATTTATAAACTATATTATCCATGCAATTATTATTATCAATAATAATGAATTTCTGCTATATTTATAAAAAGTAAGGCTATGAAATTTAAAATCTTATCAAAGGATACACAATCAAAAGCCCGAACAGGCAAAATTACATTAGAAAGAGGCTCTATCAATACACCAATATTTATGCCTGTAGGAACACTTGGAACAGTTCGAGGGGTTCATCAATCTGAATTAATTAATGATATTAAGTCAGAAATTATTCTTGGCAACACGTACCACTTATATTTAAGACCCAAACTTGATGTGATTAAAAAAGCTGGAGGTATACATAACTTTATTAACTACCATAAACCAATTCTTACAGATAGTGGTGGATATCAAGTTTATTCTTTGTCAGAAAATAGAAAAATAAGTGAAGAAGGCGTAAAGTTTCAATCACACATAGATGGTAGTTCTCATTTTTTCACTCCTGAAAGTGCTGTTGATATTCAAAGAGAAATAGGTGCTGATATTATAATGGCATTTGATGAATGCACACCATATCCATGTGATTACAACTATGTAAACAAATCAATTAAACTCACTCATCGTTGGTTAGATAGATGTAAAAAAAGATTTGATGAAACTGAATCAAAATATAAATACAAGCAAGTTTTATTACCCATAGTACAAGGTGGCACACATAAAGAATTAAGAAAAATCTCAGCCCTTGAAATCATTGAACGTGATTTTCCTGCTAATGCAATTGGTGGCTTATCAGTTGGTGAACCCCATCATGAAATGTATGAAATGTGTGATATTGTAACTGATATACTGCCCAAAGAAAAACCACGTTATTTAATGGGAGTAGGCACACCTTCAAACTTATTAGAAAATATTTCTCTGGGAATTGATATGTTTGATTGTGTGATGCCAACTAGAAATGCAAGAAATGGATTATTATACACCATGCACGGAAGTATTAATATAAAAAATAAAAAATGGGAGCAAGATTTTTCTCCTATAGATGAGAACGGCACATCGCAAGTTGACAATGCATATAGTAAAGCATATTTACGTCATTTAATGATGTCAAATGAAATGCTAGGCAAACAGATTGCAAGTATTCATAATTTAGCATTCTATATGAACCTGATGAAAATAGCAAGAGAAAAAATAACTGAAGGCACATTTTTTAGCTGGAAAAAAAAAGTAATAAAACAACTAGACAATAGATTATAATTGAAAAAATTTGACTATTACATATTAAAAAATTTCTTATTTACATTTGGACTATCTATTTCATTAATACTAGCAATTGCAGTTATATTTGATATTTCTGAAAAAATAGATAATTTTATTGACAATCAAGCACCAACAAATTTAATAATCAATGTTTATTATTATAATTTTGTCATTAAATATGGAGTGCTATTCAGTGGTTTAATTACATTTATTTCTGTCATCTTCTTTACCTCGAGATTAAGCGAGAATAATGAAATCATTGCTCTTTATAATAGCAAAGTTAGTCCATCAAGAGTTCTTGTGCCATATATGATAGGTGCATTTTTTATCTTTATACCTAATCTATATATTCAAAATATATTATTGCCTTCTAAAAATGACGCAAGTCTAAAATTTGAAAAAGAATATATTCGGAATAAGGATATTTATAGAAAAAAAGGTCTTCATAAACAAATTGAAGAAAATAAATTTCTTTTTATTAAAAATTATGATGTAAAAAATACCAAAGGATATTATTTTGATTTGCAAGAATATGAAGAAAATCATATGATTAGAAAAATTGCAGCAAAAAAAATTATTTGGGATAAAGAAAAAAAGCACTGGGTCATAGAGCAATATAAAGAGCAATACTTTCAAGGAAATGATGAGATAGAAATTTCAGAAGGAGATTCTAAAGTAATTAATTTAAACATCAATCCCACAGATATGTTTCAGCAAAATCTCTCGATAAAATCTATGCAATTTAGTGAATTAAAGAAATTTATTAATTCTGAGAAAAAACGAGGCAATCAGTTCCTGCCAATATATCAAATTGAACAACATGAAAGATTTTCATACTCATTCTCTATCTTTATTTTCACACTGCTCGGATTCTTGATTTCAAATAAAAAAACAAGAGGTGGACTAGGACATAAATTAACTGCAGGGCTTGCTATCTGTTTTTTTTATATCTTCTTAATGAAATTCTCTGTAACTTTTACTCTTAATAGCAATATTCCTGCATTCATAACAGTATGGCTACCAAACACACTGTGTTTATTAGCATGTTTATTACTATTTAAAAAATTAACCTAAATGACCCTGCCAAACCCAATGATTTTGAAACACATTACTAAAAGTAGGTTTTTTGTCAAACAAGCCATATATACAAGAACCAGAACCACTCATACTAGCATATATAGCTCCTAAAGCATATAATTGTTTTTTGATAACTCCTAATTCTGGACACATAGAAAATGTTATTGTTTCTAGATCATTAAATAATTGTTTTTTCCACATATTTGCATCTTGATTCAGAGTTAATACAGAAGTATTATTTTTACTTAATTGAAGTTTTGAAAAAATTAAAGCAGTAGAGGCAGAAAAATTAGGCTTAACAAGTAAAATGTAATAATCCTTAAATGAAAAATCTAATTCTTTAATATATTGACCAACTCCCGAAACCTGACTAAAACTATTATATAAAAAAAAAGAGCAGTCACTACCCAATGTCATAGCATATTTCAATAATGCAGTTTTATTTAAATTTAATTTAAAGAATTGATTCAACATCTTTAACATAAAAACAGCATTTGAAGAACCTCCACCTAATCCAGCTGCAAAAGGAATACATTTATGTAAGTGGATTTTTATAGCTGGTAAATTAAAATCATTATCTAACAAATCATAAGCTTGAAGCACTAAGTCACGCTCTATATTTGGAAAAGTAATACCCGAGTATGTAATCTGTGTTTTGTTTGAATACGAAGAATTTAGATTAAACTCTAATATATCACATAGAGGAATAGGTAAAAAAAAAGAAGTGATATTATGATATCCGTCTTGACGTCTAGAAAGTACATTAAGACCTAAATTAATTTTTGCATTTGGATAAGAAATCATAATGTAAATATTATATGTCGATTAATTTATTAATTTTTTTAAGTAAAATATATATTTGTAAAGTATTTATATATAAAACTATGGAATATCTAGATTTTGAACTACCAATAAAAGAGTTAATTGATCAATTAGACAAAACAGTAGAAATTGGGAAAGAAACCAATTCTAATGTCAATGATTTAAAAAAAGAAATACAACGCAAAATCAAGATAAAGAAAAAAGAAATTTATAAAAATTTAACACCATGGCAAATTGTTCAACTAT
>MDTD01125011.1_pt1 | contig 14882 bp, 12 predicted proteins | sample 811221 | NCBI WGS metagenome assembly MDTD01 (sample SAMN05326646, study PRJNA326480) | marine metagenome | isolation source: seawater | place: Pacific Ocean: South West | collected 2011
GATTCTACTACAACGAGGAGGGTTTGCTCCGCAAGAAGGTTAAGGAAGCTGGCCCTCTATTTCTAATCAACGACCCTTATGCCAATGTGGTGCAACGATACCGGTACGATAATGCGAAACGACTAGTCGCGATGAAGGAGGATCTGCCGGATGGTCGCTCACGTATTTACTACTTTGACTACCAGGATGGCCAACGCGTACTGACCAAAACCGAGGGTGATGTCACACCAGAGGAATTGACCATCACCAAGTACACGTCCCACAGAAGAGATGAATCAGGTCAGATGACGCATATCGCCATGACCCGATTCGGAACTCCAGTTTTATCAGATACTACCAAAACATCATCAATAGCAAGTACAGACGAATCCAATTAAGGGGAGAAGTTAAACCATGTCTGTTCGTGATCTGAAACGCATAAGCCAGAAAGGCTGGGTAAGAACCAGTCTCCTTATCGCTATCGTACCTCTCATCCTTATCTTTGCAGTTGTATGGCCAGCCCATGATGCAGAAGCTTTATGCAGCCACGGCCTTGGGGATGGTCACAATTGTGAGGAACTTGGGGCTCCAGATTTATGTGAGGGGCTACCTATTTATGACCCGTGGGATAATGAGCATGATATTGAGGAAGATGATATTGTTGCGGGTTTTCTCGTAAATGAGGACTACCTGCCAAGTATTAATGTTTGTCCTGATGAACTTATCATAACACCAGAAATCGCGGCATTACCGAAGGTTATCTTCACTCGCGAATATACCAGTTGTGTCAATGGTATGCCCTTCCCTGATACAGAAACTGTTGAGCTTAGCTATTCCTGGACTGTTGATGTTATGGTGAATGGAATTAACCTTAATACAGATCCAAGCATGTTGGTGGGCGGTGGTGCATCCATTGAATTAGTTCTTGATGGTGATCTTCGTCATGTTGATGAGAGTAAAAACTTGGATGTAGAGATGCATTATGCAAAAACACTAGGTGCCTACAGTATAGGTAATAAGCCTGATGATGTCAGCTCTACGGCTGTCGTGTTAACTCCCAGCAGAATACCTGTTGGTGACAATGTCACCTTTTTGGCAACGCCAAGACTTCCGTCAAGCACTCCAGGTGTATCATGGCAGTACAAGTATAGATATTCTCAGAATGATGCCTGGGGATCGTGGCAATCGGGTGCAAGTGGGGTGAATGCAACAATGCCTCTCGGTTCCCCTGGTCAGTATTCATTTAGAGCCATGACCACTCCCTGTGGATATGAGCATCCTATCAGTTCAATGGTAACAGCAATAGGAGTCAGCAGTATTACCGCAGTTGATACAGTTGTTCCGATTGGTACACAAGCGAACCTGACCGCAATCCCTAATCACCCTGAAGAATCTTTTCCTTCCAGCAATCCAGAGTGGATGTGTATTGAAAAACCAGAGAGTTCAACAATCCAACTCAACACTCTTCTTGCAACTGGGGCAGCCTATAATCCAACGCTTGATGTGGTGGGGACATATAAATTTAAGGCTAAATGTGGTACTTCCAGCAAAACGATTGAAATAAAATGTGCTGCGATTAGTCATTTACTTGTCTCAAATGATGATGTATTCACACCAACTGACTGCAATATTATACCTGGAATATACGAACCTATTGTACTGTGCAAAAAAGGGCCAAGCCCCAGAGATATTTACATTAAAGCCATCGGACAGATTCCAGAATGGCCAGAAAGTATGCCAACTTGGACAGGTGCAACGGTCAGCGAGGGTGATTCATCTATTGCCCTCTTTACAATAGAGAATAGTGGCGATTATACTGTTACTGTTACGTGTGGCCTATCAAGCATTTCATTTACTATCAAAGTTTATGAACTTGACATCGCCGGGGGAGGTTTACCAGAGGAAGCCCCTGATAACTCTGCACAAAATGAAAGTAATCCAGGCATGTTGGTTATAGTTAATCGGAATGATGATGATGGGAAACCGGGCTATGATCATGAATGGAATGCACAACTTGATATCCCAGATGAAGGACTTAAGCCATTCACAATTTCTGTAAAAAATGGACCACCAGGTGGCTACATACGTTTTTCTACTGTAAACAACATGAATGCATGGATTTTTACTGATCAAAAAAAGTCGTCACCTATCCCCGATAATTGGACATGTGATACTGATGAAGACATAAATTTGGAATGGTTTGTTGAAGGACGGGGTGTTGAAGTATTGGGGCTTAGCATTATGCTCTATCCACCGCCATATGAGGAGCAGCCATATTATACACTTCTTTCAGGTGACCTTTCGGATAGTCTAACGATTAATTCAGCGGAATTCTTAATTGATTTGGACACCGAAAACCCTACATATACTTGGCATTGGTCTCGTATTCATGAACCTGGAATAATAATCGGTAAAGGGAAGCATCTTCTGTATACCGCTGAAGTAGAAACGCAAAGTGGATACTACGATTGGGGGAATTATAGAATATCCTATGCTGTAACTGATGGAAACATTGCATTTCTTCATGATTCGTTTGATATTGATGGATATACTGAGTTGGAATTGCCGGTTACAAGTATACCCACTGGAACAACTGTTGAAACAATGTATCAACCTGGTTCCTTTGCTTTGGTGGCAAGATTAATATATGCACCAACAGGTGAGGAAATTGGCTATGATAAAGTTCATTTCACTATTCCAGAGATAACATTTGCTCTATTAGATGACCTTTACGCAATAGATGACGGTTCAAATTGTGATAATCCAGATTATGTTGGAACAAATAAAAAAGCGATATTGCTTAAGGAAAATGGATATAATCGGTCGGTGAGCTTGTCTGTAGCTCCAAGCTCTTTGCTACCTTACATCTCTCTAGGTAGTTCTGGTCTATTTTTAACTACTCCTCCCCTAAGTTCTGGCTTAAGTACTCCAACTACTACTTTTAGCATAGACCCACTATCTGCAACAGAATATAGACCAGGTGGAATATCTCTAAGCATTACAACCAGCAATAGCTCAGGACAAACAATAGCTCCTGAAACTTATCAGAGTGAGCCACTTCCAACTTTACAGGTTGATGTTGCTCCCACTACGGATTTAGGATTAGGATCAATCAGGTGCTACTTTTTTGATGCAACATATAAACCCAAGTCTTTGTTAGAAACGAGTAAGTCCCTTTTGGAAGAGTATGTAGTTGATATTGGTATTCTGGGAACAGCAGAAACTCCGTTAGACTGGACTCTTATTGAGGACCAAACTCTCGATGCTCTTGATGTTGACTGGAGTCCAGGTGCTGGATTAACGGCGGATGAATCACTTGTTTACGCAAATATTTTTAATATGGTCGGTGGGATTGTTGTCTCAGTCCCAGACATTGTGGTTCATAATTTCCCAACATATAGCGAAGAGAATGGTGAGGTTACAGTCACCTATTCTACTGTCCATCTGGGAGGGCTTTATAACCGAGCTATGAAAACTATTTGGGTAACTCCAGCAGCCTTTCCAGATGGATTAATCCTTGCCCATGAAATTTGTCATACTAAACTTTTACATACAGTTGATAACTGGACAAATTTAATGGCAGAAGGTGCTTCAACATATCACTCCAGTTTTCTAAGTGGGCTTGGGGTAACTACCCTTGTTAATGATCATAATCCATATTATGGTGAAGTCGTAATTAACCAATGGGAAGCTCTTCATGAATGAAATAGAAGGAAAAAGCCTCATGACTCAATTTTGTAAATACCTGAAGCGTGCTTTGAATATTTCCTTTATGCTCTCAGTATTAGTTGTAAATGCTTATGCTGATAAGCAGAGAGAAGGTGATGAGTCTATCATTACGTGGAGCGCAGAAGGGGATATTGTTGCAGACTTCAAAATGGTTGGCGATATGTTGCAGTCAGGCACATCTGGAAAGACCATAAACGAGGCAATATTCAAACTGCTAACGCGCTATCAGACTCAACTAAAAGCGAGTTATGCGGATGATGCAACATTACTGGGTTTTATAATCCCAAAGCAAATACCAAAAGTACCGCAAAAATACACTTATAGCTTGGTTAATGGGATAGTCTATAGCTTTTCACGTCAGGCAATTGCTCCCTATCAGGATCAGATTTGGAGTATGTGCATATCACTTAGGGATAGTGGTCCTCTACTGAAAGTTATTGAAAAGACATCCTATCCAACTGATATGCTGACTGAGCGGCTTATGGAATGTTCACTCTACCCTAATGACTATGCAGTACACGCTGTACTCCTTTCTTTAGGGCATAAAGAGTCACAGCTTGTCCTAAAACAAGGGTGGGTGGAATTCAGTGGGGAGTTTCCTGTATACAAGCAGTTTCTTGATGGTGCTCGTTATTTAGTACAAGATCCAGAAATGGTTTATTTCCTACTTAGACGTGCAGAGAATAAAAACGATGAAGCTCTCTTGTTAGATCGCACCATTGGTATGCCAGGAAGCAAAGCATATGCCGCCTTGCAAATTCTTGAGTTGGGTTTTCTCTCTGTTCCGATTACGATTTCTTCTTTTCCCCAAGGAACCCAACCATTATTATTTCCTGAAAAATTGGAAACTATTAGAAGTTGGATAGCGGGTAACATTCAGGAGCCTTCGCATGACTATATGGTCGTACCATTGCCTAAGGAAATAGATGCTGATTCATCCCAGCTCTCAACTGAGAGTGAGAAGTATCAAAAAGAATTTGTTCAAATGTTGACGAAGGCCCTACTTGATCAGGCATGGCAGGGGACCACACCAGAAAAGCTGGTTCGAGAGGATTATGATGGGGTTTCTTACATCAGTATGGGACTAATACCTCCAGGCACGAGAAGGTACACGAATCCATCCAGTCGCTTCCGTGAGTACACGTTAAATGATAGCGGATTTTTATTTGTTGTGGATGCTTATAATTCAACCAAGTCAACAGACGTCATCCACTTAAATCAAATGCACGCATTAGGTCGAGAGCCAGATTTAGAAAACAAGACGATTTTTGAAGAACTTAGTATACTCCTTGAGATGACCGCTTTTATAGGTAAGGGAATTAACAAACGGAGAGATCTATACCATGGATTTTTCCGGCCATTCTGGGCCAAATCAACTCATGAAATTCGCTTTAATGCAGCGATGGAAGCAGGTCCAGAATTACTCATCAACGAAGCACCTGACTCATTTATTTACGGAACGGACCTAATGATAACCTTCTCCTTTATTGCTAACAACAGTGGGAAATATATCATTTCGCGGAATTCAGCCCAACTGTCACGAGTGCTTAGTCTACAAATAAGCAACGACCACCATACATTCCAATTAAAGACTCCTGATATTGAGTGTAGCCAGGCAGCAAAAATCGTGGTTGATAATGCAAACCCTTTTCAGGCAAAATTTGTATTCACTAGTCCATATTGGCAAACTACATTCAATACTTATAAGGCTATACCTGAGGGTGAATATAGTCTGACTCTTCACTTTAATGACCGTACAGCACTACCAGTTCCAGCATTCCGAAACTTGGAAAGCAAACCTGTTCTTATCAACATCAAACATCCCGAAAAATGGCCCAGCACATTCCCTAAGCGGTAGCAATTTGAGTTACACTTTGAATCAATTTTGAAGATTACTATTATGGATCTAAAATGATAGTTTTAGTCTTCAAATATATACTGAAAGGAAGGCCCCTTATGCGCAGTAATCAGCAGCTTGACAAATTAATGTCGCTTAAAGATGTCGCAGAATATCTGCAGGTTGCAGAAAGAACAGTGTACATCTGGGCTCACCAAGGTACCATCCCTAGCTTCAAGCTGGGTAACATCTGGCGCTTCAAGAAAAGCGATCTAGATGTTTGGATTGAGGAGTGCCGCGAACAGACACCACGTCCAAAAGCGCAATAAGAAGCTTCCCTTCGAGTAATTAGGGTCAGATCGAGTAGTGCGATTTCACCGTCTTAAATAAAGGAGCGACCAAAGGTTGGTCGCTCCAGGGGGATTGGTAATCATGCATGGCGCATGATAGGCGGATCGTATCAAAAGGGTCTGATCCGCAGATCACAAAAAGTAATGCCACATACTGGATTGTCAAGATTTTATCTGGCGATGTATAAAAATCTTGGTATAGGGGTGATAAATGACACCATTAAAAATGGTTCAGTTCCTGGTGGTATAACCCCTCGATAATCATATGCGACTTCTCCTTCTCTTTCTGGAGATCGCGTAAGAATGCTGGCTCCTACGCATATTCTATTGGGATTGTGTTCCAATAAATAGGTAAAGGTATGTGAGATGGGTTACAAAGGAGCGATTAGAAGTATTGGCGCGGCAGCTCGAAGAGCTGAAAGAGCCGCTGCCAGAAATCAACGCGAGCTTGATAGACAACTAAAGCAGTATGAGAAAATGGAAGCGCTTGAGCAAGCGGCTTTGGAGGTTGCTGTTTTCGAGAATTATGTTGATCGCATTCAGAGCCTGCACAAAGATTGTGTTGCAGATGTTGATTGGGCACGCTTTGCTGATGCTGTTGAACCCACCGCTCCCAAACCTGTAGTTGCCCGACAGCAGCACATGCAAAGGAAGATTGATGCTTTCAATCCATGTTTCCTACACAAGTGGTTTGGCTTAGAGGGTATCCATCGGAACTGGCTCAAGAAAAGACTTGATGAGGCCATTGCAAAAGACAATCTACAATACAAAGCCATGCGCGAAAACTTCCAAAAGGAGCACTCAACTTACCAGCAGTGGAAGGGGTTGGCCGATGGCGTCTTAGCTGGAGATACCCAGGTTTATGACAGAGCACTGACAGAGGTTAAACCATTTGCAGAGGTCGCAGATTTGGGAACTGCCTTAGATATATCTTTCCAATCTGAAAGGACTGCAGTTGTATTGCTGAACTGTCATAATGAGAAAATTGTCCCGAAGACCAAGAAGATTCTCCTGAAGTCAGGGAAGGTTTCTGAAAAGGAGATGCCAAAAGGGGAATTTAATGAGCTGTTTCAGGATTATGTGTGCTCTGCTACGATCAGAGTCGCACGAGAAGTCTTTGCCTTCTTGCCTGTTCACGAAGTCATATCAACGACACTTTGCGAAATGGTCAATTCATCTAATGGGCATTTTGAAGATGTTCCCATTTTGTCCGTCCGCTTCACACGAGATGTCATGGAGTCCATTAATTACAATTTGATTGATCCATCAGACTGTATGCGAAATTTTGAGTGCAAAATGGATTTCTCCCGCATGAAAGGACTTCAACGCATTGAAGCGTTTCCAGCATCTCTTCTTAAGGAATGAGCCCATCCCGCGCAAGCGGCAAGATGGGCCCATGGTGGTGCGGAACGGGGGATTGTCAGTAAGTAACGGTCTTTTTTACAGTACTATTCTTATCGACCTCAGCAGCTGGATAGTCGTATTCCAACTTGCCATTGACAAATAGAGGCACCATGTAGGCCGATGCTGCATTAATGAGATCTTTGTAGGTATAGTCGGTACCTGCCTTAGCGCCAGCCTGGATGTAGGCGTCCTCAATATTTGCTGCAATGGCGTAAAGCTCGTCTGAGAGTGCACCTGCTGCCAGCGTTCCTTTGATCTGTTTAAATAAGCGTTTTGCCATGATTGATATCTGCTTTTATGGATGATGTTTTAGGTGGAACAAAACTTATTAAGGGAGATGTAAAATACGTTAAACTATTATTGCTGGCTCTTCTACTCCTATCTGTGTACCTAAGTCGAGAATCTCTGAAATACCAAAACCACCTTTATCTGGAAGTTTCTTTGCCTGCTTCTCTGCTTTCTGCGACGAGGTAAACTTCATCCCATCAAACGGATTTGCCGACCAACCGTGTTCGGTACCTATGGAAGTCTTCCTGGAGGTAACGTAGTATTCACCTGTATCCATTCTGACGATGAGCCATTTGCCTGTTCTGATTGCTTTTTGCTCCATAAAGGCTCCTAAATAGTTACGAAAATGTATTAATTTATTGCAAAGTGAGCAATAAGTGATGATCAATAAAAAAGGCTGAATTAAAGGGATTGCAAATTGAAAATCAGATTTTATCTTGCTAATGTTGGATATTTATTGAATACACCTGCCAGGCATCATGAGGCACACCGATGTTACGTTTCTTGCTATTCACCGTATCTATGACTGCATATATTTCTGCATACCCGCATTCTGGGAGAACAGATTCAAACGGTGGTCATTACAATCGAAGTACTGGAACTTATCACTACCACAGTGGACCAAGAACCCGTTCATACTCTCGAACGCCTACGGAGTCAGAAAATTATTCATATCCCTTTTCGAGCTCTACTCAAAGTAATGATAATGCAGGCGTCAAGCTTACTGAGAATGATTGGCAGGTAGCATTTTGCAACTTACTCCACGGAAAGATGGAGGTTACATGTAGTGCAGGAAGAGTGGATATCCTGACCCTGAAATCTGCCATTGAAGTTGAATACTTGCGGAACTACAGAGAGGGGATCTATCAAGCCGTGAAGTATGGTCAGGCTATGGAGCGAAACTCTGTTCTTGCAGTCATTGTGGAGCAGACTGACAGCGCACAGACTGTCAAAGACGCTAAATCTGCCTGCGAAGCAGCTGGAGTAAAATTCATCGTTATTAACGATTATGTAAATGAAACGAATCTTAAAGCCGAGAAAACCGCCAAAACTTCTTCAACTGGTGCAAACTACTGGTTGAATACCAAGAGCGGAGTCAGGCACAACAGTAGGTGTCGATGGTATGGAACGACATCCAGCGGACGCAAGGCTACTGCTTCCGAGGGCCGTGCTTGTGGCCAGTGTGGCGGCTAGCATGGATTTTCAGACTAAATTGTGGTTTCCTGACTAAGAATGCTCATTTACGTACCAGTCTCAGCAACCTATAACAATATTAAGAGGGAAAAATATGTCACCATTCACAGAGGCTGCATTGGGCTATCTTTTATTACGCTGCAATAAATCGCACCTTCATCCAATGGACGAAGATCAAGTCAAGGTCACTTTAAGGGTTATTAAGAAGCAAGATCCAGAGATGGATATTTATGCTATGCATGATTGGCTAGATGATCACGAATGGGCAGACTCACCAAAGAAACTATTCTTGAAGTGGGCCAAGGCCGTTCAAGCAGGGAAAAAACCAAGAACTCAGTATCCTGGTGCCCCTACTGAGAACGCGATACTTTCCATCATAAACAAAAAGCTTGCTGAGGGTTGAACTTACTAATCTTACGCACTGTTTCATATGATACTAAGAAGAGCCATGAAAGTAGATAGATGCTTGACCTAACGGATATCGAGATGGGGAAGAGTTATGAAGAAATTTGGGGTTATTGCCATTACAGCAACCGCAATATCCAGCATTTTATGGGTATGGTCAATTGCCAAAAATACGACGGGCGACACCAAGCCGAGCGACACCAATGAAAAAGTAGAGGAAAAATTAGCTGTTGCTGATCGCTTCCTTGCTTTGGCTATCTTGCTTAGCAAGAAGGAAGAGGAGCAGAGAAAGCTCTTCACGCAAATGGTTGTAATGGCTTTTGGTGTACTTGCTATCGCTGGAGCCATGTTTGCATTTATTATGAGAGCGATCTTTGCGGATGTTATATGGAATCAAGTCAGGTGGTCTGAATTTACCACAATAACCTTTGTGATCGGCGTTACCTTCGCAGCATTTTGGTTCATATGCTTTTTTATTGCAATTTATAAATCGTTTATCAATTGCGAATACAAAGCTCTACAAAATCCATTGGATCTCGATAAAAGATGGTGTGAGAAAGTTAGAAATAAAGGTGAAAAAAGCAGTAGTGAAGCTTGGCTCAAATTTCAGGGAGCAGTTGCAAGAGAAATGTTGGAGGCTGAGGGGATAAATAGACCCGTGACTCAAGCCCGCATGAAACTATATCTCTCTGGTCAAAAGTACCTTTTCTATTCACTAATAGCATGTGCAATAAGCATTTTTTGTCTTTTTTTCCTTCCGCGAATGTCGGCAAGGGCAACCGCTAACCCTGTAACCTTCGGGAGATCAGTGATGTGTGATGAGTATGATGATGACGAGAAAGCAGCCTTGGATGATGTAATAGGCAAATATGATGAAGATAGGGAGTTCACCGTGGGCGACAGAGAGCGTCTTGAGGAACGCCGTGAAGAGAGCTCTGAGCGGGATCAAGATCGCCGTAAAGACAATTGATCTTTAGCGTGCCCCTCTACATGAGTGTAGTGGGGCACATTTGCTTTTTTGTGGGATCACTGGCACTCTATTGGGTTTATAAAAAGACCCGATATCACATACCTCACCTGCTTCTCAAGTACCTTCAGTAAATACCTAAATCGAGCTGGCTCAAGAGCATGCCAGGGCTCAATTGATAGTAAATCCTTTACCGACAGAACTGTAGCAGTTTCCCTCACCGCTCCCGATCCCGTCCAAGCCCCACGCCCCAGACACACAATCGGCATCTTAAGACACTGCGCCTCGGTTGCCAGCGTGGAGTTAATTGTTACCAGTGCCCGGCAGCGCAACAGCGTCTCGTAAACCCACTTGGACGTATCAATCTGCCAGTGAGAAGGAAGCGTGATGCCTTTCGTGACAAGCAGTTCCTGCGTCTTCTGCCAGTCAGCAGGATGGCGAGGGTGTGGACGTAGAAGCACAGGCATATCGCCCAGATTGTCGATGCACCACTGAAGCAACTTCACGGTCGGATCTTCACCGCCATGATCATAATACTTCCGACAGCCCAGATCGTCCCGCTTCTGCAGCGCCACCATCACCGGACCATTAGGGTCGACTTCCTGCCACAGCTCCCAGCCAAAGCAGGCCCGGACATGCTTCCGAAGCTTCTCAACGGCTTCCGGCGACATATCCGGATCTGGAGCCGTCACGATAGATGAGTCCGAAAAATAGCCCTTCGGGTCCATATAGCAGCCATGCCTTTGAGACAGCAGCCCATTTTCCACATAGAGCGTTTCCCCGGTTCCCTTGTGACGATCATTCCAGATCACCCGATTCTGAATATGGTCCAGATTGGGTTTCCAGCCATCTAGGAAGTAGATCCCCAGGTTAATGCCACGGGCAGCATACGCGTCCAGAAGACGACCGCCAAGATGCTTGATGACAGTGGCTGGCAGGATCGCGGCAGCATGCCTTGTGGGTACAATCTTAAACCGTCCATGTTCCATGTCACCGCCATAGGTACCCGCGTGAAGCATGAAGGGTAAGGCACAGTTACAACTCATCATTTGACGAAGTTGCGCCGATACATCCTCCCCATCCAGGAGGCGTTCCGCCATGGACACCACTCCCGGCTGATAATAATTCAACCAATGGCGGGGAGTCAATCGGTCCAGACCTTCCGCATAACGGCGCAATACTTCAGGGCCAAAGGTCTCACGATGAAGGGCCCCGGCATACGTCAGATGCTCCATGATTTGAACCAGGGTCCGGTTATCCTTGGTGGACCCCATGAAACCATTACCCAGATTGCCATCGCGGAACTGTAGAACGATCATCTTGCGCCTTGGTCGCAGGTCATCAAGGGATCGTACCGGTACCATATCGCAGTCCACATAGAAGCCCCCGAAGCGTCGTAGTGCACACAGACGCAGAAGGTCACTACGCATATCCCGGCGCCACGCTTGATTGTAGGCTTTTTCCAGCTCAGGCAGCAAGACTTCTTTTCCATGCATCATGACTTGCCATCCAGGATGCAACGCTTGCCATCGTGCTCTGACCTGATCCACCCAATCCGGTTTGGAGGGACCAATCCAGACCATATGAATGATGGTGGGAATCGGTTCGGTCTTAATTGGGAGCACGACGTGCCTGCTGGATGGCTGATCTGCTTCGACACCAGCAATTGGACTGGGATTGGTGCGCGACGGACATGCGGCACAATCCTTCAACCGTGGATGCTTTCCGCAAGCCTGAATCGCGCACTTCACTACATATTCTACGCTGGTGGGTCTGGCGTGCTCACAAAAGGTCATGGACTGCCTTTCTGAAGGCTTCTCGCGAGCGCTTTCCCTTGTGTTGGCAGGCATGATCCATCAACACTTCCCGGAAGTGTTCCTGAGGGATGGCTGCAATCTCTGCCGGGGTTTCCGGCAATTTCCCCAAAGGACAGATTTCCAACTGTCCAAAGACGCGATAGTGCTTCACATAGCTCTCACCCAAACGAGGCAAACGCTGGCGGGGTTCTTCAATCAGCTCCCGCCAATCCCTGGCCGCCATGATATTCTCCGCATACCTGGCTGGCAGCATCTCGATATCCACATCCACCTTCATCTCGGTATTGGTCATGCAGTTGACGGTGCCAAAGTAGAGCATGGGCTGATGCCACCTGTCACGATCCAGGCATCGGGCCAAAACCTCATCCCAGACTGGATGGCCTGCCTCACTGCCCATAAAGAAGTTATCGACCACGGTGCTCGTCTCACTGAAGGCGACCCCAAAGGCCTTCTTTTGACGCAACCAGCCATCAAACTGCCGCCGTGGGCGACAATCCACATCGACATAGATCCCCCCATACTGCTGCAGAATCCAGTAACGGACAAGGTCACTTTGGAAACGTCGGGTTGGTGCCCAGGCCAAAGCATCGTGGATGGCTTGTGGCATCCCAATCGGAAGGTCCGTCCAGAACCTTACTTCCCATCCGGGATGCATGGCCACAAACTCAGCCACATTACGCTTCACCCAAAGCGGGGGATCATCCCAGTGATAAGTCAGATGGATGGTTTTTGGCATCATCGCTTAGCCCTCCGCTGTACAGAAGTCGTAATACGACAGCTGGTATGGGTTGATATACTCAAAGCCGTAGGTACCTATTGCAGGTCCACATCCGGTCGTTCCCCAGGTCGGTGTCATGGTTGCTTCGTCCAGAATGGGCTCCACCACCACATCCACTTCAGTCAATGCCTCTTCCGTTGATTCATGGAGCTTCAGATACTTACCGTCATTGGTATCGCTGACAGAATACCCATGGGCAGCAAACGCAGCATCTCCCTCATTGTCGCCACAGTTGACCGGCACACAGTTCGGGTTGTCGAAGTCCTGCACATCCAGCATGGCCCAAAGCTCCACCCGACCCGTCAGCCCTGCATACTTGATGAGGTGTCCCCGTCCTTCATGCACATGCAGGTTGGCACAATAGGAACCGGAATAGGCATGGTAGGTCACGGTAGTTACCGCCAGACAATCACTCTTGGTCCCTTCCAGGCTGTAATCTGCTTCAGCCGCACTCTCAGCAGCTGCCAGGGTGCTCTGATACTGCCCATATCCCGCGTACCAGTCGCAGGTTTCAAAGAAGACCTGTTCGGCAACTACCTGCATCGCATTGACCAACGCCGCCAACTCAGCACGTGTGGTGGCACTGTCAGCATAGCCAAAGGCCAGCATCGGCGGAGTCGTCGTTTTATCCGTCCACTCCCCGCTCAGGTAACCAGCAGCCACTCCATTGACATTCGCCTTCAGTTCTGAAAGGGTGTAGGTCAGCTCAGGATCAAAGCTGGTCAGATCCAAAGCCAGATGTCGTTCATAGATGGCCTGCTCCAGCGAACAAACTCCAGGTGACGGGCTTGGGCTGGGAGATGGTGAGGGTCCGCCACCCGGAGAAGGCGAAGGACTTGGGGATGGACTTGGACTCGGTGAGGGAGAAGGCGAAGGGGACGGCGATGGGCTTGGAATGACATACGGGTCACCACAGGCAAAGGTGATGGTACTCAACCCCTCCGAACTGGTATCGACAAAATCCAGGCCCGCATCAATATCGTGACGCTCGAAAATCACCCGCTCCTGCACCGCATAGTTGTGGGGAATCGGATCGCCACTGCACTTATTGAACAGATGGTTGGTCGTTCCCAACCCCTTGGTTTTGCGTTCCACGATCCCCCAGCGATTGACATCACCGCTTTGCACCACGGCTGGAGCGTGTTCCCATGACAATCCAGCTCCCAGGTCGTTGTAAAAATCGGTCAGATGAAAGGCAACATCGACTGGTTTGGGGTAATCGCCATAGGTCTGAGCCGACTCCAGCTCAATGGCAGCTGCCGCAAACCGCCACCAATCCCCATAGACCGTACTTGGAGCATGAAAGACCGAGTACGGCACAGGTCGGGGAACCGGATCATTATTCGTAGCCGACCATGATTGGGTGCTGTAATCGGAGAACAGGTCCGGTAACTCTGCATCCGGGTCATCGAATGGCCCGGCCAGATAGGTATGTTTGTACCAGATATCTAAGACGGTTTCGCCGCATTTGACCCAGCACATTTCAGCCAGCATATAGCGCATGATCACCAGGTCATACCACCAGACGTGATAGCCCGTGTCAGGCAGGTAGACAGGCAGTGGGACCGAATGCAGTTCCGCCAAAGACCGGTAATTATTGAGCGGAATGGTCAGGCCTGCTTCATTCTCAACCACACTTTTGGCCCATACCCAAATCGTCATCTGCGGATTGGAACCACCGGTATAGACCAGATGACCAACCGGTCCCGTAGGGGCATACAATCGTACATCCCAATGAGGACGCACCCAGGTCACCGCCAAGGCCAACTCCCGGAACGCCGCCATGCATAAGGCGATGATCAGCTTGATATTGGGATCACGCGGGATCTCGTTTTCCATCCAGGCAGGCTTGGTAAGTCCCAACCACTCATAGCGCTCAGCCAGACCCCAGCGTATCATCTCCAACCATTGATAAGGATGGATGCCACCATTGGCAAAATCAGCAACATCCGTATCATGAAAGAGCGTTAATGCTTCCGTGCGCGTCATCGCGCCAATCCTTCTTTTGCCAGATAAATCGAGCTGGCTTCATCATACCAGCCCCAGATCCTGGTCCCGACAGGAAGCTGATTCCAGGTAATGGAGGCATCCGTCCACTCTTCCAGGATACGCACATGACTTGAGCCACCAGCCA
>MDTD01063915.1_pt1 | contig 14880 bp, 13 predicted proteins | sample 811221 | NCBI WGS metagenome assembly MDTD01 (sample SAMN05326646, study PRJNA326480) | marine metagenome | isolation source: seawater | place: Pacific Ocean: South West | collected 2011
TCCAATCTTAGAGTAACGTCGATTTACATCTAAATTAATATACTAGAATTGTACTTAAATAAACTTGAATGTTCAACTATAATGTATAAAAATCAACTTGTATTAGATATGCTACATTTAAGTTTGTAATCTTGAGAATAAATAATTTATTTAAGAAAGGCCTAAAAAAAATTGATTGATAAAATCGAAAAACTGAAAATTAAAGCTGAAAATGAACTAAAATCATGTAGTTCAGCCAAAGATTTTGAAGGATGGAGAGTAAATTATTTAGGAAGAAAGTCAGAACTTTCTGAAATTTTAAAGAATATAAAGAATCTTGACCAGGAACTAAAAAAAGTTGTAGGTTCGCTGGGGAATAAAACCAGAATTGAGTTAGAAGAACAGTTTAAAAGTTCAAAAAATAGAATTTTAATGGATAAGGATTCCCTTAAGTCAAATGAAGATTATTCACTTCCGAGTAGAAATATTTCAATTGGGAAGCTACACCCCGTAACTCTTACTTTGAGAGAAATTAAGAAAGCATTTGTTTCATTAGGATTTCAAATTGCTGAAGGACCTGAGATTGAGTTAGATAAATATAACTTTGATATGTTAAATATTCCTGAAGATCATCCTGCCAGAGATATGTGGGACACAATGTGGATTGATGAGAATATAAATGAAATGGGTGAGAAAATGCTTTTAAGGACACATACTTCTCCAGTTCAAGCTAGGATTATGGAAAATCAAGATCCGCCCATAAGAGTAATAGTTCCAGGCAAATGTTACAGATACGAAGCAACAGACTCAACTCATGAATGGCATTTTTACCAAGTTGAAGGATTGGCAGTTGATCATAATTTAACTTTTTCTGATCTAAAAGGAACATTATATGAATTTGTTAAGAGGATTTTTGGAAGTGACATTAAAATTAGATTTAGGTGTGATTATTTTCCATTTGTTGAGCCCGGTGTAGACATGTCAATATACTGGGAAGGCAAATGGTTAGAAATTCTAGGTGCTGGCATGGTGCACCCAACTGTTTTTGAAAAGGCAGGATATAAGGATAAGAATCTATCAGGATTTGCCTTTGGCATGGGTCCTGAAAGAATTGCGATGATTAAACATAATATAGACGACATAAGGTTATTTTATTCAAATGATTTAAGGTTTTTAGAACAATTTTAGGAAAAAATGAAAGTACCAATAAGCTGGCTAAAAAATTACATCAATGTCGATGAAAAAAACATCGATGATTTACTCCACCGCCTCACCCTGGCGGGTACTGAAGTTGAATCAATAACAACTCAAGGAAATTGGGAAGGGATTATTGTTGGTCAAGTTATTAAGGTATCCAACCACCCAAATGCTGACAGGTTAAATCTTGTAAAAGTAAATTCAGGTGAAAATGGAATATTGGATGTAGTTTGTGGAGCAAATAATCTATATGTTGATCAAAAAATAGCTTTTGCGCCAGTTGGTTCAAAATTATTTAGCCCAAAAAGTAAAAAAATGGAGACCTTGAAAAGATCAAAAATCAGAGGTGAGGTTTCAAATGGAATGATATGTTCAGCATTGGAACTAGGCTTAGGTGAGGATCATGATGGCATATTAGATTTAAATAAGGATTTCGAAATTGGTAAAAATCTCAAAGATTACTATTCAGATATTATTATTGAATTTGAATTAACTCCTAATAGGCCAGATTGCTTAGGAATATACGGTATTGCAAGAGAAGTTGCTGCTGTTACAGGAAACGATTTGAAAGCAGTTGATATTTTTAAAGAAAATACAATAAATAAAGTTTCAGATCATTTAGAAATTCAGATTGAAGCAAAGGATTTGTGTAAGAGATACATGGGTGTAGTCATTGATGGTATTCAGATTGAAGAGTCCCCTGAATGGTTAAAGTCAGCTTTGGTGTCAATTGGTGAAAACCCAATAAATAATGTAGTAGATATTACAAATTATGTAATGTTTGAACTTGGACAGCCACTTCATGCATTTGACTTTGAGAAAATAAAGAATAGTAAAATTATTGTAAGAACAGCTAAAAAGGGCGAGAAATTAATTACTCTTGATGAAGAAAACAGGGAGCTGAATGAAGAAATGCTTGTTATTGCAGATTCAGATGTGCCTGTTGCTCTGGCCGGCATTAAAGGAGGGGCAGAATCTGGTATTCAGCCCAATACGTCAAAAATAGTTCTTGAATCTGCTTGCTTTGAAGGTGGTAACAATAGAAAAACAGCAAATCACTTTGATTTAAAAAGCCAGGCAACTTTGAGATTTGAAAAGAATCTTAGGCCTGAATTATGTGAAATTGCATTTCAAAGAGCTATTAAATTGATTTTAGAAGTTTGTGGTGGAAATGTTTCATCCGAGTTAATAGATACAGGTATTCAAAAAAATAATAAAACTATAGAAATATCTGTTGATAAAGTTAATTCTTTGCTCGGTTTTTCTTTCGAAGAAAAATCCATAGATAACATTTTTGATAAATTAAATTTTGAATATAGAAAAACAAAAACTAAAAGTAATATTACTTACAACGTCAGCTCGCCATTTTGGAGGCCAGACATAAACATTGCAGAGGATTTGGTTGAAGAAATATGCAGAATTGAAGGATATGATGCAATTCCTACAACTCCGATATCTGGCGTAATTCCTGAATGGAAACCCAATAGTTACCTTGAATTTTTAGATGAAATTATTGACTTAAATGTTGCCTTAGGTTTCAGCGAAATAATCAATTATTCAGCAGATTCTTTAAAAAATATTAAGTATTTTTGCCCTCAAACAAATGAAAATGAATTTATAAAAATACTTAACCCTATGTCTAGTGAGGTTGAATTTATGAAGCCATCTTTAAAATCAGGAATGCTTAAAACGTTAAGCCTGAACTCAAGAAACTTAAATAAGAATATTAAACTTTTTGAAGTTGGAACGACATTTAAAAAATCTAAAAAAGGTGACTTGCCTATTCAAGAAAAAAATTTAGTGGTTGGCATAATTGGGGATTGTGAAAAAACAGTTTGGGCAAATCAGAGAAGAATTGACTTTTACGATGCAAAATCATTTATTGATTATTTTTTTAAGAATTTGAAAATTCAATATTCTATAACAACTAAAGATTATTCATATTTTCAAGATCATATAGGTTATAGCATTAAAATTGGGAATGAAGAGATAGGAGAATTTGGTGAAGTTTCAAATAAAGTTTCTTCCGATTTTGAAGTTAAAAACCAAAATGTTTATTTGATTGAAATGGACCTAAAGAAGATATTCAATCATTTCAAAAAGAAAAGTGAAATTAAATACGAACAAATAAATAAATTTCCTGTATCAAAAAGAGATATTAGTTTTGTAATAGATGATTCAATCTTATCAGAATTGATAATAAGTGAAATTTCTAATTTTGATTTAATTTTGGACATCAATGTAATTGATATTTACAAGGATAATTCAATTGGGAATGATAAAAAGTCTCTTACAGTAAGATTGACGTACGGTTCTAATAAAAAAACATTGTCAGGTAATGAAATAGATAATTGTGAGAAATCATTTTTAAGTCATTTATCAAAAAAGATTAAATTTGATATAAGAGATTAATATGAAAACAAAAGAGAATAACGATGGTCTAATTTCCGTTGAAAACGCACAAGAAATAATTTTTTCACAATTTAAAAAACTTGATGTTATCAAAAAAAAATTGATTGATTCCAATGGGTATATTTTAGATAAAGAAATAAAGGCATTGTTTGATCTACCAAGTAAAAATAATTCTGCAATGGACGGGTTTGCTGTAAGACATAAAGATTTACACCAAAATAAATCACTAAGGGTTGTAGGAAGGGTAGGTGCTGAAGCAGTTACAGATTATTATCTAAAAAAAGATGAGGCAATGAGAATAATGACTGGAAGTGGAATTCCAGATGGTGCTGATACTGTAGTACCCTTTGAAAATACTGATAATAATGCTCACAAAGGAGATGACTTTCCAAAATCTGTGATGATTAATGAAGCCGTTAATAAAGGTGATAATATACGATTGTCAGGACAAGATTATAGATTTGGTGAAACTGTGGTTGAGGACGGAATGTTAATAGACCCTCCAATAATTGGGGCTATAGCGTCATTTGGAATAAATGAAGTTGATGTAATTAGGAAACCTTTAGTATCTTTAGTTTCAACTGGGAATGAATTGGCAATGCCAGGCGAGGAATTAAAAGAAGGGCAAATATTCGATTCTAATTCTTTTGCAATTTCTGCAGCAATTAAAAATTCTGGTTCCGATTCCATAATGCACAAGATTCTTTCTGATAATAAAGAGGAGGTAGAAAAATTGTATGAAAATTGTAGCAACAGTGATTTGATAGTCACAATTGGTGGAGTTTCAAAAGGAGATTTTGATCTAATAAGAGACGCTATTTCGGATAAAGGTAGTATTGATTTTTGGGGTATAAATATGAAGCCTGGAAAACCATTAGCTTTTGGTCAAGTTAAACTAAATAATAAAAAATTATTGCATATTGGTTTGCCAGGAAATCCGGTAAGCTCTTATGTTTGTTTTGAGCTTTTTATTCGTCCAGTTTTACTAAAAATGCAAGGCATGAAGAATATTTATAGAAAAAAAGTAATAGCAAAAATTAATACAGATATTAAAAATTATGATGGTAGACGTTCATACACAAGAGTCAACATTAAAAAAGATGAAAAAGATGGCTATGTTGCTGATGTTTATAAAAACCAGGGTTCAAATATTTTTAGCTCCCTTGTTTATTCAAATGGACTTGCAATTTGCCCTGAGGAATGTAAAGTAATTAAATCAGGCGATGAAGTAGAAGTAATTTTGTTGGAAGATTAATAATGGCAAAAAAAAGAGTAAAAAAAAATAACGAGGAGAAATCTTATTTAATTGATTTTGATAGCTTTGAAAATAATGGGTTTTCACCTGAATTTTTACTTCTTGAAAAACTTAAGTCAGTAGGCATTAAAGTAAAAGGGTCTGAAAGCCTTGACCAAATTTTATCTCTGTGTTCGAAATTTAAAAAAAATCCTTATGACTTTATTTTGCCAGATTTAAGCCTAAATGAATCTATATTCAGAGTAATTTTAATTAGAAAAAATCTTGCTACAACAATGAACCAAATTCAAAGTGACCTTTCAGAAGTATGGCTTGAGCACTATAAATTGCCATACAAGAACTTATCTGACAGCGGAATAAAAAGAATATTAGAAAAAAGTGGAAATTTTATTTCAGTCTAATTTACGGTTTAATTGCTAGTAAAATTAAAAGAGCAATTCCTATTACTACTGCAAGAGCAAACCCAGAAACAAATAATATTGTAAAAATCTTGTTGTCGAATCTTAAATGCATAAAAAATGCAACTACAATAACAAATTTCATCAAAGACAATATCAGCATTATAGGTATCAGCAGAACCCCAAGACTCTCAACATAAAATACTAAGAATTCAATTAAAGTAATTACAGCAAGCACAAACCCAACTATCGCATAAAAGACTGGAGATCCATGACCATCTTTTCTGGTTATTTCATTAAATTTTTCCATAGACAATTTCAATGTTCCTGCCCAAGGAGTGTCATTTTCTGGGTTTGGTAAATCTTGTGGAGTGTCTGGCACTCTAAAGTAACCATCTGTAGGGTGTCCTAAGAATTGATTCCAAATATTTCTAAACAATTTTTTCATTACAATAAAGGTGCTCCATCGTTTGCTGAAATTAAATAGACTACAGTAAAAATTACAATCCATACAATATCTACAAAGTGCCAGTATAAGCCTGCTAACTCTAAATTTCCTTCTTCTTTTTTTATACTTTCTATATCTTGATTATCACTTGCCTTAAGTAAATAAAGCGACCCAATAGTGCCAAGCAAACCAATACCAAAAACAGAGTAAGCAACTATTGCTGGAATATTAGGAATAACATCTAGTGTATGGGTCATCATAGTTCCTGCCATAGCAATTATTAAAAATAATACAGACCCAATTATCAATAATTTTTGCCTAAATGTTTCTGCTAATCTTGAAACCGCGAAAATAACTAACCATATTACACCAAAAGTTACGTGCCCTCCATGAAAACCGGTCATCACAAAGAAAGTTGAACCAAATATATTTGTTCTAGGTGTAAGCCCTAAGTGAGCAAAGTGAGAAAATTCATAAACCTGGAATCCCATAAATACTAAACCTAGCAGTGCAGTGGCTAAAGTCCAGTATCTTCCAATAACCTGACTGCCTCTTTGGACATAGCTTACTGCCAACACCATTGCCAATGAACTCATTAAAAGCACAAATGTGCTTACAGTTGTTAAAGGTATATCAAGAATTTCATTAGGGTATGGGCCAGCTAAGCTTCTATTTCTGTATACAAGGTAGGTAGAAATAAAAGAGCCAAAGAAAAGACAATCCGATCCAAGGAAAATCCACATCATTAATTTTTTATTATCTACCCCAGTACTATTTACATGTTCTTCAATTACTGTAGACATAAATTCCTTGCCCTAATCATTAACTGGTTCATAACACCAACCTAAAAACGACCATACGAAGATTGCCAACCCGATTCCACAGACTACCCAATGTCCAGTAAATGGTATAAAGCCACCAATCATAATTGTCATACCTAAACTTATAAATAATGGATAATAAGATGGATCAGGCATGTGGGGCTCCTCATTACTTTCAGAATGATTTTCTTCATTGACTCCAGACCCGCCACCATGACTTTCATTCGCTAATTCAGGATATTTCTTATACCAAAAATCATCTCTGTATTTAACTTCAGGTATCGTTTCAAAATTGTAATGAGGTGGAGGAGATGGTATTGACCATTCTAAGGTCCTACCATCCCAAGGATCATTCCCTGCATTTTTTGGACCCTTTCTTGAATAGATTACATTAAAGAGGAAGACCAAAACCCCGAAACCTAAAATAAAACTTCCTAAGCTAGCAACAAGGTTAGAAACTTCCCACCCCATAGACTCAGGGTAGGTAGCTATCCTTCTTGGCATTCCATCAAGCCCGAGCCAATGCATTGGAAAAAACGTAATGTTAAACCCAATTAAAACAACTGCAAAATGTAAGTATCCAATTTTTTCATTTAGGAATTTACCAGTAAATTTCGGCCACCAATAATAAATACCTGACCAAAGACCAAGCAATGCGCCACCAAATAATACATAATGAAAATGAGCAACGACATAATAAGTATCTTGTTGCTGAGCATCAGAGGGAGGGGCTGCATGAGTTACACCACTTAGACCACCAATTACGAACATACCTATAAATGCAATTGAAAAAAGCAAAGCTGGAGTAACTCTAATTGATCCGCCCCAAAGAGTACCTATCCAGTTGAATATTTTCACACCTGTTGGAACGGCAATTAGCATAGTTGATATACTAAATGCTGCATTTGCAGCAGGGCCTAATCCAACTGTAAACATATGATGACTCCACACAAACCACCCAAGAAATCCTATTCCGATTCCAGAAAATACAATGAAGGGATAACCGAATATCGGTTTTTTAGAAAACGTGGGTAAAACTTCAGATACAATTCCCATAGCAGGAAGTATTAATATATACACTTCTGGGTGCCCAAAAAGCCAAAACATATGTTGCCACATAACAGGGTCACCACCCATTACAGGATTAAAAAAGTGAGTTCCATATAATCTATCAAACTGTAACTGAATTAATGCTACTGTTATAACTGGAAACGCAAGAACTATTAGTACGTTAACAACTGCAGTCATCCATATAAATACAGGTAATTTCATAAAAGTCATGCCTGGTGCTCTCATATTTATAATAGTTGTCAGGAAATTAAATCCTGCTGCTAAAGATGCTATACCTAATACCTGAAGACCTAAGATCCAATATGTTACACCATTTTTTGGATTAAAAGGGAGTTCTGTGTTGGGTGCGTAAGCGAACCATCCAGCATTAGGGGCTTCACCAGTAAACCAGGAAATATTTAGTAAAATTCCACCAAATAAGAATGCCCACAAACTGAATGCATTTAATCTTGGAAATGCCACATCCCTAGCACCTATCATTAATGGAACCATCCAATTAAAAAATGCAGCACTCAGAGGCATAACAACAAGGAATATCATTGTGGTTCCATGCATAGTAAAGACTTGGTTATAAACTTCTGGAGATAAAAATGTACCTTCTGGTCCTGAAAGCTGAATTCTAATCAGTAATGCTTCAATGCCTCCAACAAGAAACCAGAAAAATGCAATTACTCCGTACATTGTACCAATTTTTTTATGATCAACAGTAGTAAGCCACGACCATACGCCAGAAACATATTCCTTCGGTCTTGGTATTAAGGTTGGATATGAAATTGTTGTCATTTATATTTCTCCTAAAGTTATTCTATCATTTACTCAATAGTTTTTAAGTATGAAACAAGAGCCTGTAACTCTTCTTCGCTAAGATTAATAAATATCTGTGGCATAACATTTGCAGGATATCCTTCAACAATATATTCATTTGGATATACGATTGATTGATAAATATATTCTTCAGCTGAAAGCCCAGGAACTTTATCTCCCGACCTTGCATATAAACCGTACATACTAGGTCCAACAATAACTTCTTCCTCATTTAGCGAGTGACATCCAGCACAACCCTGATTAACAAAGAGATATTCGCCATGTTCTTCAGCAGTATTCCAAACCATTGCTTCTGCTTCTTCTTCTATTGCGCCATCAGCTTTTGCTAGTCCCCAACCATCTGGAATCTGAGCAAGAAGATAATCTGCAATTGCTTCAATTTCATAGTCTTCTAATTTTGCAGGGCCACCTTTGTATACACTTGCAACTGATTGCATTCTCGTTCCTTGTTTAAATTCAGAAGGGTCTTTTATCCATGTAATCAAATTCTCCTTCGTCATATCTCTTTGTCCAGCCGCCAACATTGATCTTATTCCTAAATGAGTCAGGTTAGGAGCTGATACCCTAACCGATTCTTCTTGATTAAAATACCAGTCATCCCATCTTTCGTCCTGCATTGTAAGTTCTTTTTCGTAAGAATTTTCGTTGTAACTGTCAATACTGTGGCACATACTGCAATGAGCCAAGAACAAACCGTAACCTTCTGAAGTATCCATTTTAGGCGGAGTTTTCATTGCTTCCATCCATGTATTGAAATCAGTTTCTTCTTCAGCGATAACTCTAAATCTCATCCTTGCATGAGCAACTCCGCAAAATTCTGCACATTGACCCGAATAATTTCCCGGCTCATCAATCTGAAGCCACATAACATTAGTATTTCCAGGCACTGTATCCTTTTTTCCAGCCGCTTGAGGGACCCAAAAACTATGTATAACATCCTGACTTTGAAGAGTAATTCTCACTGGTCTATCAGTAGGTATAAATAATTCATTAGCGGTAACAATACCTTCATCTGGGTACCTAAATTCCCACCACCACTGATGGCCCATTGCAACTACTTCTAGTGGGTCAGAATTTTCAGGAGGTTGATAAGTATCATAAATAGTTTGAACAGTTGGGACTGCGATAACAACTAAAATTAATGCAGGTATTATTGTCCAAATTATTTCTAATCTCGTGTTGCCATGAACTTGTTTAGGGGGTATATCAGGAACTGTAAAATCACTTCCAGGTATTGGCTTTTCCCTCCTTCTAAAATTAAGCAAGGCAAATATTAATGCGCCTTGAACTAGAACAAAAATTAAAGCAGCAATCCAAAACATTAAGTAATACAAATTAGATTGTTGTTGAGCCACTGGTCCAGCATTAGCAAATGTACTTTGTTGGTGTTGTGGACTACATGAAACAATAAACACCCAAACCAATGAGAAAATTGCTAAATATTTAGGCAGTTTTGATGTCATCTCTTTTAAAATTCCCTAATATCTCTCGTTCTATACTTTTTTTAGTATAATTTAATCAAAATTAAAGCTAGGAAAAATATAGCATTATAAGTGACTGAAATCAATTAAAAATAACCCTAATTTTTGGTGTGAATAAAAAATTAAAAAATAAGAAGCTAATTTTAGCTACACACAATCAAGGAAAAATTAAAGAATTTAAACTTTTGTTATCAGATTTAAATTTTGATCTATTAAATCTATCTCACTTTAATATCACGGATGAACCAATTGAGGACGGTGACACTTTTTCTCAAAATGCAGGTATAAAAATTAACTTCTACTATAATAAAATAAAAAATTCAGGTTTTAACTTTGATAATGAAGCTTATCTTATTTCAGAAGATTCTGGTATTGAGATAAATTTTTTAAATGGTGCACCTGGAATAAATTCTGCTCGATATGGTGGGAATATCAACTCTAAAGAAAGGAATAAATTAGTAATTTCTAACCTAAAAAAAGCAGGCGTTAATGACAGGGTTGCTAGATACGTTTGTTGTATTAATATTCTAAATTTTTATAATGAGGAAATTAAAGAATTTACAGGATTTCTAGACGGTCGTATTTCTGAAAAATCTTATAGTGGTGAGGGTTTTGGATATGATCCAATTTTTATTCCTGCGGGTTATAATGAAACAATTAGTAAATTGGGTTACGATTTAAAAAATAAAATCAGCCATAGATCTGTTGCTATAGAAAAAATGATAAATGTTGTTTTCAAAAATGAATGATAAATTTGGTAGAAAATTAGAAGATTTAAGAATATCTGTAACAGATAGATGCAATTTTAGATGTCGATATTGTATGCCTGAAGAGTTGTATGGAGAGGCTTTCGAATTTTTAAAAAAAGATCAAATTTTATCCTTTGAAGAAATAATTAGGTTATCTGAAATTTTTGTATCTTTAGGAGTAAAAAAAATTAGATTAACGGGCGGTGAGCCTTTGGTAAGAAAAAATATAGTAAAGTTAGTTAGCTCAATTGCAAAAATTAATAATGATTTGGATATTGCTATGACAACAAATGGGTATCTTTTAGGAAAATATGCTTCTGATTTACACAAGGCTGGTTTGAAAAGGCTGACAGTAAGTCTTGACTCTTTAGATAATAAAGTTTTCCAAGCAATGAGTGGAAAAAAATTCAATGTAATTGAAGTTATAAATGGAATTAAAGTAGCTAAATCTGAAGGCTTTAAAAATATTAAAATTAATACTGTTGTAAGGAAGGGTATTAATGAAAAAAGTATTATGGATTTAGTGGAATATTGTAGGTCCGAAAATCATATTTTAAGATTTATTGAATACATGGACGTTGGTACTCTTAATTCTTGGGATAAAGAAAATGTTGTTAATTCAAAAGAAATTTTAAAAAAAATTTCAATGAAATATATGCTCACTTCACTTGAAAAAAATTACCCTTCAGAAACCTCTAATAGATTTGGCTTTGAAGACGGCAAAGGTGAAATTGGTTTTATATCTTCAATAACCAACCCCTTTTGTGATAATTGTACTAGAGCTAGAATAACATCTGACGGAAAATTAGTTACTTGCCTTTTTTCTAACACTGGGATGAATTTAAAATCATTATTGAGAAGCAGGAAATCAAATAAATTTATTACTGATGAAATTGTTAAAACTTGGAAATTAAGGGACGATAAATATTCTTTGGAAAGATCAAACTTAAAAGTAAAAGTAAAAAACAAAATCGAAATGTTTCAAACTGGCGGATAATTAATTATCCAAAGGAATATTTATTAATTCTTTCCTAGTGGATAAGTAAATACTGTCTAAGGCCTTATTGTTAATCAAATTTGGAGAAACAATACCTGATTCCCATCTAAAAACAGTTCCTCTTGTTACTCCTACCTTTTTACCAAATCCAGACCTACTCAAACCAAGCCTTGATCTTAGTTTTGTAATGTTCGATTCATCCCATTTAAAAATAGGACTAATTTCAGGCGCATCTTTATATGAACTTCTACCCGAAGTTGTAAAATTCAAGAAATCATCAATGTCATCTTTGGATCCCAAAATTAGCGGTGTTCTTTGATGAAAATTTTCAGGTTCTAAATCAAGTATTTCTTTATCCATAGATATTGCATTACCACCAGCTGAAGTAAAAAGTAATGCTAAAGGATTAGCCTCATACATCAATCTTAATTTTCCCTCGGGTCTGGACCTATCAGGAGGATAAGCAAAAATACCTCCATTGATCAAGGTTCTATGAGCATCTGCTACAAGAGATCCGACATACCTTAAGGTTTTTCTTTTACTTGAAGTACCTGTAGGATTTTTGTTATTAAGAACCCATTTTTTAATATTGTCTTCCCATCCAACAAAGTTCCCCTCATTAATTGAATAAACTGATCCATTTTTTGGGACTTTTATATCACTTCTAGAAAGTAAGTACTCTTTTTTTACTGGGTCAAGAGTGAATTCATTAACCTTATTGTTTATACATATAACAAATATGTCTGATGGCCCATATAATGAGTATCCTGCACCTATGTAATAACGACCAGATTTATTAAAACTACTTATTCCGTAATCTGTATTTCTGATTATTCCAAAAATAGTTCCAATTGGCATATTTACAGATATATTTGATGAGCCATCTAAAGGGTCTGCAACAACCATAAATCTTGCAGATTGATTAAATATCATTGGTTCTTCCAATTCTTCACTAGCGTATCCAGCACAAGAACTATTTTTAGAAAGTGAATCAATAAGAGACTGATTCGCAATTTTGTCGAGTAATTGAACCTCTTCACCTTGTACATTTATTTCATTTGCAGAACCCCTAATTTGATTTAAACCAGTTACCCTGGTGTCCATTGCGATGTCTACAGTTGAATCAGCAATAGAACAGACAATAGAAATTAATTCTTGATTTTCATCACTTTTTCCAGACAATTCTTTATTTAAATAACTACGGAGATTCATTTATTTTTTTTAATCTTATTTTGCTATATATTAAATTAAACTATATTTCTTATAATTGCATCTTGGAGAAGTAAATTATGAAAAATTTTGAAAAAATTAATCAAATCCTTTCTTGGTACGAACACGAAAATGAAGGAACAAGGAAGAATATTGAAAGGCTGTTAAACTCTGGTTACCTTGGCGGAACCGGAAAACTAGTCATTTTGCCAGTTGATCAAGGATTTGAGCATGGCCCCTCAAAATCATTTGCTCCCAACCCAGATGCTTATGACCCTGATTATCATTTTAATTTTGCAATTGAGGCAGGTTGTAATGCTTATGCTGCTCCTTTAGGTTTTTTAGAGCATGGAGCAAAAAAATTTTCTAAAAAGCTCCCATTAATTTTAAAATTAAATAATTCTGATTCACTTTATGGGGGTGACCCAACCCAAATAATGACTTCATCTGTAGACGATGCTGTAAGGCTAGGATGTGTTGCAGTAGGATTTTCAATATACCCAGGCTCAGATTCGTCTCCAAAAATGTATGAAGAATTAAGAAAAATTACCTTAGACGCAAAATCAAAAGGACTTGCTGTAGTTGTTTGGAGTTATCCTAGGGGTGGCAAATTAAAAAAAGAAGATGAGACAGCTATAGACGTTATTAGCTATGCTGCACATATTGCAGCTCAAATGGGGGCAAACATTATAAAAATTAAACCTCCTTCAACACATATTAGTAAAGATGATATTTCAGATTTGTATAAAAAAAATGATATCAAGATTAATAGCCTTTCTGAAAGAATATATCATTGCATTCAGTCAGCGTTTAATGGAAAAAGAATAGTTATTTTTTCGGGTGGGCCGGCAAAAGGTAGAGAAGAAATTCTTAATGAAATTAAAGAGATTGCCAAGGGAGGAGGGTTTGGTTCAATTGTTGGAAGAAATTCTTTTCAAAGACCATTTGATGAAGGTGTATCTTTAATGAGAGAAATTATGGATATTTATAAGTCGATATGATTAAGATTTATACCGACGGTGCATGTTCAGTAAATCCCGGAATCGGTGGGTGGGGAGCAATAATTATTTTTGATTCTGGTGAAGAAAAAGAAATAAGTGGGTCTGAGGTTGAGACAACCAATAATAGGATGGAAATTACTGCAGTTATTAAAAGTCTTGAACTTAAAGAATTAAGCAAAGAAGACAATGTAAAAATTTATTCCGATAGCACTTACGTCATAAATACTATAACTAAAAACTGGAAGAGAAATGCCAATAATGATTTATGGGATAAATTAGATAATTTACTAAAAAAAAGAACTGTAGAATGGGAATGGGTAAAGGGGCACTCTGGTGATAAATACAATGAAATAGCTGATAAATTAGCAGTAAGTGCCATTGAAAAATTAAAAAAAAATAATTTAAATGAGCTTTCGCATTTAGATTCAGACGGAAACATAAAAATGGTAGATGTTTCTAAAAAAGAAATTACAACTAGAAGTGCATTAGTTTCAGGAAAAGTTGTAATGAAAAAGGAAACTCTTGAAATTATAAAAAAAGGTGAACTTGCCAAAGGAGACATCTTTACTCTTTCAAGAACAGCTGGAATTACAGCTGCGAAATCAACTCCTACCCTTATCCCTTTGTGCCACACAATCCCTTTGACTGAAATAAAAATTGAAATTGAGCCAGATGACGAATTACCTGGCTTAAAAGTATATTGCTCTACTAAAGCAGACTGGAAAACAGGTGTTGAGATCGAAGCTTTTACTGGAGCTTCAATAGCTTGTGTAACTATATATGATATGTGTAAGGCAGTTGATAAATCAGCTTACATTTCAGAAATAAAATTAATAAAAAAATCTGGCGGTAGAAGTGGTGACTTTTCTATATAATTTTATGACTTGATTGATAAGTAGTAAATTTGTTGACTTAGAATAAATACCTCCTTAAACTAATTTTTCGTATTGGCAACGTAGCTCAGGGGTTAGAGCGGGGTCTTCATAAGGCCTAGGTCGGAGGTTCAAATCCTCCCGTTGCCACCATTTAAATTAAGA
>MDTD01158802.1_pt1 | contig 14878 bp, 15 predicted proteins | sample 811221 | NCBI WGS metagenome assembly MDTD01 (sample SAMN05326646, study PRJNA326480) | marine metagenome | isolation source: seawater | place: Pacific Ocean: South West | collected 2011
CGAAAAATTTGAGCGTCATATTATAAATTTACCAAGTTCACCTATTGATATCTAAATGAGAAAAATTGCTGTCTTTACAGGGACACGTGCTGAGTATGGCCTACTGTATTGGATAATTAAGGGAATCAATGAAAGGAAAAATTGTGACTTACAACTGTATGTTGGCGGAATGCACCTCTCACCTGATTTCGGGAATACCATAGATCAAATAAAGGAGGACGGTTTCCCAATAAAACAATGTTTGGACTTTCTTTTTCCCTCGGATTCTACGATTGATATAGCCAAATCAATGGGTACCGCTATTGTTCAAGCAACAGATTCTTTTAGTAAAAATAGTCCAGATTTACTTATTGTTCTGGGAGATAGATTTGAAGCTATGGCAATAAGTCAGGCAGCTATGTTAGAAAGATTACCTATTGCTCATATTCACGGTGGTGAAATTACTGAAGGAGTCATTGATGAAGCGGTAAGACATTCAATTACAAAGATGTCTCATTTACATTTTACTTCAACAGATGAATATAGAAATCGTGTAATTCAGTTAGGCGAAGATCCAAAATATGTATTCAATGTCGGTGCCCCAGGCATCGATAATATAAAGTCACTAGTGTTACTTGATAGAGACTCTCTTTCCAAAGAACTTGGTTTTGACCTTACGGCTCCTTTTTTTTTGATAACTTATCACCCTGTAACTCTTCAGGATGATGGAGGTATAGGTGCTTTAAATAACCTTTTAAAAGTACTCGAAACCTATACTGATTTCAAATTCGTGATTACATATCCAAATGCTGATACAGATTCCCGACTTTTCATTGACTTACTGGAAAAGTTTAGAGATGAACAATCTGATAGGGTTTTATTGACTAAGTCTTTTGGACAATTGAAATATATGAGCCTGCTGAAACACTGCGAAGTCGTGATTGGAAACTCTTCTAGTGGAATAATAGAGGCGCCTTCATTCAATGTAGCCACTGTAAATATAGGCATAAGACAGAAAGGCAGGATTTTTGGCGAAACAATTATAAATTGTCGCGAGGATCAGAGCTCTATTGGATTTTCTATAGAACAGGCCTTATCAAAGGAATTTAAGGAAATTTGTGAAAAGTCAAATAATCCCTATGGCAATGGAGGAAGTTCTGAAAAGATTTTAAATATTATCGACAGTATTTCGCTGGATAACATTGTTTTTAAGAAGTTTTATAATTTGCAATCATAACATCAAAGGTAGATTAGATATGAGCGTTTATATTATTGCTGAGGCAGGAGTAAATCATAATGGTAATCTAGAGTTAGCCTGCGAGTTGATAGATGCTGCTGCAGATGCTCAGGTAGATGCAGTTAAATTCCAAACATTTGTTGCTGACTCTTTAGTTACCCTGACTGCTAAAAAAGCCGACTACCAAATTAGATCGACTGATCCAATTGAATCTCAACATAACATGTTAAGGCGTTTGGAATTAAAGCAAGCGGAATTTACTGTCTTACGCGATCATGCAGAGAAAAAAGGAATTAGTTTCTTATCTACAGCATTTGATAACCTTAGCTTGGATTTTCTCAATAATAAATTGAGCTTACAAACTCTTAAGATCCCCTCTGGGGAAATAACAAACGGACCTTTTCTATTAGATCATGCCTTGACAGGACGTAATTTGATAATCTCAACCGGTATGGCAAATATCGATGAAATAAAAATGGCTCTTTCAATAGTTGCCTATGGCTTAATGCATAAATCGAAAAGTAAAGAACCCTCGCTAAAAGATTTCACAAATGCTTTCAGTTCTGACGAAGGTCAAATGCTTCTTAAAGAAAAAGTTACATTATTGCACTGTACATCCCAGTATCCCGCACCTTTGAAAGATATCAATTTGTTGGCTATGAAGCACTTGAAAGAGGAATTTGGACTAGAAGTTGGTTATTCTGATCATAGTGAAGGAATAGAAGTTCCTATAGCAGCAGTTGCAATAGGGGCTCAAATAATTGAAAAGCATTTTACCTTGAACCGTTCCATGGAAGGGCCTGACCATTTAGCCTCTCTTGAACCTCATGAACTCAAAGACATGGTAACTGCAATAAGGTCAGTTGAAATAGCGTTAGGGAATGATTTGAAGGATATAACTGCAAGTGAGTTAGAAAATAGAGATATAGTTCGAAAAAGTATTTTTGCAATTCAAGATATTAAACAAGGCGAGATAATAAGTGAAACGAATGTAGGCATTAAACGTCCAGGCACTGGATTATCTCCAAACCTATATTGGGAGATAATAGGAAAGCCTGCATCAAGATCTTTTAAAGTTGGAGATGCAATTGAGTAAACCAGTCATATTACTGGGGGGAGGCGGACACGCGAGTGTAGTTGTCGAGATTTTACGTTTAAATAAAGTTGAAATCATAGGGGTTTCTGACCCATCTCAACAAGATAAGATTATTTTTGAAGATATACCAGTTCTCGACGATGATGAGATCATTACAAAGTATAAAACTAATAAAGTACGTCTCGTCAACGGCATAGGACCATCTACCAAATCTTTCAACAGACAGATTATTAATGCTAAGTTTATTGAATTGGGATACGAATTTCTTAGTGCAGTTCATCCTTCCGCAATCATTTCTAAATCTGCTATCTTGGAAGATGGTTGTCAGATTATGGCTGGGGTAATTATTCAAAGTAGATCAACTATAGGCAAAAATAGTGTAATAAATACAGGTGCAACTATAGATCATGACGCCTCAATAGGAGAATATTGCCATGTAGCTCCTGGAGCGGTAATTTGTGGTAGCGTTTTTACAGGCTCTAATGTCTTTATTGGGGCAGGAGCTACGGTTATAGAAAATCTTTCATTGGGAGATAAATCTCTTGTAGCTGCAGGAACAACTTTGAGAAGGAATCTGTTAACAGAGGAAAGATATCTCGGGAGTTAGAATTTAATAAGACCCAGCTGTATTAAGAAAATTATTTATATTTAAATACTAAAATTTCATAGTAAAAAATGGAAAAAAGTTTATTAAGCTCACTATGTTTGCCCACTGATTCACTTATCGCTGATGTCATAATGAATCTTGAGGAGAGTGGGTTACAAATAGTTCTCATCATAGGGGAAAATAGAAAACTCTTAGGTGTAATTACAGATGGCGATATTCGTCGCGGTTTATTGCGTGGATACGGCATTGATTCGAAAGTTACGGATATTATGATTACATCCCCTATGGTAGTTGATTTATCTACCACAAGAGAGCAAGCAGTAAAATTTATGCTACGAGAAAAAATTCATCATATTCCAGTAGTAGATGATCAAGGATATTTAATTGATTTGTACTTATTAGATGAAGAGCTGATAGCTCCTCAACATAATAATACATTAGTTATAATGGCTGGTGGTTTTGGTAAAAGGCTTATGCCACATACTGAAAATTGTCCTAAACCTATGTTACAAATTTCAGGAAAGCCAATCTTAGAACACATCTTAGAAAGAGCTATTTTACAAGGCTTTAATCATTTTATTATTTCAGTATTCTACCTTCCTGATGTGATTAAGAACTATTTTAAAGATGGTTCAAATTGGAACATTAACATAGAGTACATACAAGAAAGAGAACCCCTTGGCACAGCCGGAGCGTTATCACTTATTTCAAATGATCAAGATCTCCCTATTATAGTAACTAACGGTGATTTAATAACTAACATAGGATATCGAGAGATTCTAGATTATCATTCGAGACATAGTTCTGTTGCTACCATGGCTGTTCGAAAACACGAGATAAAAAATCCTTACGGGGTCGTGAAAATCAATGGAGTTGATATCGTAGGTTTTGAAGAAAAACCTGTTTATCATTCTGTAGTTAACGCAGGTATTTATGTTTTAAATCCTCAGGTTCTTAAATTGCTGTCTAAAGAGGAATTTTGCGACATGCCAACTTTATTTGAAAGACTTAAAAATCAGAATCAAAGAACAGTAGTTTTTCCAATGCACGAAAAGTGGTTAGATGTTGGTGAGCCTGATGATCTAGAATTAGCAACTAATTTCGCTCCAATAACTCATTCCGATGAATAAGAAAGAGATTAAAGTCTTAGCTGTAATTCCTGCAAGAGGTGGATCAAAAGGTTTAATAAGAAAGAATATTTTAGATTTAGCTGGGCTGCCCTTGATTGCATGGACTATTAAGGCAGCAAAAGAATCACAAATTATTTCAAATGTAATTTTATCCTCCGATGATGATGAAATTATCGAAGTAGCTAAACGATTTGATTGTGAAGTGCCTTTCAAAAGACCATCACATTTGGCAACTGACAACGCAACTTCTGTTGACGTGCTCGCGCATGCGATCAAAGATTACTCGAGTTATGATTTTGTTATTATGCTACAACCCACTTCACCATTAAGAACATCGATTGATATCGATGCAGCATTTGAATTAATGACTTCATTGAATGCAAAATCTTGTGTTTCGGTTTGCCAAACTTCTAAAACTCCTTACTGGATGTACTCTTTAAGTAATGATGGTGTTTTAGAAAAACTTTTACCTCAAGACAAGGAAATTGTTTCTCGTCAGGCAGCTCCTAAAACTTTTGAGCTTAATGGAGCCATCTATATTATTGGCCTTGATCATTTTCAAGAAAATCAAAGCTTAATACCCGAAAAGACTGTTGCATATATTATGGATAGAACTGTCTCTATTGACATTGATTGCCAATCGGATTTAGACAAATGTGAAACCTATCTAAAAAAGGAAAATTATGATTAAACGAGATGTACTTAGTCAATACAATCTGCCAAAAACAGTAAAATTTTGTAAAAAATGCGTAATTTCAAATCAACGTCCAAGGATAACTTTTGATGAAAACGGAGTATGCTCTGCTTGCAATTTTTCTCAATACAAACGTGAGCACTTTGATTGGGAGTTAAGAGAAAAGGAATTAATCGAATTATGCGAAAAATATAGGAAAAATGATGGCGAATATGACGTAATAGTTCCTTGCAGTGGAGGAAAAGACGGAAGTTTTGTTGCTCATCAACTTAAATTTAAATACGGTATGAATCCTCTTACTGTAACTTGGGCTCCATTGGTTGCAACTGAAATAGGAAGGCGTAATCTCGACAATTTTATTAAATCGGGTTTTGATAATATCTTAGGCACACCCAATGGGGCTGTAACCAGGAGGTTAGCAAAATTAGCGACCGAACATCTTGGTGATCCTTTCCAGCCTTTTATTTATGGACAGACAAATTTCCCTATGCACATGGCTGTAAAATATAACGTTAAACTTATAATGTATGGAGAGAACGGTGAGGTCGAGTATGGCGGGGATATGAGTAATGCTTTTGTACCTACTCGAGAAATTCAAGATCATGACAAACATTATTTTTCTGGCATGCCGCCGGAGTTTTGGCTAAAGCACGGTATAAATGAGATTGATTTGAAACCCTTCTTGCCTCCCTCCTATAAATCTATAAAGGATAATGAAACTAGCATCCACTTCTTTGGTTACTATAAATATTGGGATCCTCAGGAGAATTACTATTATTGCCGTGAGAATACTGGTTTTGAACCAAACACCGAAAGATCTGAAGGCACTTATTCTAAATATGCCAGTCTTGATGATAAGATAGATGGATTTCATTATTACCTCAGTGTAATAAAATTTGGCATTGGCAGAACCACATCTGATGCAGCTCATGAAATAAGAGATGGCAAAATAACTAGAGAAGAAGGAATGGCTTTGGTCGAAAGGTTCGACGGAGAGTTCCCTTCAAAATATTATTCTGAATTCCTTGAGTATTGCGACATTACAGATGAAACTTTCCAAGAAATGATTGATAGCTGGAGATCAGATCATTTATGGAAAAAAACAAGCAATGGTTGGGAATTGAAGCACGCAGTATGGCATGAAGAGCACCTAGATTAGCCTAATGAATACAAGGATTATCTCCCGACTTGACGTAAAAGGTACAAACTTAATTAAGGGTGTTCATCTCGAAGGATTAAGAGTCATTGGACCAGTAAATGAATACGCCATCAAATACTATGAACAAGGAGCAGACGAATTAGTCTACATGGATATTGTTGCTAGTCTGTATGGGAGAAGTAGTCTAACTGAGATTGTGAGTGGAGCAGCTAAAGACATATTTATTCCTTTAACCGTCGGAGGAGGTATTAGGACTGAAGAGGATGTAAATGAATTGCTTAGAGCCGGAGCTGATAAGGTGGCCATAAATACAGCAGCTGTAAAAGATCCTGAACTAATTTCTAAAGTTGCAAAAAGATTCGGTTCTCAATGCATGGTCTTGTCGATAGAGGCAAAAAAAGTAACAAATGAAAATTGGGAGGTGTATACAGACTGCGGAAGAGAAAAGACGGGTATAAATGTAGTAAATTGGGCTCAAGAAGCTTTTGATAGAGGGGCTGGTGAAATAATATTAACTTCCATTGATCATGAAGGGACTGAAAAAGGGTTTGATTGTCAATTAATCCAAGTAGTTTCTGAAGCTGTCAGCATTCCGGTGATTGCTAGTGGCGGCTTTGGCCGTTTTGAAGATTTTGAGAAGTCAGTTAACAGCGGGGCTTCGGCAGTTGCTATTGCAGGAAACTTACATTATGAAAAAACTACTGTTTCAGAAATAAGAAATTCAGCTCTTCTTAAGGGCATGAAGGTGAGGGAAGTATGCTAAAAACTACAGTTGTAGATTATGGAGTTGGTAACTTATTTAGCGTTAAAGCAGCTCTAATGCATTGTGGGGTCAATGAAGTTATATTTGCCAAAACAGAGGATCAAATTCTTAATGCAGATAGATTAGTTTTGCCAGGCGTCGGAGCATTTTTTGATGGTATGCGCGGATTACAGAAAAGGGAACTTGTCGGCCCAATAAAATATTTTGTCAAGACCGGTCGGCCTCTTATGGGAATTTGTCTAGGTATGCAGATGCTTGGAACTCAAAGTGAAGAATTTGGCACACATCAAGGACTGAATCTTATTCCAGGAAAAGTTATAAAAATTTCACAAGGAAACAATGAATGTTCAAGGAAAGTACCTTTTGTTGGATGGGCTGAAATTAACATATGTAAATATAATGGACTGCAACCAAGTATTTTTAAAGAGGTTCAAGATAAATCGGCTGTGTATTTAGTTCATTCTTATCATTTTGTTGCTGAACGTGAAGAAGATATTCTCGCGAATTATGATTACAAAGATCTCAGTGTATGTGCTGCTGTACAAAATGAAAATGTAATAGGTTTTCAATTCCACCCAGAAAAAAGTTCAAAGGTTGGACTTAAAATTTTAAAAACGTTTTTAAATACTTAATTTTAATTATTATCGAAAAATGGCGAATCAAGAACTACAATATCGAGTATTAAAATTACTTGAGGAAAATCCCGATCTTACACAAAGACAGATTGCTGAAAAGTTAGGAGTTAGTCTAGGCAAAACTCACTATTTAATTAAATCTCTTTCAGAGGTTGGTTGGATTAAATTTGGAAACTTTAAGAAATCAAATAACAAATGGGGATATGCTTATCTTTTAACACCCAAGGGTATTTCTGAAAAAGCATCGATAACCGTAAAGTTTTTAGAAAGAAAACAAATAGAGTATATAAGGCTTCATGAAGAGATAGCTGAACTCAAAGAAGAAGTTGGACAATTAAAACTCTTAAAAAAAGCTCGATCTTTTGAAGATCTGAATAGTTAATTTACTTATAGGAAACAAATGAAAATTACTATCGTAGGAGCAGGTTATGTTGGTATGGCAAACGCCATGCTCTTATCCAAAGATCATCAAGTTACAATTCACGATGTAAATTCTCAGAAGATCAGATTAATAGAAGACAGAATCTCTCCAATAAACGATACAGAAATACAAAATTTTTTATCCAACCAGGATATAAAATTTTCTACTACCTTGTCAGTGAAAGAGGCTTATCATGGAGCTGATTTTGTGATTATTGCGACTCCTACAGATTACGATAGTGTAAATAATTACTTTGATACAGCCTCTGTGGAAGAAGCAATAAAAGATGTCTTAACCCTAAATAGTAAGGCAGTTATTGTTGTGAGATCTACAGTGCCAGTTGGTTTCACGGAGAAAATGAAAAAGAGCCTCAATACAGAGAATATTGTTTTCATACCTGAATTTTTAAGGGAGGGAAGCGCTTTATATGACAATTTATATCCTTCTAGATTAATCATTGGAGAAAATTCTGATAGAGCGAGAATGCTTGCAGGAATTTTTGTGGATGCTTCCTTCAAAAAGGATTTAGATGTTTTATTTGTAAATTCAACAGAAGCCGAGTCAATAAAACTTTTCTCAAATACATATCTAGCTATGAGGGTATCCTTTTTTAATGAGTTAGATTCTTACGCAGAAGTTCATAATTTAGATACTCGTTCAATCATTAAAGGAGTTTGCCTCGATCCAAGAATTGGCGACCATTATAATAATCCGTCATTTGGATATGGGGGATATTGCTTGCCAAAGGATACAAAGCAACTAAAAGCCAATTATGCAGATGTTCCTAATAGTTTGATAACGGCAATTGTTGAAGCTAATTCTACTCGTAAAGATTTTATTGCTGATACCATTGTAAAAATGAAACCAAGAGTAGTGGGTATTCATAGATTGATAATGAAAACCGGATCAGACAATTATAAGTCCTCTTCAATTCAAGGAATTATGAAAAGAATTAAGGCAAAGGGAATTGAAGTTGTTATTTTTGAACCAGAACTGAAGGTAAATTCTTTTTTTAACAACAGAGTAATAAGAGATTTAGCGGAATTCAAAAAAGAGAGTGATTTAATCGTTGCTAATAGACTTAGCGAGGATTTATCCGATGTTAAAGCTAAAGTTTATACTAGAGACTTATTTAACGGAAATTAGAGAAAGCTAATGAAAGTTTTGGTAACTGGAGCAGCCGGATTTATAGGGTCAGCGCTTTCACTTAAACTTCTTGAAAGAGGAGACGAAGTTGTGGGATTAGATAATCATAACAACTATTATGATCCTGCTCTAAAGCTTGCCAGATTAGCGCGCCATAATGATCATGAAAGATATACTCATATTGAAGGTGATATATCGCATGCAGATACCGTTGAAAGATTATTTGAGGAATACAACTTTGAGGGGGTGATAAATTTAGCTGCGCAAGCTGGTGTGAGATATTCAATAGAAAACCCTTTGGCTTATATTAACTCAAACATTCTCGGGTTTATCCATATTTTGGAAGGATGTCGCCATAATGAGATTCAACACCTTGTGTATGCTTCTAGTAGTTCGGTTTACGGCTCAAATACCAGGATGCCTTTTTCGATTCATCATAATGTTGATCATCCTTTAAGTCTTTATGCGGCAAGCAAGAAATCTAATGAACTTATGGCGCATACATATAGTCATTTATATGATTTACCAACAACAGGCCTAAGATTTTTTACAGTCTATGGTCCCTGGGGACGTCCAGATATGGCTCTATTCAAGTTTACAAGAGCAATTTTAGAAGGGAAAAAGCTTCCAGTATTCAATTATGGGAAACATCGCAGAGATTTCACTTATATTGATGATATTGTCGAAGGAATAATTCGTGTACTTGATAAGCCAGCTAAATCAAATTCCTCATGGTCAGGTAAATCACCTGATCCCGGTACTTCTTTAGCTCCTTGGAGAATTTATAATATAGGTAATAACAATCCAATTGAGTTGATGGACTATATATCAGCTATAGAGAAATCATTAAATATGAACGCTCATATTGAGTTGCTTCCGCTCCAACCAGGTGATGTTCCGGATACTTATGCTGACGTAAATGATTTAGTAACTGACATTGACTATAAACCCTCGACAACTATACAAGTCGGCATCAAAAACTTTGTCAATTGGTTTAAAGATTACTATCAAATATGATTAACAAAAATAACACAAAGCTTGCCGTTATAGGATTGGGTTATGTTGGTCTGCCATTGGCAGTCGAATTTGGGAAGAAGTTTCCAACGATAGGATATGATGTAAACGACTCAAGAATTAATGAGCTTAAATTTGGAAAAGATTCAACTTTAGAAATTACTAACGAAGAAATTTCATGCGCTAAGCAATTAAAATTTACTACTAATATTGATGATCTCAAATCTTGTAATATCTTCATAATTACCGTACCAACTCCAATAGACCTCAACAAAAAACCTGACTTAGGACCTCTGTTAAATGCGAGTGAATTAGTTGGAAGTTTATTAAAGAAAGATGATTTGGTAATTTATGAATCAACAGTTTTCCCCGGAGCAACGGAGGAAGTTTGCGTACCAGTTCTAGAAAGCAAATCAAACTTAAAGTTTAACGAAGATTTCTTTTGTGGTTATTCGCCTGAGAGAATTAATCCAGGTGATAAAGAGAGAAATGTTACTTCAATAAAAAAAGTAACATCTGGCTCAACCTCTGAAATAGCTGATTTGGTTGATGGCTTGTACCAAACCATCATTACTGCAGGGACTTACAAAGCTGAGAGCATTAAAGTAGCTGAAGCAGCCAAAGTTATCGAAAATACCCAAAGAGATATAAACATTGCACTTATCAATGAATTATCCATTATCTTTAATAAATTGGATATCGATACTGAAGCAGTTCTGAAAGCAGCTGGAACAAAATGGAATTTTCTTCCATTTCGCCCAGGTTTAGTAGGCGGTCATTGTATTGGTATAGATCCATACTATTTAACCCATAAAGCAATCGAAGTAGGTTATCACCCCGAAATTATTCTTGCTGGACGAAGACTCAATGACAATATGGGTTCTTATGTTGCAGACCAAGTTACCAAGCTTATGGTAAAAAATCGGATACATGTTGTCGATGCAAATATTTTGATTATGGGACTGACATTTAAAGAAAATTGTCCAGATATTCGCAATTCAAAGGTTGTCGATCTTGTTTCTGAATTGGAAGGATATAACTGTCAAGTTGATGTTTACGATCCTTGGGCTGATATTAAAAGAGCAGAATCAGAATATAATCTTACTTTAATCAAAAAGCCTGAATTAGGTAAATATGACGCAATTGTGTTGGCAGTCGCGCATCAAGAATTTAGAGAATTATCTGCAGAGGAAGTTAAAAGTTATGGGAAAGATGAGAGCATTATCTTTGATATCAAATTTTTATTCGAGGAAAGTGAGGTCGATGGAAGGCTTTAAAGGTTTATAGGGATTATTTATGTTAAGGAAGGTTTATGTTTCTTTAATCGCTGACCTTGTTCACGCAGGACACATTTCTGTCTTAGAAGAAGCGAGGAAACACGGTGAAGTAACTGTTGGCTTATTGACGTCTAATGCAATTGCTGAGTTAGAAGATACGTCATATTTAAAGTACGAACAACGTCTTAAAGTAATTGAAAATTTGGAGATGGTAACGAACGTTATCCCTCAAAATAATGCAAGTTATAGAGAGAATTTAGAGTCTTTAAAACCAGACTTTGTAGTACATGGTAATGATTGGGTGACTGGCAAACAATCAAAATACAGGCTTGAGGTTATCGAACTTTTAAATACATGGGGAGGAGAGTTAATCGAAATAGAATACAGCTCTGATATAAGTGATCAAAATATTAAAGAACAATTGATGCGTTTAGGAGTTACCTCAGTTCAAAGACTTCACCGTTTACGAACTCTAATTAATAATCAAGATATAGTATTAATGCTTGAAGCCCATAATGCCCTAAGTGCTCTGATTGCTGAACACACTTCAGCTAAGAGAAATGGAAAGACAGTCAGTTTTGATGGCGTTTGGTCAAGTTCTTTGACCGACTCAACCGCAAAAGGTAAACCAGATATAGAAGCTGTAGACATAACCTCTAGGATAAATGCGGTCAATGAAATTTTTGAAGTAACAACGAAGCCTATGATCTTTGATGGCGACACCGGTGGAAAAATAGAACATTTCGAATTTACGGTTAAGAGTCTTGAGAGAACAGGGGTGAGCGCTGTAGTCATAGAGGATAAAACTGGTCTAAAGAAGAATTCTTTGTTTGGTAATGAGGTTGAGCAAACACAAGATTCTATTGAAAACTTTTGTAATAAGATAAAGGCCGGTAAGGATGCTCAAATAACAGACGATTTTATGATCATTGCCAGAATTGAGTCTCTCATTTTAGAGCATGGAATGGAAGATGCCTTGACTCGAGCTGAAGCTTATATCTCATCAGGTGCAGATGGAATTATGATCCACTCTAGACATAAAGACCCTGCAGAGATTATTGAATTTATGAAAAAATTCAGAAAAAAAGATAAAAATACACCTGTAGTTGTTGTGCCTACCAGTTTTAACTCAGTTACAGTGGAAGAATTCATTGATCTTGGGGTAAATGTGGTCATTTCAGCAAACCACATGCTTCGTTCAGCATATCCTGCCATGTCAAAGGTCGCAAAATCAATTCTAGAAAATGGAAGAAGTTTAGAGTCTGAAAAGGATTGCATGTCAATTAAAGAAATTTTAGAAATCATTCCAGGAACAAAATAAATGATAACAAAGAAAAAAAGAATAATGGTAGATATGTCTGCTACTCTTATTCATCATGGTCATATAAGGCTTCTTAAGGAAGCCTCTAAACTCGGAAATGTTATTGTCGGTTTGACTACAGACCATGAAATTAAGGCTAGAAAACACTATGAACCTGAAATGGATTTTGATTCACGCAAAGAAGTTCTTGAGTCAATTAAATATGTTTCTGAGGTTGTCCCCACTCCTTGGAATATAGATGATGCGGTAATGGAAAAATACTTAATTGATCACTTAGTCCATGGATCTGATAATGTAAATGATATAGACCCAGAAAAGTTAATAATTTTTCCCAGAACAGATGGTATCAGTAGCACAGATATCAGGATTAGAGCCCAAAAAGCAATTACTGATCAAAGCAATCATAAACTGATGCTTACTCCAGGACCTGCCGTATTACTGCATGAAAATATCCAGCATCTTAAACCAGTGTTTGGTCGAGGTGATCAAGAATACTTATCCATCGCAGAAAGTGTTTCTGATTGGATAAGATCCTTAAGTGGTCAGGATGAGTTAATTATGGCTCAAGGTTCAGCTACCTTTGCTTTAGAACTCGCCGCTCATAGTTTTGTCTTCGGTAAAGTTTTAATTGTCTCTACAGGATACTACAGTGATAGGTTAATAAAATTATTGCCGAAAGGATGCCAAGTTACGATGTGTAACTACGAAGAGATGGAGACTGAATCTGGAAACTTTGACTGGGTCATGTGTGCCTATACCGAAACCTCTACAGCATTTAAGATTGATTTAGAGAGAATTAAAACTAAAAGTAATAGTTTGGGAGCAAAATTATATGTTGACGCTACTGGCTCTATAGGTCTAGAAGAAAATCATGAATTAGCTGATTTGATGGCATTTAGTTCTTGTAAGGGTTTGTTTGGTCTAACTGGAGCTTGTTTTGTGGCATTTAAAGCAGGATTGAAACCTAAACCTTTACCGAGTTTTTATTTTAATCTTGAAACTCAAAAAAATAAGATGGTCACTGGACCTTATCACGCAATAACTTCTTTATTTGGGGTAATGGATAAGCACGAGATATTAAAAGAAAGAGTTTCTCAAAGTAAAAATTTTGTACTAGAAAAATGGGGAAAATTAGCTCGTAAATCCAATCAACCTTTATTATGTACGTATTTAGAAGGTAAAGTTATTCCAAAAGATGAGAATGTTATCTTGTATTCACCAAGATCAAACAATACTGGCTCTGTTATTTGTCACTTTGGAGAAATTCACAGTGACGAAATAAAATTAGATACAAGAATAGATTTCGCTTGATGTTAAATACCGATAAGTTCGTTGTTGGGTTAATAAAAAAAGGATATACACATTTATGTGTTGTACCGTGTAGTTTCGCAAAAAACTTAATAAATGCATCAATCAATTATAAAGACAAATTAGAGTATTTACCTTGTGCCAGTGAAGCAGTGGCTTGTTCCGTAGCTGCAGGCCTAAAAATGTCAGGTAAGAAGCCTATTGTAATAGTGCAATCGTCTGGTTTGACAAATATGGGAAGCTGCATAACGAGTCTATTAAACCCTTATGAAATTTTATTTCCCATAATTGTGAGCTGGAGAACCTATACCGAAGGCGATAGTGAGATTCAACATAGGCATTTATCTACTAAATTACCAAATTTGATTGAGGCATATGGTTATAAATCTATTATTTTGAATAAAAGTGAAATAGATGTGGCAATTTCGCAGATAGATAGTTGCAGTGACCACAAGTTTATTTGCTTGTTAGAGGAAGATACCTTTTCCGAAGTAAGTCTTAATGAAGAAAACAAATTAAATCTTTCAAAATTTCAAAAGAGAAGTAAGTATCTAGAAATACTAAATAAAAGTTTTAATCAGACCGATGAATTGATAATAGGAACAACAGGAAATACAGCTAGAGAGATGTATCATCATATGCCAAGCACAAATAATTTTTATATGGCTGGAAATATGGGAGGTGCTTTGAGCATTGGTTTAGGTGCTGCCAAGGCAGGTAAGAAAGTTACTGTCTGTGGAGGTGATGCTGAGTTTGTAATGCATTTAGGCGGCATTACTACTAGCGGAAGATACAAGAATTTAAAGTTATCTTATATCATCTTTGATAACGAATCTAACAAGAGCACAGGAGGGCAAAATTCATATCAAGATCATCTCGATTACCTAGAGATAGCGAAAGCTTCCGGTATTTCATATCTATTCGAAATAAACACTTTAGATGAGTTTAAAAATTACCTTAAGAAAACTAGAGATATAAAGGAAATTTCTGTAGCAAGAGTAAAATGTTCTTATGACACAATGTCCCCCAGGCCTAGCAAAAAAACTATCATAGATAGTAAAAACATTTTCTCTCCCTGATACCTATACTTA